>Ga0209640_10000523_pt1 | contig 29943 bp, 33 predicted proteins | sample RifCSP10_1_FD_184018 | JGI IMG/M metagenome (GOLD analysis project Ga0209640, IMG submission 184018) | Soil microbial communities from Rifle, Colorado - Rifle CSP2_sed 10_1 (SPAdes) (version 2) | ecosystem: Environmental > Terrestrial > Deep subsurface > Rock core/Sediment | place: Rifle... | reverse complement strand
ATCGAGATACGGCAGGATCAGCGTTTCGCGGATCTTCTGCCAGATGATACGCGTCATTTCATCCCCGTCCATCTCGACGAGAGGGGTCTTCACCGTGATCTTTGTCATCCGTGCTCCTGATTAGCGGGCGAAACGTACATCTTATTGCGAGGGGCCGCCGGTCATCGACTTGCCGCGAGGTACGCAGAATTTGCCGCGCCAGTGGCACACCGGCAGTGATATTTCTGCGCGTTCGATCGCGGGGATGACCCGTTTTTCTGGGAATTGTCGCTGGCAAACATCGTGCGTCTCATACCGACATCGCGAGTTTTGATGATCGGCTTTGACGACGCTATGCTTAGGAGGCGTGGTATGCCCAGAGTGGAAGAACGGGTTGCTCATCTCGAGGGACAGGTGAACGAAGTGTCGCAGGGGTTGTCGGATGTGAAGGGAGCTATCCGTCACCTCGAGCAGCGCGCCGATGCACGTTTCGACGGAATCGATCGGCGGTTCGATACCCTTGACGACAAGTTGTCGCGTCAGTTCATGTGGCTAGTCGGGATTCACGTAACGACGCTGACAGCAGTCGTGGTCGCGCTCATCATGCGCGGGTAGTCAACCCGAATCGCACCGCCGCACCGTCGCACCATCGCACCGTCAGGGCAACGTTTCAAATACTCCCGTCTCGCGGTTCTTCCGCACTCTGTTCCACATGAAATGCTGCCCGTTCATGGCAATGTAGACCCCGGGCGGCAGCACCTCGGCGAACGACAGCGCACTCCCCAGGTTGAACAGCCCGTCGGAGCTGCCGAACGCGTACGGGATCATCGCCCCGGTCAGCACGATCGTCTTTCCAGACACGCCGCGCGCCAGCGCCGCGGCCGTCTCCACCATGGTGTCGGTCCCATGGGTGATCACGATCCGCGACCCGCCGCACTCGGCGCAGCGCCGCACGATCAGCTCGCGGTCGCGATCGGTCATCTCGAGGCTGTCGATCATCATCAGCGTCTCGATCGACACGTCGACCCGCGATCGTCCCAGGCGCAGCATCTCGGGCAGGTGCGTCTCCCCGAACGTCAGCGTTCCGTGGATCTCGTGGTAGGTCTTGTCGAAGGTGCCGCCGGTCACGAAGATGCAGATCATGCCTGATCCGCGGACCCTGAAGGTCCGCGCCGCATGTCAATCGTACTCACAGCCATGCCGACGATCACCACGGCGACGGCGCCGATCACGTTGTGCCAGAGGAACGCGACGCTCGTAAAGCGTGCCGCCCATGCCACCGATCCCATCCCCGCCAATAGCCCGATGAAGGCGCCGTTGCCCGTCGCCTTCGGGAAACCGACCGCGAGGATGAAGACGCCGAGGATCGAGCCGTAGAAAAACGACCCGAAGCGGTTGACCACCTCGATGAGCGAGCCGAGCTCCGACGCCCAGACCGCGACGCCGCTGGCAAAGAGGCCCCAGAACCCGGTCGCCAGGCGCGACACGCGCAGGTAGTGCCGGTCGTCCGCCTGCGGCCGTGCGAACCGCCGGTAGAAATCGATCACGGTGGCCGTCGACAGCGACGCCAGCTCCGCCGAGATCGTCGACATCGCCGCCGCAAAGATGGCCGCGATCAGCAGGCCGATGAGACCCACCGGCAGGCGCGTCATGATGAACGTCGGGAACACGTAGTTCACGTCGTTGTACGACGTATCGCCCGTGGCGAGGCGGACCAGGGTCAGCGCCTCGTCCCGAATCTCGCGCACGTCCGCTTCCCGTTCCTTGAACGCCTCCCCCGCAGCCGCCGCCCCCGCGCCGTCGCCGGCCGCATCGGCCTGCGCGAACGCCATCCCGGCCGCCCGCCGCGCGCCGGCGGCCGCCGCAAACCGCGCCTCGATCTGCTGAAATTCGGCCGCCCGCGGGCCCTCGCGCAGCTCGCGGTCGTGCACGCGGTTGAACAGCAGCGGCGGCGGCGTGAACAGATAAAAGAGAAACACGAACACGCCCACCAGCAGGACGAGCGCCTGCAGCGGAATCTTCCAGTACGCGCTCATGAGGAGCGACCCGCGCGCGTCGTCCACCGATCGGGCCGTCAGATACCGCTGTACCTGGCTCTGATCGGTGCCGAAATAGGAGCAGAACAGGAAGAGCGCCGCTATCGTGCCCGACCAGAACGTGTACTGGTTCGTGAGGTCGAAGGTGAAGTCGAATGTCTGCAGCCGCCCGGTCGCGCCCGCGAGCCGCAGCGCCTGCGGAATCCCGACGCCGTCGGGCAGCGCGAGGACGAGCACCACCATTGCCGCCACCATCCCGGCCACGATCAGGACCATCTGCTTGACGTCGGTCCAGGTGACCGCCTGCACGCCGCCGAACATCGTGTACACCGCCGTGGGCAGCGCAATCAGGAGGACGGTGTTCGTCACGCTGATCCCCATCACCACGGCGAGCACCACCGCGGGGGCCGAGATCACCACGCCAAGCGACATGCTCCGTGACAGCAGGAACAGCAGGCTCGTGAACGCGCGCGTCTTCACGTCGAACCGCTGCTCGAGATACTCGTACGCGGTGTAGACCTTCGCGTTGTGGAAGAACGGCACCAGCGTCACCGAGAGCACGATCATCGCGAGCGGCAGCGCGTAGTAGAACTGCAGGAACCGCATCCCGTCCGCATAGCCCTGGCCCGTCGTCCCGATCATCGTGATGGCGCTCAACTGCGTCGCCATCACCGACAGGCCGACGGCCCACCACGGGAGGCTGCGGCTGGCGAGGAAATAGCCTTCGAGCTCGTGGCTGCGCTTCGTGAGCCGCAGCCCGTCCCACACGATCCAGACCAGGTAGATCGCGATGATGGTCCAGTCGATCGGATGCATCAGCTGAAGTACTGCTGGAAGGCGAAGAGCGCCGCGAGGACGATTACCCAGATGACGAGCACGCGGACGTAACTGCGCCGCACGGAGTGTCCGGCTTCAGCCGGACCGCGAGCGTCCGTCACAGCGCCTGCGCCCGCTGGCGCAGCCGCGCCTGCGCAGCGGAGACCCGGCCCGCCGTCCCGGTCAGCCAGACGCGGTCGTTGGCGGCAGACTCGCGTGACTCCCCCAGCGCGCGGGCCGTTTCAGGCGGCGCCGGGCCGCCGAGCGTCCACCGCACGTCGACGAAGTGCCGCGGGCTCAGGATTTCGGCGATCTGTGCATCGGTGTACTCGAGCGGCACGCCCAGCAGGTCGCTCGAGATCGTCGCCAGCATCGCGCCGAGCGGCGCACCGGGACGTGCCGCTCTCGCCTGCTGGAGACGCGCGGCAATCGTATGCGCCGTCCGGAACGGGACGCCATGCGTGCGCACCAGGTGATCGGCCAGCTCCGTCATCGTGGTGCCGCCCGCCGCCGCCCGCGATTCCAGCCGCGCGACGTCGAAGTCCGCTCCGCCCATGGCGGCGGCCACGAGCAGAACGGCGCGGCGGCCGTCTCTGAACATCGACGCGACCAGCGGCTGCAGATCGTCCTCGGTGTCGACGACGTCGCCGAAGGGCGTGTTGTGGACGGCGACCAGGATCGCCCCGGCCTGCCCGATCGCCTTGCTGCCGATCGCGCGCGCATGCTCCAGCGCGACCGGGTTGCGCTTCTGCGGCATGATGCTGCTCGACTGCACGAAGCCGTCGGCCAGCCGCAGGTACCCGAATTCCGCCGTGCCCCACAGGAGCAGGTCCTGGACGAACCGGCCAAGTCCCGTGAGCATCACCGCCGCCGCCGACACGCTCTCGAGCAGGTAATCGACGGTGGCGATGCTCCCGTAGGTGTTGCCGGTCGGAGCGTCGAACCCGAGCAGGTCGCTCGTCAGCTGACGATCGATCGGAAAGCCGGTGCCCGTGATGGCGCAGGCGCCGAGCGGGCTCCGGTTGGTCGACGCGAACGCCGCGCGCAGCCGGCCGGCATCGCGCTCGAGCTGCTCGATCACGGCCAGCATGTAATGCGCGATGGTCGATGGCTGGGCGGGCTGCGTGTGCGTCAGCGCGGCGAGCAGCGTCTGGCGATGCCGATCGCCAAGATCGATCAACCCGTCGCGCAGGTCGAGCGTCGCCTCCACCAGCGACAGGATGAACTCCCGCTGCCGCAGCCGGTACATCGTCATGTCGATGTCGTTGCGGCTGCGCGCGGTGTGAAGACGGCCGGCCGCCTCCTCGCCGCAGGCCTCGACAATCAACTGCTCGACGTGAAAGAACAGGTCCTCCGAGCGCCCGTCGTAGGGCGTCGCCCGCACGTCGGCCACCGAGATCGAATCGAGCGCGTCGCGCAGCGCGCGGGCGTCGGCCGCGGTGACGATGCCGCGGTCGGCGAGCATCACCAGGTGCGCGTAATGAATCGCCATCAGGGGCGAGAGGAAGAGCGCCTTGGCGTCCTCGAAGTTCTCGCTGAGGACGTGGTCGATGTACTGCGGGTCGAAGTTCATGCCTGCGGCTTGAGCCACCGGTCGCGCTGGCGCTGTTCCGTCTCGGTGGCGGCGGGATTCACCTCGAGGCGCCACTGACGCGCCGGCTCGGGCCCGAACTCCATCTCGATCGTCATCAACTGATCGCGCCGCGCCACGAGCAACCTGACCGTGTCGCCCGGCTTGTATTGATCGAGCCGCGGCGTCAATTGATCGGCACGGACACGGAAGTCGTCGATGGCGACGATCTCGTCATCCACATTGAGGCCGGCGGCGGAGGCGGGCCCGTCCCGGCGGACCTGCGAGACGACGAGCCGGCCGGCGTCGTTGCGGGTCGTCGCCCCCAGCCACGCGCGCCCGGGCTGGTCGGTACGTGGTGCCGGAACGGGACGAAAGCGCAGCCCCAGCAACTCGAGGGCTTCGGCATAGTCCACTTCGGCGGTGCCCTCGATCGCGGAGTCCCAGAACGACGCCAGACTGATGCCGGCGACCTGCTCTGCGACGGCGCGGAAGTCATCCGGCGTGTAGCCGCGGCTCCCTGAGAATTTCTGGTAAGCGGCCCGCATCACATCGTCAAGGCTCTTCGCGCCTGCCGTGGCCTTGCGAATCTTCGCGTCGAGCACGAAGCCGAGCACCGCACCCTTCGAGTAGTAGCTCACCGACGAGTTCGGCGAGTTCTCGTCGGGCCGATAGTACTTGATCCAGGCATCCTGCGAGGCGAGCTCCGCCGACTGCACCGCCCGTCCCGGCGTGGTCTGGATCTCTTCGACCTTGTTCGACAGCGCGTCGAGATACTCCACCTGGGTAGAAAGTCCCGCGCGGTGCACCAGCAGCTCGCCGTAGTAATCGGTGACGCCCTCGACCAGCCACAGGCTGCGCGTGACGTTCTCGTTCTCGTAATCGAACGGGCCGAGCTCCACCGGTCGAAGCCGCTTGCCGTTCCAGGCATGGAAGATTTCGTGGCTCGCCACCTCCAGCCAGGCCAGGTAGCTTTGGCGGGTCCGTGTCGCCCAGCGTCCGGCGATCAGGAGCGTCGAGTTCCTGTGCTCCAGGCCACCGCCGGCAATCTGCCCGGGCACGGCGGCGAGGACGTTCACGACGAGGTAGCGGTCGTACGGGAGCGACCCCCAGAAGCGGCGCTGTTCCCTGACGACCGCTTCGAGATCCTTCGCCGCCTTTGCCCCGTCGAAGACGCCGGCCTCGCCGATGTTCACCAGGGAGTGCTTCCTGTCATCGACCGTGAACTCGTACACCGCGGGATTGCCGATCAGGATCGGCGAATCCACCAGCTCGTCGTAGTCCACCGCGCGGTAGCGGTGGCTGCCGCCCGGCATGGCGGCGAGCGAGGTCATCGACGTCCGCCAGCCGCGCGCGGGCTCGATGACGATCTCGTGCGGGCGCTCGGCGCCGCCGACGAGCGTCAGGAACGTCGGCGCGCCGTTGATCATCGCGAAGTCGGCTTCAACCCAGTTGGTCCGCACGCTCATCTCGCGCGCGTACACGCGATACTTCACCGTGACCGAGGGCGCCCGGCCCGTCGTGACGCGCCACCGGTTCTTGTCGGACTTCTCGATCGTCAGCGCGCCGCCGGAGCCGGTCGCCGTGACGCTCTCGACGTTCCTCGAGTACTCGCGAATCAGGTACGAGCCGGGCGTCCACACGGCCATCATCAGCTCCACCTCGGGCCGCCGGTCGGTCGGCACCACGGCGCTCACCTCGAGATAGTTCGTGTGCGGCGCGGGGAAGCTGAGGGTGTACCGAATCGGCTCAAGTGCGGTCTGGGCGGCGGCGGGAAGTGGAATCTGCGTCAGGAAGACGGCCAGCAACGTCACCGACATTCTTGCGACCATGTGTTTTAGTTTATAGAATTCACGCCCACCATGACCGGCGAGTGGGAGATTGCGTGCTCACAGTTGTGCGGGCTCGGCCACTACCGCATGCGCGGCTTCTACACCGTGCAGACCCAGGCCGAGTACGACGCGTGGTTCGCAGAAGAGACTGCGCTGCTCAACGAGCCGTAGTCGCGCATCTTGCGCGATTCTTTCGCGCGCATGTGTTTCGATTTTCAGGCGAAATCACTCATTGGCCCGCTCCTTGCTCTATCCGTCCGTAGAACGGGCAACCGGCCCTATCGCCGGGGCCCCCAACGCGCACACCTCCACCGCACCGCGCAGGCGTGCGCGGCGGGGACCCCGGGCCTGCGCGTTGGCGTGGCTTGGAGGGAGCTTGGCCAAGCAGAGGAAGGTGCTTCCCGCGCGGAAGCCACGTGACCGGTCCCGCGACGACGACTCGCTGCTGCTACGATCCGCCGAGTCTCTTGGTCGCGTGATCGGCGCATTGCAGCGGCAACTCGATGGCGCCACGCGGCGCCTGTCGCATTCGACCGGCAACGGCGAGCTGTCCCCCGCCAAGAAGCGCACACGCGCCACCGCCACCAAAAGAAAACTCGCGAAGAAGCGCTGAACCCGCCCTGGCCCGAGGCTTCGGCGAGGCAGGCTCTCCTGCCTGCAGTTCTATAATCCGCAGACGCAGGAGGCTTCCATTCACGTCGAGACCGGCGCCGACGTCCTCGAATCATTCCTGAGCGATGCGGCCCACGTCCCCGGTGGTTTCGCCGCGGGCATTGCGTTTCCCAAAAACGCGACCGACGCGGCGGCGTTGATCGCATCCGCACGGCGCGTCCTTCCCATCGGCGCGCAGTCGTCGCTCACGGGCGGCGCGACGCCGCGCGGCGACGTCATCATCGGCACCCGCGCGTTGACCGAGATCACGAGCCTTCCAGACGGACGCGTGCGCGTTGGCGCCGGCGTCCCGCTGGCCGAGCTGCAGCGCGTGCTTGCGTCGGACGGCCTCTGGTATCCGCCTGTTCCGACCTACGATGGCGCCTTCGTCGGCGGCACGATTGCGACGAACGCCGCCGGTCCCGCGACCTTCAAGTACGGAAGCGCGCGCCGCTGGGTCGACGCGGTCACGGTCGTCCTGGCGAATGGGTCGATCGTTGACGTGCGGCGGGGCGAGGTGACGGCGTCCCCGGGCGGCTGGCTGGAGCCCGAGTTCGCTCCCGGAACGGCCGCTCGAATCCCCGTTCCCACGTATGTCATGCCGGAGGTCGCAAAACTGTCGGCAGGCTATTTCGCACGCCCCGGGATGGATCTCATCGATCTGTTCATCGGATCCGAGGGCACGCTGGGCTTCATCACGGGCGCCACGCTGCGGACCGTGCCGCTGCCGACACGCTGCGTGGCGCTCGTCAGGTGTGAATCCGACGCGCAGGCGATTCGACTCACGGCGGCGCTTCGACGCCTCGACGTGTCGGCTGTCGAATACATGGATGCGCGCTCGCTGGCGCTGGTGCCAGACGAGGTCTTCACGCGCGCCGGCGTGCCGCGGCCGCCGGGCGGCGCCGGATTCCTGCTCGCGCAGATCGAGCTGACGGGAGACGGTGACGCTGTCGTGCAGGAACTCGATGAGCTGCTGACGGCCGGCGGGGTCGATGCCGATCCGCACGTCGCGCTCCCCGGCGACGAGCGCGGCGCCGCCCGCCTCTTTGCGCTGCGCGAAGGCGTGCCGTCGAGCCTGAACGCGCGGATCGCCGCGACGAAGGCGCGGCTGCAGCAGGACATCGAGAAGATTGCGGGAGACGTCATCGTCCCGTTCGAGCGCCTCGAGGAATCGCTGGCGTTTTACCGCTCGACGTTCGAGCGGCACGGGCTCGAGTACGCCATCTGGGGCCACGTGTCGGACGGCAACATGCACCCGAACGTCGTGCCCGGATCCCTCGAGGACGTCCACCGGGGACGGATCGCCATTCTCGAAATCGCGCGCGGGGTGATGGCCATGGGTGGAGCGCCGCTGGCCGAGCATGGCGTCGGGCGCAGCGCGCTCAAGCAGCAGATGCTGCGAGACCTCTACGGCGATCGCGGGATCGAGGAAATGCGCGCGGTCAAGCGCGCGCTGGATCCGGAGTGGAAATTCGCGGCCGGCGTGCTGTTCCCGGAATGAGGCCCGGCAGCGTCCTCACAGCAGGAGACTGAAGGCGCTGGCGGCCAGGCCGGCGATCAGCAGCCCCAGCGACGCCTGTGCGGCCGGCGTGGCCACTGGACGATCGTTATCGGGCGCGCCGACGTGCGCCTGCGCGTTGAACGCGGCGCCGAGCGCGCCGAGCAGCAGCAGCCATCCCGTCGCCAGCAGCACGCGGGCGAACGTCGTGCCGCCCGCCAGCCCCGCCGCGAACATGCCGACCGACGCAGTCCAGCCCGCAAGGGAGACGCCGGCGAGCAGGCGCAGCCGCGCGATCTCGCGATCGGCGGCCTGGCGCCGCAGCTCCTGGCGCAACGCGTGCTCGGCCCGGCGGCGTTCTTCCTCGAGCTGCGCGCGCTCGAGTTCGAGCCGCGCGTGGTCGCGATTGAACGCTTCCTTGAGCGCGGCTACGACCACATTGGTCAGGGGCGCTTCGAGCTGGCCGGCAAGGCTCTGCGCCATGGCGGGAGGCGGCTCGACGGGAGGAGACTCAGGCCGGGCCAGCGCGGAAAAGCGCTTGGCCACTTCGCGCAGTGCGACGGCGGCTTCAAACGCCCTGAAGAGTCCGGCGAAGTTCATGGGCACGGCGGGTTCAAAAGGTGTTCCACGCGGGCGAGCCCAGCCACGCGTCGCGGAAACGCCGCTGCGCATCCGTCATCGGCCGGCCGATGTCCTCGGCTCGCACGATCTCGAGCCGCGGATCCTGGACAAGCCGAAGCATCGCGGTGATGCGCTGGCCGCGCCGCTCGAACACAAGCGGCACCTCATCGCCGGGCTTCCGTGTGCGGATGAGCCGCTCGAAGTCCGATGCGTTCGCGACATCGCTCCCCGCCACGGCCAGGATCACGTCGTCGCGATCGAGCCCCGCCCGGTACACGGGCGAATCGAGCGGCGCGGCACTGAGGACGCGCGGCCGCCCCTGCATATCCAGCAGCCGCACCTGCCCGGCAAACGCGCGGCCGGGCGATGCGAGGCGCAGCGCCAGGCCCGCGCGCGCGAGCAGCGGCTCGTAGTTCACCACCTCGCGCCCCTGGATGAAGCGCGCGAAAAAATCGTCGGCAAACGCGGCGTCACCGGCGACCGAGGCGAGCGCGGCCTCGAGATCCGCCATCGTGTAGGGGACGTCAACGTAGCCCGGCGCCTTGCCTCCCGGCTTGCCGTGTTTCTGCCACAGCGCCCGCATGAAGTGGTCGAGCGTGACCGCGCCGTTGCTGCGATCGCGGAGCGTCAGGTCCAGGCCGAGACCGATCGCCGCCCCCCACGTGTAGTACGAGATGTAGGTGTTGTCGAAATCGGTGCGGTCGATCGTCGCCGCCGCGTCGACGAACGGCGCCAGCCGGCTCATCTCCTCGGCGCTCCGCAGCCGGCGCCCCGGGCTGGATTGCACGCCGTTGATGACCGACGCCATCTCTTCGGTGAAGTCGCCGATCTGGCCGAGACCGGACCGCAGCAGCACCAGCGGACCGTAGTAGCTGGTGACGCCTTCGGCCAGCCACAGCTCGCCCGACATGTTCGCATCCTCGAAATTGAATGGCTCGAGGGCGCGCGGGCGGATTCGCTCGACGTTCCAGGCGTGGAAGAACTCGTGGGAGATGGTGTCGAGCAGCCCGAAGCGGTTGCCGCGGATGGAGCCCTGGCTCGTCACGATCGTGCTGTTGCGGTGCTCCATGCCATCGCCGTTCGCCCATGGCGTGTAGTCGGCGATGAACGTGTACGTGTTGCCGTCGAAGGCCGGGAACTCCCCGTACACGCGGGCCGCCTCGCGGACGATGCGCTCGACGTCGTGGGTGAAGGCGTCGAGCTCCGCATCGGTGCCCGTGTGGTGCACGGCCAGCCGCACGACCGGCGACCGCGGCGCGTCCGCGAGGGTGATCGTCCGCAGGCTGAAGGCGCTGACCTCCGTGGGGCTATCCATCAGGTACTGGAGGTTCGGCGCGGTGAACGTAAAGGGGTCAGCGCCGTCGGCGCCCGGGAGCAGCTGCGTCGCAACCCGCCACCCGGCGCCCGCCGGCGGCGCGAAGCGGACGGTCACGGGCCGCAGCTCGAACCCGCGGGCCCACATCAGCGCGGCCGGCATGTTGATGTGCGCGTGCGTGCTGTCGATGCCGAGGTACGTGCCGTCCACGCGGTCGCCGAAGATCCGATAGGCGACGCGCACGGATCCGCTATGGCCGGTGACGTTCCACTGATGCGGGTTGGGCCGGGCGACAGGCAGCGCCGCGCCGGATGCATCGGTAATGCGGACGTCGATTACGTTCTTCGCGAACTCGTGCAGGGCGTAGCGGCCCGGAGACGATCGGCTCATCCGTAGTTCGAGGGCGCCGGCCGGCACTTCGTCGAAGCGCACCTCGACGGTCATCAGACGATGTTCGGGCTCCGGAAACGACAGCCGGTACTCGACGGGCGCCTGCGCGCCGGCGGCGACCGGCACGAGGACGGCAAGGAGGGCGACGAAACAGGATATGCGGCGCGACCTCGCCGAAGCTCGCCTGCGGCGAGCGAAGGCGGGACGGCTCGCGAACGCGCCAGCGAGCAAAGTCATGACACGGTAATGCTGTAGTCTACCCAACATGTCGGCGCTCCTTGCACTCGACGTCGCGCTGCTGCTGCCGCCCGACGCGCGGCAGCGGGCCATGACGATCAGCGCGAGCCTGCCGCCGAAGGAATCCCACGGATTTCGGCTCGACGCCGACCACTTCCCACACGTCACGCTGACACAGCTATTCGTACGCGCCGATGAGGCCGATGCGGCGCTCGATCGCATCGATGACACACTGCGCGGCCAGCAGCCATTCGGCATTCGCGTCACCGGCGGAGGTAAAGGACACAGTTCGGTCTGGATGGCCGTCGAGCGGACCGACGCGATCGCCTCGCTTCACGAGCGTCTCCTGGAGGCGCTGCGCGGCCTCGAACGTCCCGGCGGCACCGCGGCGGCCTTCTTCGAGGGCGATGCGCGCGTGGGCGATGTCGCGTGGGTGACGGGCTATCGTCTCACGTCGAGCCTGAGCGCGTACAACCCGCATGTCACGCTCGGCTACGCCGCAAATCCGCCCGCCATCGAACCGTTCGCCTTCGAAGCCACCACCGTCGCGGCGTGCCACCTCGGACGGTTCTGCTCCTGCCGTCATGTGCTTCGGAGCTGGGATCTCGCTTAACAACGCCCAATTCCCAATTCCCAACTCCCAAAACCGAAGTACCGTACTTGGGCGTTGGGAGTTGGGCGTTGGGAGTTGAGCCCGCGCGCGTCAGCGCGCGGCTATCGGAAGAGGCCGGCCGCCTTCGTACCAGGCGAGGGTGTCAAGGACGACGTCGGCCATCATGTCGAGGAAGAGCGGATCGTCGTTGACCGCCGCGGCGCGCACCATCGGAAGGCCGATGTCCCGGCACACGCCGGATGCTTCGCGATCGAGGTCGTACAGCACCTCGATGTGATCGCAGACGAAGCCGATCGGGCAGAGTATGGCCGCCTCCAGTCCCGCCGCCTTCTCGCGCCGGAGATACTCGCACACGTCTGGCTCGAGCCAGGGATCCGACGGCCGGCCGCTGCGGCTCTGGTATACGAGCGCCCATGTCAGGCCGACCGCCTCGGCGACGGCGGCCGCCGAGGCGGACAACTGATCCTCGTAACGCGACGCCGCGGCCATCGGCGCCGGAATGCTGTGCGCGGTAAACACCAGCCGTGCCGACATTCGAAGGTTGGTCGGCAGGCGCCACAGCGCTTCCCTCACGTGCGACGCGTTCGCTTCGATGAACAAGGGATGATCGAACCAGCTCTTGACGTATGTGACGTTGACGTCGCTTCCGGTGGCCTTGCGCAGCTCAGCGCGCGCATCCGCCACGTTTTCGCGATACTGCTGGCAGCTCGAATAACAGTGGTGCGCGGCGGCTATGAATCCGATCGCGTTCCTGGCGCCGGCGTCGTACATCTCCCGAAGAGTATCGGTCAGCAGCGGATGCCAGTTGCGCATGCCGACGTATACCGGCAGCGGATAACCGGCCGCGGCAAGCCGATCTCTCAATCCTTCCGCCTGCTTCCTCGTCAGTTCGGTGATCGGCGACACGCCGCCGAAGAGCTCGTAGTGGCGCGCGACCTCCTCAACGCGTTCAGGCGTCACCCGTCGTCCGTGGAGGACGCGCTCGAGGAATGGCCGGATGTCAGCAGGACCGCTCGGGCCGCCGAACGAGACGAGCAGAACCGAATCGAAGGGCAACGACGCCGACGCTGACATACGCCCGCGGACGTGTCAACGGTTGACGTCGCGCGCCGATCAGGTGGCATGGCAGCCGCGTTGCCAGTTTCAGGGAAGGCATTTCCATGGCTGAAGTACTGCGATCGTTTGACGAGCCCATCCGCCACGCGTCCGGACGTATCATTCGCGCGTCGTCGGCCGGCTGGCAGCCGACGGGATGTGGGAAGGCTGGCTCGAGTTCGTCCCGATCGAAGGCGACGGCCGGAACATCGTCGTCTCCGCCGCCGAATCGCGGCAGCCTGAGCGCGCGCATCTCGAATACTGGGCCCAGGGGTTGACGCCGGTTTACGTTGAGGGGTCGCTCGAGCGGGCCTTGCATCCCGTCACGGTTCGCGTGCGTGCCGCCGAGATGCCGGTCTCGGGCGCGCCCGCCGCTCGCGTCGTCACGGTAACGTCCGGCGGACCCAGGCCGATCCTCGACCCGTTCGAGGTGGTCACGCGCGTGGCAGCGCGGCGACTGGAGTCTACGGAGTAGGAACCGGCGAACGGAAACGTTTGATCAGCCGGAACGAGCCTCCCTCGTTTTCCCATGCATCGGCCTGATCGGCTTCAGCCAGCGAGAGCAGCCTCGCCAGGGCCGTCTTCCGGTTGCGATCCGCCACAGCAATACTGAGGGCGCTTCCCTCCTGGCCCGTGGCCCGGCGGACGTGCCAGGTGAAACCGGCGGGATTCAGGTAGTAATCGCCCTGCGGCGGATTCGTGATGAAGACGTCGCGGCGCATCATGTAGTTGTTTTCTCCTCAGGGCCGGAATTCGCTCTTGTTGGTCGCGCGCGTCTTGTCCTCGGCGGCTGTCCTGCGCTCGGCCTCGGCAAGGACGCGTGCCGCCTCACGCCGCGGGGCCTCCTGTTTGTCGAGACGCGCCGCTTCGATGTCCGCGGCCCTTGCCAGGGGTTCCAGCCCCTTCGACACCCCGATGAGCCTGAACGTCGCGGGATAGACCTCGCGCATCAGCGTGAATTGATAATCGGCGCTCTGCCAGCTCGCGATCGCCGTGCTGCCGTTGATCGCGCCGGGTGGCGCGGGCGCCGGGCCCTTCGATGCCGCGGCGGTCAGCGTTGCCGGCCCATAGATGGCCGATACGGCCTCGATGATGTCCCCGTTGGTCAGCCCCTGGACGAGACGCGCCTCGTACACGACCGTGATGCTGAACAACTGGTCGTCGTAAAAGCGGAACGTGATTTCCTGCGCCGGATCGATGGCGCCGGCAGGACGGCCCAGCGCGTACTGGGGCCTCCACTTGAGCTCCTGGATAAGCGCGGGGCGCGAGTGGATCACAGTCACCGTCCCGGCGCTGGCTCGAGTGATGCCGACGACCGACGCCACGCTGCCGCCGAACGGCACGTCGCGGTAGCGCGAGAGATCCTGACCGGCCGCTGCGAGCGGAAAAATGACGCCGGCGGCGTACATGCACACTGCGACGACTCGCATCCTGATCATGAATGTTTCCTTCATCCGCGTATGTGATCCGTCGGCGTGACGTCTTCGACCGTGAATTCAGCGTCGATGGCCGCCGGCTCCCGGTCCGTGATGGCCGCCGTTTCGTGGTCGGTGATGGTCACCGTCTCACGGTAGCCGGAGGCCTTCCCGCCTCCGCTTAGGCTTCGTTTCCAGACCCCAGCCGTAATGACGGCTGGAATGCACGCGAGACCCAGCGCGACGAGCAGTACCGTCGTCGCAATCCCAGCCGGCGCCAGGAACGCGCCAATCGCCAGGATGACGACCCAGGCAGGCAGCGAGGCACGCGCAAAGAGCATCGCCATGAAGGAAGCGTACCGCGGCTGAGCGCCCGGGTGCTGTGCAGAAGAGAACAGACACGGTTGCGCATAGCGCCTACTATCCTGTTCAACCAGGTCCTCCACACCCCTGGTTTCTCGCCCCGAGTGGCGCCGACGACCTGCCGGAATCTCCAAAGCGGACACGGTCAACGGTTTTCCCATACAGAGGTTTTTCGACATGACACGTATGTCTCGCTTTTCGCTTGTCGCCGGACGGAGCCTGCACATGAAACCACTGCTGATTCTGGCGCTCGGCGCCGCGATGGCGACTGGCGCTTGCGGCACGACCGCATCGGACGCCACGGATTCGCCGCTCACACCCGGGGACGGCGTCGCTGCGGGAACATCGGCCCAACCGGACGCTGCGACAGCCGCCGCCGACGCGCGTCCCGTCTACCGTGACGTGACGATTCCCGCCGGCACCACGCTGCCGCTGTCGTTGACCAGCTCGATCGCCTCGGACACGAGCGCGGTCGAGGACGCGGTCACCGCAGAGCTCACCCGCGCGATCACGATTGACGGCCGCGAGGCGCTGCCTGCGGGCGCGCGACTGGCGGGCCACGTGACCGAGGTTGACAACTCCGGCCGCGTGAAGGGACGGGCGATGATCGCGTTCCGCTTCACGTCGCTGCGCACGGGCGACGATCAGTACGACGTCCAGGCCTCGCCGCTGTCGCACATCGCTCCCGCCACGAAAGGTGAAGACGCCACGAAGATCGGGATCGGCGCCGGCGCGGGCGCGATTATCGGCGGGATCCTGGGCGGGGGCGACGGCGCCGCCAAAGGCGCGGCCATAGGCGGCGGCGCCGGCACCGGCGTCGTGCTCGCCACCAAGGGGCGGGAGATGCGCCTCGGACCCGGCGCTGATGTGTCCACGCCGTTGACCGCACCGTTGACGGTGCGCGTCCGCGTCAGCTAGTCCATTGTGCGAGCCGCTGGCGCGATCGTGTCCGGCGGCTCGCACGAGTACGTCCACATCCAAGTGGAAATAGTCAGGAGTTGTCTATGTTTGCGAGAAATCTATCGAAACGTGCAGGGCCCGCGGTGGTGCTTGCCTTCGGCGTCGCGGCGCTGTGCGTGGCGTTCTCAGGCAGTGCACAGGCCCAGACGTGGAACAAGCGAACCTCGGTGACGTTCAGCGGCCCGGTGGAGATTCCGGGCGTGGGCGCCCAGGTGCTGCCCGCCGGCACCTATGTCTTCAAGCTGCTGGATTCCGCGTCGGACCGGCATGTGGTCCAGGTGTTCAACCGCGACGAGTCGCACGTCTACGCGACCATCCTGGCGATCCCGAATTACCGCCTGAAGGCGACCGACAAGACGGTGATCACGTTCGCCGAGAGACCCGCCGGAGAACCGCAGGCGATCAGAGCATGGTTCTACCCTGGCGACAACTCGGGCCAGGAATTCGTCTACCCCAAGAGCAGGGCTGTGGAACTGGCGAGACTGACGAATCAGCCGGTCCTCTATATTCCTGACGAAGTGGCGCCGAACCTCGTGGCGCCCGTGAAGACGGCCACCGAAGCGCCGGTCAGGGCGTTGAGGGCCGTGGAACTGCGAGCCGTGAACCCCGCGGGCGCCGACATCGCCTTGACGGAGGTCGTGGAAGCCCCGCCAGTGTTGGTCGCCGGGCTGCCGAGGACCGCTGGTAGCCTGCCGCTGCTGGCGCTGATGGGCCTGTTGTCGTTGGCCATCGGCTACTCGCTGAAACCGTCGTGCGCCCGCTGACAGCGTTTCTACTGGCCGGCCTTCTGGCCGGCGCCCTCGTCACGGCCCAGGCGGGCCGTGAGGAGGGGCACCTCACGTTCGCGGTGAACGTCGACCTGGTGGTGCTCAACGCGACCGTGACGGACGGCCGGGGCCGCCACGCGGCTGGATTGACCGCGGGCGATTTCAGGCTCCTGGAGGACGGGCGCCCGCAGGAGATTACGTTGTTCAATGCCGGGGACGTTCCCGCCAGCGTCGGGCTGATTATCGACAACAGCGGCAGCATGCTCGACAAACGCGCCGAAGTGGGCGCGGCCGCCCTGTCGTTCGTGCGTGCGAGTCATCCAGGCGACGAAATGTTCGTCGTGAACTTCAACGAGACGGCCTCCCTCGGCCTCCCGGCGTCGATCCGGTTCACGAGCGACGTGGCCCAGCTCCGTTCCGCGCTGCTCGCAGCGCCGACGGGCCTGACCGCGCTGTACGACGCCCTGGCCCTCGGACTCGAGCACTTGAACACCGGCACGCTGGAGCGGAAGGCGCTCGTGGTGTTGAGCGATGGCGGCGACAACGCCAGCAGCCGCAGCCTCGATGCGGTCCTCAAGCTTGCCAGAGGGTCGAGCGCCACGATCTACCCCATCGGGATGTATGACGAGACCAACCGTGACCGGAATCCGCGCGTGCTCCGGCAGATTGCGGAGTTGAGCGGAGGGCAGGCCTACTTTCCGCGCGCGGTCCGCGATCTGGAGCAGGTCTGGCGCGACATCGCCGGCGCGATTCGCAGCCAGTACACGATCGGATATCACTCCAGTAATCCCGCCCGCGACGGCGCGTTCCGGAAGGTCACGATCACGGCGAGCCGCAACGGCGAGCGGAACCTCCGGGTCACGGCCCGCCAGGGCTACGTCGCCTCGGCTGGCGCATCGACGGTGAGGTGAACATGCATCGTCCAGTACTGCGGTTCCTGCATCGGCTGTTCGTCTGGCTTGGCGTGGCCGCTGTGGGCTGTGCCGGCGGCACAGCCGTGTATGCGGACATCTCCCAGCGGTACCAATCGTGGAAGTTCGATCAGGTCCCCTCTGCGATCACGGTCGTTGACGGCGCGAACGTGGGAGAAGCGGTTGACCTCCAGGAAGGCGACGTCGTGGGGCGGCTCGAGATTCCCCGCATTGGCATCTCGGTGATGGTTCTTCAGGGTACCGAGGCGGCCACGCTCATCGCCGGGGCCGGGCATGTCCCGGGCACGCCCTCGCCGGGCGGCGACGGCAATGTCGTCATCGCGGCGCATCGCGACACGTTCTTCCGCAAACTTGAAGGGATCGTGGCTGGCGACCGCATTCGCGTCGCCACCGCACGCGGCGCCTACGAGTACGTGGTCGAGACCTCGCGCGTGGTCGATCCCGGGGACACCCGGGTCATGGAGTCCCGGGGCCGCCAGGAACTCACGCTGATCACCTGCTACCCGTTTTACTTCGTCGGCGCGGCACCCACACGGTTCGTGGTCCATGCCCGGCCGCTGACGGCCGCCTCCAGGCGCCTGTGAGGATCGTGCGCCGCGTCGTGGCCGTCTCCGCGATGGTCGCCAGCGCCGGCGCGCTGACCGTGGGGCTGTTCACACTGACCGTGCTATACCACGTGTACTTCGGGCGTGAGGACCTCCCCGACCTCGGGTCCTTTGCGCGGTTCGAGCTTCCGACGATCGGCCGCGTCGCCGACGTGAACGGGGAGCCGCTCATAGAGCTCGCGAGGGAGCACAGGCTCCTCGCCCGGTATGACGACATCCCGCCCATCGTCCGCAGCGCGATCCTCGCCACGGAAGACAATCGGTTCTTCAGTCACAACGGCATCGATTACGGGAGCATCCCGCGTGTGCTGATGCGCGTCCGGATGGGCACGCTGCTGGCGCGCCTGTTCCGCAACCCGCTCGATGAATCGGATTCTCCGGCGATCTTTCCGCAAGGGGGATCGACGATTACGCAGCAGCTCGTCCGCGGCTATTTCCTGAAGGGGATGACCACCGGGGAAAACAGCCGCACCCTCCGTGGGATTGGATGGCTCACCCGCGCGGTGTCCTACGTGCTGGGCGCGCGCAACGCGAACATGATCGCCCGGAAGGCCGAGGAGACGCGGCTGTCGCTCTGGATCGAACAGGACATGAGGCGGCGTCTTGGATCGAAGCGCCGCGCGAAGGAGGAGATCCTCGCCCGCTACGCGAGCTTCGTGTACATGGGCCACGGGCAGTACGGGTTCGCCAGTGCCGCGGAGCATTACTTCGGCCGGCCGCTCTCGACGTTCACCGCCGATGATGCGGACAAGGCGGCGGTGCTCGCCGGCATTCCCAAGTCGCCGCGCGACAACGCGCCCAGTGCGAAGAACAGCGCCCGCATCGTGCGCCGGCGTAATCAGACGCTGGCGCTCATGGCCGCCGGGGACTTCATTTCGCGGGAGCAGGAAACCGCCGCCAGGGGGCGTGCCCTGTCGATCGTGGCGCACCCGGCCTCCACGCCCCCTTTTCAATCGTCCGCGGTCGTCGGGCACGTGCTCGAAGAGCTTGCAGCCTCCTACCCGAGCCTTGGCGTTGAGGACCTTCTGCAGGGACGGATTCAGGTCGACTCCACGGTTGATGCTCGTGTCCAGCGCATGGCAAACGAGGCCTTGCGGCACGGCCTCGAGCGGTATGAGCAGCGCCACCCCGCCGCCCGTGGGCTGACGCAAGGATCCGTCATCGTCTTGAAGAACCGCGACGGCAGCGTTCTCGCCGAGGTCGGCGGCCGTCAGATGTATCAAGGCCGCGAGACGTCGTACAGCGACTTCAACCGCGTCACGAAGTCGTTCCGTCAGCCCGGGTCGGCGATGAAGCCCATCGTGTACCTGGCGGCGTTCATCTATGGCGACTTCACGCTCGAGACGCTCGTCCCCGACGACCCGATCAGCGTGCCGGACGGCGCCTCCGGCGTCCTGAAGTGGATCGCGAACTATGACGGCCGGTTCAAGGGGCTGATTCCGGTCCGGACGGCGCTTGCCGAGTCGCGAAACGCGGTCGCGATCTGGATCACCCAGCAGGTGGGGATCAACAGCGTGCTGCGGACGGCACGCGTTCTCGGGGTCCAGACGCGATTGCAGCCGTTCGCGACGACGGCCCTGGGCGCGTCGGAAATGAGCTTATTGGAACTGGCGACGGCGTACCGCACGCTGGCGTCCGGCATCCTGGCGCAGCCGTACATCATTCGGCGGGTCGCCGGTGCGTCGGGTGGTCTTACTCCAGGCGCCCCTCGTATCCAGGGTCCGGTGACGTTCGATACGTGGACGCTCGCGCTCGTCCAGGAGGGACTGCGGGGCGTCGTGCGCATGCCGACCGGCACCGCGCACGCGCTGGACGCTCGCGCCTTTCCCATTCCGGTGATGGGCAAGACGGGGACCACCAACGACTTCCGCGACGCGCTCTTCGTGGGCTCCACCTATGGCGCCGACGGCATCACCGTCGCCGTCCGAATCGGGTTCGACGACAATCGATCGCTCGGCTCGAGGGAGACCGGGGGCCGGGTGGCGTTGCCGGTGTTCCGGGAACTGATGCTGAACGTCTACGGTGAGGGCATCGTCGGGCCCGCGCCGGCGTTTCCGGCTCAGATGGAAGGTCGCATCACCCGCTACCTGGACGACGCTGCGCGCCCGCTCGTTGCGGATCCGGTCCTCGTGGCGGCTGGACCCGCTCGCCGTCCCACCGTGCCCGCAGAATTGGAGTGGCTCCTGAATCACGCCACGATCACACCCACAAGTTTGTTGATGCCGCTCAACTCCATCAAGACGCCATAGCCCACGGAGAAGACGGAGGAAACGGAATCACAAAGAGGCGCGGAGCAACAGAGATGGCACATACGTTGTGCGTTTCTGCCTACGTTCCGCGCTCGGACCTCGTCACAATCTGCGTACCCAGGGAGCCGCATCGCCAGAATTCATAGCGTCGGACGCGGGCGCGTACTTTGCTGACCGTCGTGCCCATGTTCATCGACGCGCCGGTCAACGTCATCACCGGTCAAATCATCGGGGGCCGCCATAAGAAGCGGTTGATCAACCCGCACGCGTGCGGGCGGCAAATGCCGCGAGAGACAAACAGTGGGCACGCCGGTGGCCGGCCTTCGGCAGCCTTCGGCCGGCACAGGGAAAGAGTGATGCCCCGAACGCATAAGCCGTCATGTATCAGCGGCTTGTGCGTCCGGGGCATCGCTCTTTCCCTGCCGCGCGAAGCGCGGTCCACCCGCGTGCCGTCTCCGTGGCTCCGCGCCTCTTTGTGAGGCCTTTCCTCTGACAGCTCCGTCGTCTTGTTTCGCCCTGACGGCTGGTGAAAAACGCGTCTGCTCGCGGGTCGGTTTCATGTGTGCCGTTGTGAACATCGGGGCGATCGTGAACGGAGTACCGTCACAAGTATGAAACCCATGGCAATCGCCGGCATCGTCTTGATCGTGCTCGGCCTGGCGGCCCTCGTCGCCGGGGGCATCACCTACACGAGCCGGGAGACCGTCATCGACATCGGGCCTCTTCAGGCGACGGCCGATCGAGAGAGGACGTTTCCGCTGCCGCCGGTCGCGGGCGCCGTGGCCGTGGCCGGTGGCATCGCGCTTCTGGTCGCTGGCATGCGCAGGCGCGCGTAGTCGCCGAACGCACTGAAGCGGGATAGTTGACGTGTGACGATCAGGTCTCCGCCGCTTCGTTCATGATTTCCTGGACTCGCTCCCGAACCGCTTCCTTCACCGCCGTCTGAATACTCTGCTGTACTTCGGTGGGATCGAGATCCTCGGCGCCTGTTTTCTCGACCACGTCGCTGACCGCCCCCTTCACCAGCGGACTCAGGGATGTCAGCTCCGCGGCCGCGGCCTTCACGGCCTTCTTCAGCTCCCTGGCGGTGGCTTCCGGGTTGGCTGACAACTCCTTCGCCGACCAGTCCGCATCGAACGTGTCCACCAGCCTTCTCAACGTCTTCGGCGCGCGGACGATCACCCCGACTTCGCGCCGCTTGTCCAGCTCGATCGCGCGCAGGCTCTGGCTGCCCACGAACGCCGCGCGCCGGTCGCGGATGATGGTGCGCGTGTGCAGACGAAGCCCCGTCAACTTGCGAACATCGATGTGCTCGTTCTTTCTGGACATCCTTCCGATCACCCGGATCTTCACTCCCGCCTTTGCGCGCTCGACGAGCGCCTTCGCCATGTCCCTGTCCGCGATGTTCGGGTCGTAGATCAGCAGCTCCTTCCTGGCCTCGTGGATGAACGCGAGCAGACGCTTACGGGCGTTGACCGGGCTCACGATGAAGGTGTCGATGCCCGCCTTGTAGGTCTTGCGCTGACTGTCCGCGGCAAACAGGCGCGACGCCTCACGGACCAGTTTCGCCTTCCGCGTCCCGATGCCGAAGGCGCGGCTGTGGTCCATGTCGAGGTGGGTGAAGTTGTACGACAGCACGTAGAGCACGCGGCGGTCGACGATCAGCATCTTGTTGTGGTAGCGCACGAGCGTGTCAGGGGTCCGCGAGACGTTCACGCCGGCCTCGAGGAGACGCATCTCGAGCTTGCGCAGGTGTCGTTCACCGCCGCGATTGGCGAACGCGATCAGCGCGGACACCGCCACCCCACGGCGGACCGCGGCTTTCAGCGCCGCCTCCATCTCGGCCCGATCGAAACGGAAGATCACGATCTCGATCGTCTTCTTTGCCTTCTTGATCGCCGAGAGCAGCGCCCCGATCCCGTCCTGGGGCTGAATGAGCAGCTTCACCACGAGCTCACGATCCGTCTGCCACGTCGAGGCCTTCATCGACCTTCTGCCGCAGCCGGACCACGTACCGCTGCGCATCCGTCTCGCTGTACCCGGCCGCCCTGAACGCGTCGCTCCACTGGGCCGCGCTCAGCCGCGAGAGGCGCTGCGAAATCCAGCGCACGTCCGCAGGGGTGACCCCGTGCTTGAGGTGCGGCTCGCGCCAGGCGCCCCGGTAATGAAACTGGACCTGGCCGCCGCGCACGGACTCGACGAAGCCTTCGCGCTCGAAATCGCTGATGTTGCTCTTCGACCCGGGGAAGAACCAGCGGGTGCCCCCGAGCGAGGCGCCGAGGTCGCGCACGGCATAGCGGCGAAGAGGCCCCTCGCTTCCACCCGTCAGCTCGTAGAGCGGATTCTGCTGCGTCTTCAGGTCCCAGTTGTTCACCATCACCATCAGGACGAAGAGTCCACGCAGCGGCGCGGTGCCGACGAACGGATTGGCGCTCCAGGACCAGCGGCCGACGCTCATCTCGCCGTCCGCGTCGAGGCGAAACCGGCCCGGCGGCTGTGGATTCGGATCGGAGATGCCGGCGAGCGTCCAGCTCGGCAGGTAGTAGGTCGCCGGCTGGAAGTAGCCCGCGGCCCACAGCAGGCGGGACACGACCACTTCGGACTGCGCTTCCGGACCGAGCTTCACGCTCCACAGCCGTCCCTGCGCATCGCGGACGTCGTACCCGGGACTCTTGCCCGTGACGTCACGTGCGACAAACTGGAAGACCGCCTGTGCATCCGGTGCCGCATCCTGGCCCCCCGGTCCCCAGAACAGGTCGCGCCCGGCGTCAGCCTCGACCCACAACTCCGACATCTGCGGAGTTGGCGATCCCTCGGTCAGCGTCGACCGGGCCCTGAGCGCACAAGCCGGCATCGAGCACAGCAGCACGGCAACGGCGAACAGGCGGGCGGCTCCAAGGTTCGTATTCATGGGCTCGAGTGTGACTGAACGGCGCCGAAACGCGCTGTTCCATCCGGCACAGCCTGGCGCGGCCGGTGTGCACTTCCGGACAGCGTACGCTCCGGATGAGGCGTACCGTGTGCAGTGATGCGGTTCCAACACGCGAGAGGCGCGCTCGCCGGCGCCTGGATTCTGGCGGCCGGTCTCATCGGCGTGCTGGGCAACGTCACGTCCATTGGCGCCGGGGCTCTGATTCTCGGCTTTGGTCTCGCACCTCCACTCCTCCTCATGCTGCGGGGAAGGCCAGGTTCCATTCGCAACAGCTGAGGACGCGTCGGCTCAGCCGTATAAAAGAAGGCGCCCGTCCCTCGTCGAATGCGCCAGGATCAACGGGCGCGTTCCGATCCCGCCGAAGCCGTCGCGCCGGCTCCGAAGCTCTCACGGCACCAATTCATGAACACTCAATGCCGTGAGTCAGCTTCACGGGACCGTGACCCGGCAGATGTGGGCGCCCATGTGGCCCGCCGGCGCGACAAGCCCCGTGCGCACGATCACCAACGGCGTGCATGTTCCCACCTGGATTGCTCCCGGACTCGCCTCGCTGTTCGATCGCCATCTCGGCGCCGATTGGCGTGATCGTCAGGATGACGAACCCTTCTGGGACTCGGTGCTGTACATCCCGGACGATGAGGTGTGGCGGACTCGCTGCGCGCTTCGCGACAGTCTCCTGTCGTTCATGCGCGACCGCGCCCGCGACGGGTGGTCGCGGGCCCAGGCCGGCGCCGTCCAGGTACTCGCCGGGGGGACCCTGCTCGATCGGCCGACACTCACGATCGGGTTTGCGCGGAGATTTGCCGAGTACAAGCGCTCCGGCCTGATCTTCCACGACCCCCGGCGGCTGGCGCGCATCCTGACGCACCCCCGCCGGCCTGCGCAGATCGTCTTCGCGGGCAAGGCGCACCCGGCTGACGAGGGCGGAAAACACAACCTGCAGCGCGTGTACCAGCACGCGATCGATCCGGCGTTCGGCGGGCGCATCGCGTTCGTCGCCGACTACGACCTCCACGTCGCACACTTTCTCGTGCAGGGCTGCGACGTGTGGCTCAACACGCCGCGCAAGCCGCTCGAGGCCAGCGGCACGAGCGGCATGAAAGCGTCGATCAACGGCGGCATCAACCTCAGCATCGGCGACGGCTGGTGGGCCGAGGGCTATACGGGATCGAACGGCTGGCTGATCGACGGAGGGTGCACCGGTGACGCCGAGGCGATGGACGCCGCCGACGCCGAGGCCCTGTATCGATTGCTGGAAGAGGAAGTGGTGCCGGCGTTCTACGAGCGCGACGCGCACGATGTGCCGGTGCGGTGGGTGCGCCTCGTCAAAGAGGCCATCCGGACGGTGATGCCGCGCTTCAGCGCCCGCCGCATGGGGAAGCAATACGCGGAGCAGATGTACACGCCCGCGCTGGAGGCCATCCCCGTCGTCTCTGACGGCGGAAGGTAGGGTCCACCGCGACGCCTCGAGCGTCAGGGCGCGGCCCGCGCGGCGATCTCCCGAGCGAGGGGTGGTGCGTCCTCGCCGACAATCACGTGCACGAGGTGCTCCGAGACGCGCAGCAGGCCCAACGCACCGGCGGCGACAAGATCGCTCTGGCGGACGCCTCGCCCCTCGCGCAACTCGACGCGTAACCGCGTCAGCGCGCACGGCTCGATCCGAACGATGTTGCCGACGCCGCCGAGTGCGGCACGAATGGCCGCCGCGCGTGCATCCAGAGAGGCGGCGGCCGCGCCAGGCGCAACGTCGTCCTCCCGTCCGGCCTGGCGCATGTACGCGTCCATTAGTCCGCCGCGAATCTATGCAACCATCGCGGGATTACAATGAGGCTGACCCTGCCGTTCCATGGACGCCCGAAAACGTGCGCAAAACGAACGGAAATTCGGGACCTGGGACGAACTATCTGACGGGGGCAGGCGCTATTCGTTCGAGGTGAAAGGCCGCTCGGGATGGCGGGCGCGCTACGTGAAGGAAGTCGACTCGAACGAGGCGACCGTCAGGTTCTACGAGGAAGTGTTCGACGGCAACGGACGGCTGCGCGAGATTCATCATAAGTACCCGGTGGATCACGGGCACCAGCCGGTCACAGGTGACGAGCCATGATTACCAGAGACGCACTGGCGTCCCAGCTCCGCGATTACCTGCAGCATCGCATCACACGTGCGGCGCTGGTTGATTGGGCCGAGCGCGCGATGATGGACGAAGAGTTCGACGATCGGGACTTCGAGACCGTCCGGGAGATCACGGGCCGCCTTGGGCTCGCCGACGTACGCGAATTCGGGCTGACGTGGGAAGACTGCGAAGGGTATCTTTCGCGCCTCGGATATCGAACCAAGGTTGACGTGGTTCAGACGAGCTAAGCAGCGACCCGTCGTCTCACGCGCTTTCACTCCACGTCCCACCAGGGCACGTCGTGACATTACGGTTTTGGTTGGTGACACTACCGCCTTGTAATCGACTTCCCTCAGCTCATCGGGAGAGACCGTAATACGCCGCCTGACAAAAATGGCGGCGGCTTCATGCGGTTCCGATCTTGCCCTTCCCGCTTCGCTTCAACTCTCACCTCATCAATTCGGGCACGGCAACACGACGATTAGATTTGGAAGGATGGATTCGTGACCAGTACCCCCCTGTGTGATCGTCGTAGACCAGATCTGGCGGATCGGCGTCGCCGCGCGCGCGGCGGCCGCCGCGCCTCCGACCTGCTGCGGTGCGCCGCGTGGGCGGCCTTCGTGACCTCTGCCGTCCAATGTCGCTGCGTGTCCTTCGTGTGCCGGCAAACGCTCCCGCGACATCATGGCGCTGATCGTCAACTGCGCCGGTTCCATCGGCCTGCACGTCATTCTCGATAACCACCGATCGACGGCCGGCAACTCCGCGCAGGAAAGCGGTTTGTGGCACACGAGCGGTTACCCCGAGCAGGCGTGGATCCGCGACTGGGTCAGTGTGCAGGCATGGATGCACGGCAGGCGGCAGACGCTGGGAGCGTCCGACACGGTCACTGTCAACCCGTTCGCGACCGACGGTTTTCCGACCGTCATCGGCTTCGACCTGCGTAATGAGCCGCACTCGCCGGGAGCCTACTCGAGCGGGTCCACCTGCGACGGCATGTTCCTCGTCCAGTCTTGCCGACATCTGGAAAAAGTACTGGGCACACATCGCGGTTCCAGGCGGGATCGACCCCGTGTGGCGGCCTGTGCCCGACCAGCCGCAGTCCCCGTATCCATGGGGGAACACCGGGCACAGCGCCATCACCGAGGCGCCGGTGTTCATCGGCGAGTTCGGCACCGGGAACCGGGATGCGGACCTGTACACGACAGGAGCCGGCTCGCAGGGGCAGTGGATGACGAGCCTCGTGAACTTCATCGAGAGCAGTTACGCGGGCGAATCGCCGCTGAACGAGTCCGGCGTTCCGGTGAGCAATCTCCACTGGTCCTACTGGGCGCTCAATGACGAGGATGCCTATGCGCTGCTTGGACCGGCGTACGCGGGCCTGGAGAATCCCAGGAACGAGAACTCGATCGGCTCGGTGATGCCCGTTAGAAATGACGTGAGCGCGGCGGAGATCATGATGCCGCCGACCTTGGCGCGGTTCTCCGGACGCGCACACCGCCAGATCGCCAGCGCCGCCGCGGGCAGCCCCCACATCTTGAAAAGATATCCACCAGCCAGGTTGCCGGCGGTCGGGTCTCCCGCCGTGAAGCGATAGATCTTCGACCATATCCCCGCCGACACCTGCCGAGCCTCTGAAGTCGCTCTCATCGTCAGCGTTCGGGGGGGCGCGCGGCGATCAGGGCCTCAAGCCCTGCCGAGCCGCCAAGACCGAGCGAATGCGAGGGATTGGCGGTGAGGCAGGGATTCGAGACGTGCGATGATTAGTCCGATGGCGACGAGAAAGACCGCCGCACCGGCGCAGCCGACCGCAGCGCTTCCGCTGGCTGCGTTCAACCTGCACGAATTCCTCGAGTCCGCCGGTGTCACTCGACGGATCACCAAGTACGCGCGGGGAGCCGCCATCTTCTCGCAGGGCGATGCCGCGACCGACGTGTTCTACCTCCAGCAAGGCAGCGTCAAGCTCTCGGTGCTCTCGCGGACCGGCAAAGAGGCGGTCGTCGCGATCCTGGGGCCGGGCGACTTCTTCGGCGAGGGGTGCCTCGCGGGCCAGCCGCGGCGGATGGCGACCGCCCATGTCCTGACGCCGAGCACGGCCCTCGTCGTCGAGAAGGCGGAGATGCTCGACATGCTGCACGGTCAGGCGGAGCTGGCGGACCGGTTCCTCTCGCACATGCTGGCGCGGAACATCCGCATCGAGGAAGACCTCATCGACCAGCTGTTCAACTCCAGCGAAAAACGGCTCGCCCGCGCCCTGCTCCTGCTGGCGCGCTACGGCACGGAGGACAAGCCGCTGCGCGTGCCGAAGCTGTCGCAGGAGACGCTCGCCGAGATGGTGGGCACCACCCGGTCCCGCATCAACTTCTTCATGAACAAGTTCCGCGACCTGGGCTTCATCGAGTACAACGGCGAGCTCAAGGTCAACCGCTCCCTCCTGACCGTCGTCCTGCACGATTAGGCGGCTCTCGGAACCGCCTGTTCACTTTTGAACGGTGCGTTCTGCCGGCGTTCGGTAGACTTCGATCCAGTGGCTGACCCGGTGACCGATCAATTCGTTGACGACCTGTTCGAGAAGCTCCACACCCACCGCCAGGAGGCGTTGACGCATGCGGCCAGCGCCAGCCAGGCGCGCGCGCGGGTGGCCGAGGCCGCACGCGCCTGGTGGGACGAATTCTGTCAGGTCGTCGAGCGCAAGGTTCACGCGTGGAATGCGAAGGACGCGCCGGAGGCCCGCATCAGGCAGACGCGGAATGCGGACGGCTCGATGGTGCTCTGGCACCGCAGCGTCGAGGCGCAGTTGTGCCTCGCGGACGCGCGGGTCGTGATGACGGGGCGGGTCGGGGACACACAGCCGCGGCAGTCGCCGTTCATCGAGTTCAGCGAGGCCCGCGGCAGCGTGTCGGCGATCCTCGCCGGCGCCCACGCCGCGAAGTCGCCGTCCGAGGCTGCCGATCATCTGCTCGCGCCGATCCTGACGCACGCCTTCGGCGGTTGATTAATTGAGTTTTGACGGCGGTGGTCCGCCCTTTGCGGCCGCCTTCCGGTAGGCCTCTTCGGTGCGGTTCCACAGCGCGATCCCCTGCTTCTCCAGCCGGCGCTTCCGGGCGGCGCGGAACTCGTCAATCATCCTCTCGAGCCGCGCCTCTTGCTCTTTGACGTGGTCTAGCTGACTCGACATGCCTCATCGTAGCGGCCCTTCCGAGCCGGTGCTGTCCCGAACTGCACAGGCGCACGCGCGGCCCTGACGCCCTCATTCAGCAGACGCACGAGCTGATCCGAGTCGACCGGTTTGACCAGGTGATGATCGAAGGCATGTTCGGACGGCGCCTGCGCCTCACCGGGCGAGCCGTAGCCGGTCAGCGCGAGCAGCAGCATTTCACGGCCGTGCGGGATATCGCGAATCTTCCTGGCCACCTGGTAGCCGTCCATTCTCGGCAGGCCGATGTCGATGATCCCCACGTCCGGATGCACGGCGTTGAGCAGCTCGAGGCCGCGGACGCCGTCGGGGGCGTCGTAGACCACGTGCCCTGCGAGCTCGAGCATCATCCGCAGCATGTCGCGTGCGTCGGCGCTGTCCTCGATCAGCAGCACCCGTCTGTGCGCCGCCCGGCGGTCCGGCGAAGCTGAGGCGTCGGGAGACGTGCCCACTGCCACCTGCGTCAGCCTCACGGTGAACGTGCTGCCGCGTCCTTCTCCCTCACTCGAGGCGACGATCGTGCCGCCGTGCAGCTCGACGAGGCGGCGCACCAGCGTCAGGCCGATCCCGAGGCCGCCCTGCGCGCGCTCGAGCGTGCGATCGGCCTGCGCGTACATGTCAAAAATAAAAGGCAGCATCCTGGACGTGATGCCGAACCCCGTGTCTTCCACGCTGAGCACGGCATCGCCGCCGTCCGCCCGAAGCGCCACCCGGATCTGGCCGCCCGCGGGGGTGTACTTGACCGCGTTGGTCAGGATGTTGGTCAGCACCTGATCGAGGCGCACCGCGTCCCACTCCACCCACACGGGGTCCGTGATGATCTCTATGTGGCGATCCAGCGCCGTGTCGCTGGTGAACGTGGCGACGGTCCGGCGCAGGGCCGCAGCCAGATCGAGCGGCTGCCGCGCGAGCCGGATCTTGCCGGACACCACGCGCTCGACGTCGAGCAGCTCCTCGATCAGATGTGAGATGTGGCCGACCTGGCGTGTAATCACCTCGTGCGCGCGCGCGGCGGGCGTTCCGCGGGCGTGTGCGAGCTCGAGCACCCGTGCCGCACCACTGATGGCGCCGAGCGGATTCCGCAGCTCGTGCGCCAGGATGGCGAGGAACTCGTCTTTCGTGCGGTTGTCACGCTGGGCGCGATCGCGGCTGCTGGTCGCCTCGAGGATCTCGCTGAGATCGCTGACGATCAGGTTCAGGCGATCGCCAGTGGCCGACGCCGTCGTGGTGAGCGACAGGCTGACCTCGAAGGCGCGGGGATCCGCGCCGACCAGGCGGCTGCGGCGGCGGCCGCTGCCGGCATTCAGCAGGCTCGCGAACTCCTCCCGGTCGGACTGATTCACGAAGCGTTCGACGCGGCTGCCTACAACCGATTCGAGCGGCTCGCCCACCATCGCCGCGAACCGCGCATTGGCGTAGAGGATGTCGCCGCGGCGCGTGAGCGCAACGGCGCCTTCCTGCATCTGTTCAACCAGGTTGCGGTACGGCTCGTCCGCGCTGTGCAGGGTATAGACCTGGTTGCCGCGGTCGCCTTCGACGACCAGGGCGTCGATTTCGCCCTGGCGGATCGCCCGCAGCATGTCCTCGGCGTCGGCGAGACGGACGCGCAGCGTCTCGGTCTCGTCGCCGGGATTCGCGTGGGTCACGCTCATTGCCTGGACTCCGCCCCCGCAAGGTCAGGGGCCCTCACGAGATCCAGTCCGAGCAGGACGCGCTCCTTGTTCGACATGTCGCCGATGATCCGGCGCATCGGCAGCG
>Ga0209640_10000522_pt1 | contig 29996 bp, 37 predicted proteins | sample RifCSP10_1_FD_184018 | JGI IMG/M metagenome (GOLD analysis project Ga0209640, IMG submission 184018) | Soil microbial communities from Rifle, Colorado - Rifle CSP2_sed 10_1 (SPAdes) (version 2) | ecosystem: Environmental > Terrestrial > Deep subsurface > Rock core/Sediment | place: Rifle... | reverse complement strand
TGTCCGCATGGCGAAGAAGATACGCATCCTCATCGCGAAGCCCGGCTTGGATGGCCATGACCGCGGGGCGAAGGTCGTCGCCCGCGCGCTCCGCGATGCGGGGATGGAGGTCATCTACACGGGATTGCGGCAGACGCCGGAGGACATCGTCGAGGCCGCGATCCAGGAGGATGTCGACGCGATTGGCCTCTCGTGCCTGAGCGGGGCGCACATGACCCTGTTCCCGGAGGTCGTGAAACTCCTGAAGAAACGCGGGGCGGGAGACATTGTGATCGCCGGCGGCGGCATCATTCCCGAGGAGGATGTCCCACGGCTGAAGAAGGCGGGGATTAAGGAGGTCTTCGGCCCCGGGACTCCGCTCCGCGACATCGTCCAGTTCTTCGAGACGGCCGCAAAGGGTGGGTGAATCCATGCCCGCCCGGAGGGCCCCGTCGCGGCGGTCCCGCGACTCCGTTCGGTCCCTCGTCGACGGCCTGTTGGCAGGGGACAAGCGAGCCGCGGGGAAGCTCATCTCTCTGATCGAGGACGACGAGCCCGAGGCGATGGACGTCCTCGCACGCGTCCATCCGCACACGGGCCACGCGCACATCGTCGGCTTCACGGGTCCGCCGGGAGTGGGAAAGAGTTCCCTCATCAACCGCCTCGTGCGGGCGTACCGTGCGCGCGGCAAGAAAGTAGGCGTCGTGGCGGTCGATCCGACGTCCCCGTACACCGGTGGTGCGGTTCTCGGAGACCGGATCCGGATGGCGGACACGGGCGTCGACCCGGGCGTCTTCATCCGGTCCATGGCGACGCGGGGCCATGCGGGCGGCCTCGCCCTCGCGACGTTCGATGCCGTGCGGGTTCTCGACGCCCTCGGCATGGATGTGGTCTTCGTGGAGACAGTCGGCGCGGGTCAGAGCGAGGTCGAGATCGCGACCCGCGCGCATACGACCGTCGTCGTCGAGATGCCCCTGACCGGCGACGCGGTCCAGACGATGAAGGCGGGGATCATGGAGATCGGCGACGTCTATGTCGTGAACAAGGTGGACCTAGGGAACGAGGACGTCCTCGTCGCGAACCTGAAGTTCCAGCTCGAGCCGCGGGACGGATGGACGCCGCCCGTTGTCCGCACAGCCGCCCTCGAAGGTCGCGGAATTGACGAGCTCGCGGACGTCCTCGAGAAGCATCGTGCGCACCTCGGCTCGTCCGGAATCCTCCTCCGACGGGAACTCGCTCGGGCCAAGCAGGAGATCCTAGAGAACGCGCAGCGCCTGATGGCCCAACGCGTGCAGGGCCTCTCGCGACTCGGCGCGACGTTCGAGCGACTCGCCCGCCAGGTCGCGGACCGCCGACTCGACGCTCACACCGCTGCGCAGCGCCTCTTCGATCCTGCCGCAACGCGCCAACGTCGATCGTGACCTTGGAACGGATGGTCCTTTGCCGCTGTCCGCGATGCTCGTGCCTCTTCGTCACGCGGTCTTCCGCCGGTTCTTTGTCGGAGCAGTCGAACGAACGAGCATCCGTCCTCGGAGCGTTCCGCGCCGGCGGGCGCTACGTTCGTCGGGTGCCTTGGCTCTGGATGGCGATCGTCCTCTTCTCCGTCTTGAACGCCGCGGAGGCGGGCCCTAGAAAGATCGTCCTGCCCGCATCCGTGGGCATCGACCTTGCCGACGGCTCGACCGGGTTCGGGCCCGTCCTCAGCGCATCGGGCGCTGGCGCCCTGCCCGGCTTCCTCCTTGCCGACGCGCTCCCTTCGACGCAGAATCGCGGAATCATCCTCGTCGGATTCGCGCCGTCCATCCCGTTTATCATCGTCCTGGCGGTCGGCCAAGGCGTCTGCTCCGCGATCGTCGGGCTCCTGTGGCAGACGAGCATCAACGAGTTCGTGCCGGTCCGGATGCATGGTCGCGTCTTCAGCTTCGACATGTTCGGGAGCTTCTCGTTACTCCCGTTCTCGATGGCGATTTCGGGAGCCTTGGCCGCAGCCCTCGGCTCGCGCACCGTGTTCATGCTCGGCGGCGCGACCGTCATCCTGTGCGCTGCGATCGGCCTCCTGCATCCGAGGGCCCGTCGGTTCGAGAAGCCTGCCGAGTGAGACCGGTACGGGCCGCCCATTCCCTTATATCCCGAGTCGGTGTCGCGCGGGACGGATGGCCCCGGCGCCGTTCCGGCCGCGTGCGTTCCTCCTCGCCGCGTGGGGGATGAACGTCTGCGTGAACGCGTTCTACATCGCGCCCGCGCCGGTATTCTCCGAAATGATTGACGCGCTCGGGATCAGCAACGCCCAGGCGGGCGCGCTGATCTCCCTGTACCTCGCGGCCATCCTGCTTTTCCAGATCCCGGCAGGATACTTGATCGACCGCGGGGACCCGCGCCGGGTCGTCGTCGTCTCGTCCCTCGTGCTCGTCATCCTGGGCATCGCCCTCACATCGCTCCCGCGGTACGATGCGATGGTCTCCTTGCGATTCCTCGCAGGGATCCCCGTCGCGTTCATCTTCGTCCCTTCCGTGTTCCTCGTTTCGCGGGCCTTCTCCGAGACGCCGGGCCGCGCGATCGGGCTGTTCCTGTCTTCGCCTCCCGCGGGTGTGGCCTTGGGGAATCTTCTCGGACCGTTTCTCGCGGAGGCCTTCGGCTGGCCGATCGTTTTCGTCGCGTTCTCGCTCCCCCTCCTTGCGTTCCTGCCGCTTTTCGTGCGATTCGGGGCCCACATCCCGCCGAGGGACCACGAGGCCTTCACGATGCACGACTACCTTGCGGCATTCCGCAACCGCGAGCTCTGGAAAGTGGGGCTCGCTTTCGCCTGCTCCTACGCCGCGTACATCTTCTATTCGAGCTGGACGCCGACATACCTCCGGAGCTCCACGATTGCCTCGGCAGCGGTCATCGGGCTCGTCTCCGGCGCGATCCCCGCTGCCGGCATCCTGTCGAGGCCTCTCGGCGGGCACCTGGCCGAGACTCGGTTCCGGACGGATCGCCGGCGTGTCGCTGCCCTCGCGTTTCTCCTGCTCTTCCTGGTCGGTGTGTCGGTCCCCCTCGCTGGCCCCGCAAGCATACCCCTCCTGCTCGCGGCAGGCTTCCTCGCCCAGTTCCCGTTCAGCGTGTACTACCTGTTCGCGTCGCAGATCATGCAGCCCCGGTTCGGCGGGACCGCCTTTGCGGTCATGAACACGGTGAGTCTGATTGGCGGAACGATCTCTCCAGGCCTCGCGGGCTTCCTCGTCGATGTGACGGGCTCTTTCGCCGCCTCGTTCCTGATGATTGCGATGAGCGCCATCTTGGGCCTCGTCACGATCGCGATCCTCCGTGCGAGATGACGGGAGACGCTCGGGGCGGGATTCGAACCCGCGGCTTGCGGCTTAGGAGGCCGCTGCCCTATCCAGTCTAGGCCACCCGAGCAATTGCTGCGAGGCCCTGAACGGCCATTAAGCCTTCGGCCGGTCGAATCGAACGATGACACGCACACGAGGCGAGCGTCGCACGGCGCGATGTACGATCAGAGTTCTTCGGGAGCCTTCTCCGTCGGCGGGAATTCCTCTTCTGCTCGCGCCGGTTCCGCGGGCTTCGCCTTCGTGGCGGTCGCCTTCCTCCTTGCTTTCTTCGGAGGCGGGGCTTCCACGGGTTTCTCCTCCTTCGCAGGCTCCTCCGGCGCCTCGGCGGCCTTCCCCTCCGGCTTCGGTTCGGGCTTCGGCTCCTTCTTCTCGTATTCCTCGACGAGGCGGATGGACTTGAGGTCCGAGAGCTCCCGCAGGTCCGCGATGACGCGGAACTTCGAGACGAACCACTTCTCGTCCGTCTTGCACAGGTCCGGGAGTTGAATCTCCGCGGTGCCTCCCTTCAGATGGATCGTGAACTGGTCCGCCAACCCGTAGTCCATGTCGATCACGGCGCGCACTCGTTCCTCAGGCGACGTGGCCTTGCGGGTCACCTTGAACCCGTACTTGAGCGTCTTCCCGGCGAGCGGGTTGTTGAAATCCACGCGGACACGGCCTGCGCTCGCCGCCGTGACCACACCGTGTTTCCCCCCGATCGAGACTTCCATCCCGACCTCCGGGTTGATCTCCTGGCGGAGGAACTCCCGCTCCGTGCGGAGCTCGACGAGCCGCGGGTCCCGGGCGCCTGCCCCCTTCTCGGGCGGGATCATGACCTCCTTCGTCTCGCCGATCTTTGCGGAGAGCAAGGCCTCCTCCAGTCCTGGGAAAAGGCGGCCATGGCCGAGGACCACGGGGACCTCGATGTAGACCTTCTTCTCGTCGAACTTGCCTTCCTTCTTCGCGACCTCATCGTGGGTCGTGTCGAATAGGGTCAGGCTGCCGTTCGGGTTCACCGTCCAAGCGTCGTACTCGAGCCAGACGATGTCGCCTTTTTCAAGGGTCTCGGAGGCCACAAGGTCACCGCAGGAGGGCCACGGAAATGGTGCTCTCGCTTAAAGGTTGCGGACCGACCGTGCGGTCGAGCCGTCGGCCTCGAAAGCGAAGCGCGCAAATGCGGAAGCGTGCCTTCCGCTCCAGTTTCCAAAGTTATTTGGTATCGGCCACCCATGTGAACTGCAGCCCGTATGTCCCCCGACAGCCCCATGTCCTCCTCGCAAGACCGCGCCGGAATCGCCACCTCGGACAGGGTCGTGTCCGTCTATCCCGCTCACGCGGAGCCCGTGCGCTACGGAAGAGGCGGGACACTTGTCGCGGTCCTCGTCATCCTCCTGCTCGTCTTTCTGTTCTTCGGCCCGATCTGGTTCTGGGCGTTCTCACGCTGAGCACGACGAGGAAGTCAGGTCATCCGCGCGCGATCCGAGTCCTCACTTCACCATGCCGATGGCCACGGAGATCCGCTTGTACCGGTTGCGAATCGTGACTTCGGTGACCCCCGCGACCTCGGCGACTTCCTTCTGCGTGCACGGCTTGTTGCAGAGGATCGCCGCGATGTAGATCGTCGCCGCGGCCACGCCGCTCGGAGCGACCCCCGAGGCGAGTTCGTCCTTCTCCACCTTGTCGAGGATCTCTTTCGCCTTCCGCTGGACCTCCATGTCCAGCTCGAGGCGGTTGCAGAACCGGCCGATGTAATCGCGCGGGCTTTGCGGGAGGAGCTTCAGGCCCAATTCCCGCACGAGGGTCCGGTACGTGCGGCCGATCGACTTGCGGTCCACGCTCGACTTCGACGCGATCTCGTCGAGGGTCCGGGGCACGCCGCACTGTCGGCACGAGGCATAGAGGGTCGCGGCCACGACCTCGTCGATCGATCGACCGCGGACGAGGTTCTTCGTCGAGGCCCGTCGGTAGAGGACCGCCGCGCTCTCCCGCACGTGGCGGGGCAAGCCCATCTTCGAGGCCATCGTGTTGATCTCCGTCAGGCCCTGGGCCAGGCTCCGCTCCCCGCTCTTCGACGTCCGGATGCGATGCTGCCACTTCCGGAGGCGATAGATCTGGGCCCGGGACTTGTGCGGGATCTGCCGGCCGTAGGCGTCCTTGTTCCGCCAGCCGATCGAGGTCGAGAGGCCCTTGTCGTGGGCCATGATCGTGCTCGGCGGCCCGGCCCGCTCGCGCGATTCCCGCTGCTCCGAGTCGAAGGCGCGCCACTCCGGACCTTCGTCGATGATCATGTCGTCCAAGACCAGCCCACAGTCCTCGCACACGATTTCCGCGCGCCCGTAGTCCCGGACCAGGTGCTCGCCCCGGCATTCGGGACACTGGGTGGTGATCTCTACTTCTCGCAGGCTACCAGCTCCTCCCCCAGGAGAATAATGTAAACCCCACGAATCAGGCTATATATAAGTCTTCTCCACAAGCCAGGTCACGCGAACCCAATCTCGGGAGCAAGAACGCGTCGGGCCTGGGTTCTGAATTCACGGGCGGATTTCGACGAACTCGCCGTTCCGGAGCATGCGCCACCGTCCCGGAAGGGTCGGCAGGACCTCGGAACACACGACGCGCATGCCATCCGTCGAGGTTTCGTGGAGCGTGTAGTACGGGACGCACGTCCGCGCGTCGCGGTGCGCGATGATCCGGTCCCCGTCGAGCATCAGGAACGTGTACGATTCGACCTTCCGCGGGAACTCCGCATCGATCGCCGTCTTCGACTTCGCGATCACCTGCTTGAACTCGGCCACGGGGCGGGATTCCGTCCCGAGGGCCTCGACGAACCGGTCGTTGATCAGTTGGGAATCGATCTTCCCGTCCCGCAGGCCGAAGCCCTCAATCTCCCCGTTGTGGGCGAAGAACACGACCCGGCCATCGACCTCGCGGCGGAACGGGTGGCAATATCGCTCTTGGATCGTGTCCTTCTTCGAGGCCCACCTCACATGGGCCACGAGGACGAGGGGCGGGCCGATTACGCGGGCAAGCTTGCGCGCGGCCTCCTCGTACTTTGGGTCCACAGACGCCTTCACCGGGCTGCGCGCGTAGAACTCCCCCTCGGGCCCGACGCAGGCGATCCCCCACCCATCCGGGTGGCCCGTCTTCGGGTTGAGCTGCGGGCATCCGAAGTCTCGGAAGTTCTTCCCCGTGTCCGCGAGGTGGGCGAAGGTCATGAGCGTGTCGACTGGCACGGACTTGCGGCTGGCGATCGCGAGCATACGGCACATGTCAGCCCAACTTGTACCCGATCCTCCGGAGGAACGTCATGCGCTCCGCCCGGTCCGCCTCCGTCTCGATTCCCTTGGTCCGTATGCCATCGACCACGCCGAGGACCCCGCGCCCGCGCTCCGTGGTCGCGACGACGACGTCGATAGGATTCGAGGTGGCCGCGTAAAGGTTCACGACCTCGGGAACCTCGCGCAGCGCGCGAAGGACGTTGATCGGGAACGCGTCCCTCAGGAAGATGATGAAGAAGTGCCCCGCGCCGACCGCAAGGGCGTTCTTCGCCGCGAGGGCCTTCAGGCCGTCGTCGTTCCCTTCCACGCGGACGAGGCACGGCCCGGAGGCCTCGCAGAACGCGACGCCGAACTTGATCCCCGGAACGGAGTTCACGAGGGCCTCGTGGACGTCCTCTGCGGTCTTGATGAAGTGGGTCTGGCCCAGGATGACGTTCAGCGCGTCCGGATTCTCGATCGGGACGAGCGAGACGTCCATAGGCATCGTCAATGTATCGCCCGCGACCGATAAAAATCTTGTTGCGTCCCGCGGCGCGTACGCTACGTGCACGCGCAACCCTGACTCCCTCCGGCCGCGTTCTACCGGACATGACGCGGATGCGCGGCCTGTGGTCCATCCTGATGACGATCGACGATCCCGAGGATCGCGAGGAGCTGTCCCTCGTCGCGACGGCGATCCAGGTCCACTTTACGGAGCGGATCGTCCGGGAGCGGAGTATCGTGGAATTCATGGGGATCCGGTTCCGCTGGTCGGCCGCCCGCACCCGGCGGCGGCTCGAGGCCCTCGTCGAGCTCGGAGTCCTGCGGTGCAGCCGCGATCTGGCGGACCGCTGGACGAAGGTGTTCGAGATTGTGGACCGTCCGCATGTGCCGGCCGCGCTGGCGTTCGAGCTCGGTGCGTGACGAGACCTAGGGGCCCGGGCGGGTGGTCGACTTCCTCACGCGTTCGAGAAACGTCGAGGCGCGGATGGGCTGGTAGCAGAGCATGAAGAAGTCCGAGGCCACGAGGACGAAGATCTCCCGCGGGACGTGCCTCAGCGAGCGGTGGCGGACCGCGGCGATCTCCTCGTCCGGATGGAACTCGAATGGAAAGCCCATCGCGCGGCTGGCGGACACGAGCTTGCGCACCGCACTGCCTTGGCGGGCGACCAGATCGCCCCGGAGCTCGGAGTCGACCGGTTTCACGAACGCATAGGCGACCGCCTCCGGCGGCTCCGTCACGCCGGGGACCGCGCCGTCCTTCAGGGCGAACCCGAACGCGAACCCCGCGACCGCGTTCCTCCGGACCCGGCTGAACCGGTAGCCAACGAACCTCGCGGTCGAGACCTTCGTCCGGCGGAAGTTCTCCATGGGCCACTGGAGCGGCCGCTTGATCCGTTCGAATGTCGTGGCCATTTCCGCCCGGCGGTCATCGGCCATCCGGCGGCGGGAATCCTCCTTGAGCCATAAGCCCTCGGTCTCCCGAGCGCGACCTTATATCGCCTCCGGCCGGTCCCACGTCGAATGCGGCGGTCCTGGGGCATCGCGAGCCTCGCTGCCGGCCTCGGCCTCTGGAGCGTCGCCGCGGCGACCTTCGTCGTCGAGATGGGGGCCCACGATGTCTCGGAGGGCATCGGCCTGCTCGCATTCCTGATCGGCCTTTTCCTGGTGTGGGAAGGTGGGTTCGGGCTCTGGCGCTCCCGCGCCCTCGCTCGCCGGGACAAGCCTAAATAGCCGCCTCCCGTTCCGCGCTCCGAGTTCCGGTGGATTTTCGTTGACGGATTTCTTGGATTCCTGTCGAGGGCATGGCCTTGCGGCCGCAGAGAAGACCTTCGCGGCACCAGATGCCCCGGAACATCCCCCGCGGGACCGCACGTTTCGTCTCCACCACCTCCGACTCGAGGTCGCGATCGACGATCGCGATCGGACCGTGTCCGGGACCGCGATCCACCGCCTCTCGCCGATCAATGACGGACTGAAGGAGGTTCGACTCGACGCGTCGGAGCTTGCGATTCGGAAGGTCGTCGACGACGCGGGCCGATCGCTCGAGTGGGAGGTCCACGGAGAGTCCCTGCTGATCCGACTCGGGAAGGCCCGCAAGGCCGGCGAGGCGTTCGAGGTTCGCATCCGCTACGATGCGAAGCCGCGGAGGGGCGTCTTCTTCATGGCCCCCGACAAGGCGTATCCGAAGCGCGCGCGAATCGTGTGGACGCAAGGCGAGGACGAGGACAACCGCGCGTGGTTCCCCTCGTACGACTACCCGAACCAGCGCTTCACGTCGGAGGTCCTCGCGACGGTCGAAGAGCGGTACGAGGCGCTGAGCAACGGCCGGCTCGTGAAGGTCACGCACGACAAGCGCCGCAAGCGGAAGACGTACCACTGGTCTCTCGACAAGCCGCACTCGAACTACCTGATCGCCCTGGCGGTCGGCGAGTTCGACTCGAAGGAATGGAACGCGGACGGCGTGCCCGTGCAGGCGTACGTGCCCAAGGGGATGGGCTCGTTCATCGACCGCTGCTTCTCGAATGTGCCGGACATGGTCCGCTTCTTCGGCAAGATGACCGGACTGAAGTATCCGTGGCCCCGCTACGCCCAGGTCTGCGTCCCTGAGTTCATCGTCGGCGGCATGGAGAACACCTCGATCACCCTCCTCTACGAGTACTGCCTCACGGACGAGAAGGCGTACAACGACTACCGCCCGGAGTCCCTTCTGGCCCACGAGCTCGCGCACCAGTGGTTCGGGGACTGGCTCACAACGAAGTCATGGGGCCACGTCTGGCTCAACGAGTCCTTCGCGACGTACTTCGACATCCTCTGGTTCGAACACTTCTACGGCAAGGACGAGGCCCTCATGCGGATCGAGACGGACCGGGACAACTACTTCGAGGAGACCGTGAAGGCGTACAAGCGGCCAATCGTCACGCACAAGTTCACGGAGTCGTCGGACATGTTCGACCGGCACACGTACGAGAAGGGCGGATCCGTGCTCCACATGATGCGCAACGAGCTCGGGGACGACCAGTGGTGGAAGGCGATCCGCCACTACGTGATGAAGTTCTCCTCGGAGAACGTCGAGACGAATGACCTCAAGGTCGCGATCGAGGAGGCGACCGGTCGCAACCTCGACACGTTCTTCGACGAGTGGCTGTACAAGGCCGGCCATCCGGAGTTCGAGGTGTCCTGGTCGTGGGACGACAAGGCGAAGCAGGTCGAGCTCCGTGTAAAGCAGACGCAGGAGGTCAAGGACCCCGTGCCTCTCTTCCGCGTGCCGCTCGTCGTCGAGATCGCGTGGGACGACCGCGTGCAGCGCGAGTCCGTGCGGCTCGAGAAGGCGGACCAGGTCTTCCGATTCGACGCCCCTCGCCGCCCGAAGGCGGTCCTCTTCGACCCGGACGATATCCTCCTGAAGAAGGTGACCTTCCGGAAGGAGAAGGACGAGCTCCTGTGGCAGCTCGCGAACGGGAAGGGCGTGTGGCCGCGCATGGAGGCGTGCCGGGGTCTCGGGAAGTTCATCGGTGACGACACGGCGGTTGCCAGACTGCAGAAGGCGCTCACGAAGGACAAGTTCTGGGGGGTGCGCCGCGAGGCCGCCGGGGCCCTCGGGGAGATCGGGACGCAGGCCGCACGGGACGCGCTCCTGAACGGGGCCAAGGACAAGGACAGCCGGGTCCGTCGGGCCATCTACCGGGGCCTCGGGATGTTCCGCCGGGACGAGGTCGCCTTCAAGGCGCTGTCGGAGGCGTACATGGACGATGGCTGGTACTATCCGATGCAGACGGCCGCCCTCGCATTGGCGGAGACCCGCCACGACCGCGCCTTCGACACGATCGTGAAGGGAATGGACCGACCGTCCCAGGCGGAGGTTCTCGCGCGGGGCGCGTGCATGGCCCTCGCGAACCTCCGCGACGAGCGCGGGCTGGACGTTCTGAAGGTGCGGACCGCGTATGGCCGGCCCGAGGTGGTCCGGTATGGGGCCGCCTGGGCCCTCGGCAAGCTCGCGTCGTACCACGAGACGCGTCGGGACGAGGTCCTGGAGCACCTCGTCGGCCTACTCCGGGATCCGAACTACCGGACGCGGGTCGGAGCCGTCCTCGGACTCTCGGAACTCGGCTACCCGAAAGGGATCGATGAGCTCGAGAAGGTCGCGGCCGCCGAGCCGATCGCTCAGCTGCGGACCGCCGCGAGGGCGGCGATTCGGGACATCCGTGAGAAGCACGCCGAGGGGGCCAAGCGGATCGAGCAGCAGGAGGAGCTGGACAAGCTCAAGGACGAGAACAAGGGGCTGAAGGCGCGCCTGGCCTCGCTCGAGTCGAAGGTCGAATCCCTCCGCAAGAAGCGGTAGACCCGGTCATGCGAGCGGGTCACGGGATTCGAAACATTTTTCCGGCTCCCTCGGATGGCCGGCCCAGCATGCTCCCCGTGGCCGTGAACCGAAAGCTGAAGGCGGGCAAGCACGGAATCCTCGACGTGTTCCCGGGTCTGGACCGATCGCAGGCATTCATCTCCCTCTTCCCGGACGGGCTTCGGGAGGAGGTCCTTCGGGACTGCAAGATCGACGTCGTTCCGGAGGACATGTACATGTACATCGACGACGACGCGGGGAACATCGTCGCGGGTCTCGGGTACATCCGCGACGGCGAGGAGCGCATTCTGTACCTCGACGTACTCCACGAGCTCACGCATATCCGGCAATGGCACGACGGGAAGGAGCTGTGGGACCGCCGGTACAACTACGTGGACCGGCCCACGGAGGTCGGGGCCTACCAGGTCGCGGTGGAGGAAGCCCGCCGGCTCGGGATGACGGAACGCGAGATCGCAGAGTATCTGCGGGTCGAGTGGACGAGTCGCGAGGAGCACGAGCGGCTCTGCAAGCATCTCGGCGTCCGGAGCCCGGAGTCCCGCGCGGTGTGAGGACGAAAGACCTCAAATCGCCGGAGCCCGTTCCGCGCCGAGGAGAGCATGGCGACGATTACCCTCGAGGATTTCCAGAAAGTGGAGATGCGTGTCGGGAAGATCCTGGACGTGCAGGACTTCCCCGAGGCCCGCAATCCCTCGTACAGGCTGAAGATCGATTTCGGGCCGCTCGGCATCAGGAAGTCGTCCGCGGCAATCCAGCGCTGGTACACGAAGGAGGAACTGCTCGGTCGCCACGTGATTGCGGTGACGAACTTCCCGGACCGGCAGATCGGACCGTTCCGGTCGGAGGTCCTCTGCCTCGGCGCCGTGCAACCGGATGGGCGGGTAATCATGCTGCGACCCGATCTGGAGGGGGAGCTCGGTGCTCGGATCGCATGAGACGGGCCGCGAATTCCTCGTGAGGAGCTGCGGCATCTTGGTCCACGGGGATTCCGTCCTGACGCAGGAGGGAGAAGACGACCGGCGTGGCAGAGTGTACGCACTCCCCGGAGGCCACCTCGAATTCGGCGAGACGCTCGCCACGGGCATGGCGCGGGAGTTCTACGAGGAGAGCGGGCTCAATGTCGAGCCGGAGAAACTCGTCTACGTGCACGAGAACTTCTACGCGCTGAAGGCGGTCGTCACGCATGAAATCGGATTCTACTTCCTTGTAGACCTGAATGCGGCCTTCCCGACGCCCGATGCGGACGGATACATCCCGTGCCGCGAGCCCCACATCCGATTGCGCCTTCTTCCGTTGGCGGAGCTGAACCGATTCCCCTTGCAGCCGGCGTTCCTGCACGAGCAGCTCCCCATCGACGCTCGCGACCATTTCGCCCACCCGACGAGGCATCTCATCTCGCGAGAGGACTGACCGTGGCCATCCGCGTTCGTCCGCTCCGGTTGGCCGACTACGAGGCCATGATCGAGCTGTTCCGCGTATGCGGGCTGAACCCCAGGACCCGCGGCCGTGACAGCCGCAAGGCGATCGCCCGGCAGCTGCGGGCCACTCGAGGCCTCTACCTCGGCGCCTTTGATGGGGACGCCCTCGTCGGAACCGTCCTGGCGACGCACGACGTGCGGAAGGGCTGGATCAATCGCCTCGCTGTGCGTCCCGCGTATCGGAGACAAGGAATTGCCGCACGACTCGTCCGCCTGTGCGAACGTCGTCTCCGGGCTATGGGCATCGAGATGTTCGCGGCCCTGGTCGAACCGGGGAACGAGGCGTCCGAAGCCGTCTTCCGAGACCTCGGCTACGAGGTCACCCGCCTGACGTATGCGAGGAAGAAGCTCCGGCCCGAGGTCTAGGGAATCACGCCGAGTTCTTTCCCGATCTTCTCGTAGGCTGCGAGGGCGTCGTCGAGGTCCTTGCGCTTCAGGCCCGCATTCACGATGTTCCGGATCCGGGCCTTGTCGCGAGCCACCATCGGAAACACGATCGGCAGGGCGAAGACCCCTTCCTCATAGAGCCGCTCGCTGAACCGCTTCGCGGTCGAAGACTCACCGAGCATCACGGGCGTGATCGGCGTCGCGCTCCGCCCGATGTCGAACCCCATCGAGACGAGCTGCTTCTTGAAGTACTTCGTATTCGACCAGAGCTTCTTCACGTGTCGAGGCTCCGTCTCGAGGACGTCGATCGCCGCTGTGCAGGCGGCCGTGACCGCGGGCGGATGGGACCCGCTCAGGAGCCAGGTCCTCGACTTGTTCAGGGCGTAGTTCCTCAGGTCGTTCGATCCCGCGACGTAGCCGCCCACGACCCCGAGGGCTTTCGAGAACGTCCCGAGTTCGACCTGGATCTTCTCTTCGACATGGAAGTGGGATGCCACGCCCCGCCCGCCGTCCCCGAGGACCCCCTCTCCATGGGCGTCGTCGATATAGACCATCGCGCCGAACTCCTCGCCGAGTTTCGCGATCCGATCCACAGGCGCGATGTCCCCGTCCATCGAGAACACGCCGTCGCTCACGATCAGGATCTTCTTCGCGGAGCCGTCGACTTCCTTCAGGACGCGCTCGAGGTCGTCCGTGTCACAGTGCCGGTAGATGAACCGCTGGGCCTTCGTAAGGCGCACGCCGTCGATGATGCTCCCATGGTTCAATTCGTCCGTCACGATTGCATCGCCGTCTCCCGCGAGCTGGGGGATCAGGCCGGCGTTCCCGGCGAAGCCGCTCATGTAGAACAGGGCGGCCTCCCGGCGCTTGAAGCGCGCGATCCGTCGCTCGAGCTCCTCGTGGAGGTCCAGATTCCCGGCGATTGGGCGGACGCTCCCGCTTCCCGCCCCGTGGGTCTTGATCGCCTCGCGCGCGGCCCGCTTGACCTTCGGATGGTTCGAGAGGTTCAGGTAGTTGTTCGAGCAGAGCATGACGACTTCCTTGCCGTCCACGATGCTCCTGGGGGCGGACGGGCCCTGCAGGACCCGGAGCTTCCAGTCGAGGCTCTGGGCCACGAGCGACTCGTACTCCTCGCGCATCCACGACGTCGGATTGCGGTTCGTCATGCGTCATCCCTCCATGGGGAACGCGACCTTGCCGCAGTTGCCGCTCACCATGACCTCCATCGCCTCGTTGTACTTCTCGAGGGGGAAGCGGTGCGTCAGAATCGGCCGGAGGTTCACGTTCCCGCTCTTCAGGAGCCCGCCCATCTCGTACCAGGTCTTGAACATGAGGCGCCCGTGGATTCCGTGGAGCGACACGCCCTTCGTGACGAGCTCGTTGATGTCGATCGTCGGGGATTTCTTGAAGAACCCGAGGACGTGTATCCCGCCGGAGGGCCGCACGATCTCGATCGCCTGCCGGAGGGCCTCCTCGCTCCCGGAGAACTCGAGGACCTCGTCCACGCCCTCACCCGCGGTGGCGTCCATGACCTCGGAGATGAGGTCCGCGTTCGATTCGAGGACGAGGTGGGCGCCGACCTCCTTCGCGAGTCCGAGACGGTAGCGGTTCGTATGGCCGATTGCGATGACCCGCGCCGCCGCCATCGCGCGGCACAGCGCGACCGCCATGAGCCCGATCGGCCCAAGGCCGAAGATCGCGACGGTCTTCCCCGGCACGTTCGCGCTTGAGACCGTGTAGACCGCGTTCCCGAGGGGATCCTGCATCGTCGCGAGCTCCGGCGGAAGCTTCGGATCGTTGACGATCACGTTTGATGCGGGGACGGCCATGTACTCTGCGAAGGATCCATCCCGGTCGATGCCGAGGATCGACACGGTCCGGCACACGTGGGCGTTGCCCGTGCGGCACATGTGACAGCGGCCGCATGCGATGTGGCCTTCCGCGCTCACGTACTCGCCCTTCTTCAGTCCGGTGGCGTTGGACCCGAGCTTCTCGATGTACCCGGCGAACTCGTGCCCTTGGATCAGGGGGACCTTAATTCGCTTCTGCGCCCACTCATTCCAATTGTAGATGTGCACGTCCGTGCCGCATATCGAGGCCACCTTCACGCGGATCAGGACCTCGTCCGGCCGGACGGATGGCATTGGAACCTTCTTGACTTCCGTGCTCTTCGGCGCGGCCTCGGACTTCACGGCCGCCGTCATCGTCTCCGCCAAGTGCCCCGACCTCGACCTTGGAGATGCAGGGTGTACTTCAATCTATCAGTGGGTGAAGTTTTGTCGTTCGATACCCGACGATTACGAAGAGGTATTCCTTCTTCCGGAACTCCTCGTCGAGAACCTCGTCTCCCGTGTCCACGCGCAAGACCGGTGTGGCCGCGAGCTTGCTCGAGGTAGCGACGACGATCACGTTCCGCGTCCCGATCCGACGAAGGACCTCCGGGCTCACCTGGAGGTTGCCGCGCCCGAGGATGAACCCTTGCGCCCCGATCGGGCTCAGCACGAGCTTTGTCCTTGGATGTTGCGCGAGAAGGCCTAGGATCCCCTTCTCATTCAGGTCCGTCGCGATTCTCCGTCCGCCGAGGACCGCGTCGATCCCGAGAAGGGTCTTCTCGAGACCGGAGGCCTTCGCGATCCCCTCGATCGTCGAGCCGGGCCCGAGCAGGAAGAGCGTCTCCGGTTCGCTGGCGAACAGCTCCTCGAAATGCTCCGCGAGTTCCGCTCGCACGGACTCCTCCGAGACCTCTGCGACCATCATCTTTCCTGCTTGCACGAGGTGCGGTTCCACGAGCGTCTTCGTCGTGCCGAAGAGACGGATTTTCCATTCCCCGCGCCGGTATGCATCCTCGTCGAGGTCGAGGATCTCCGCGAGACCGATTCGGAGTTGCCCTCGCGCGAATGCGACGAGGATTTCCGCGGCTGCGGTCACGGACACCGCGAAGACCCCGGAATGCATCTTGACGCCCGCAGGCACCCCGAGAATCGGAATCCGGTCTTCGACCGCCAGTGAGGCGTCCCTTGCGGTCCCGTCACCGCCACAGAACACGAGGAGCTCCGCGCCCGCTCCGATTGCCTGCTGTGCTGCGACGGTAGAATCCTTGGACGTTGTCCGCTCGGGCGGGGAATACACGATCCTGATCCTTTGCGGTGGCACTCCCGCCGCTTCGAGCGAATCGCTCCCCATCGCCCCGCGGCATGTGAGCCATTCGACGTCCACGCTCGGATCGTTTGCCGCCTGCCTCAGGAATGCCGCGGCGAAGGTGATCGCCTTCGGTCCCGCGACCGGTTCTGCGCCCGCGGCGCGCGCCTCGTCTTCCACACCATCCGTGCCCTTCAGACCGACGCGCCCCCCCATGCCCGCGATAGGGTTCACAAGGAAGCCGATCCGCCGCACACGGCGGACAGTGAGGCCGGTCTATTTCCGTCTTCCGCGGCCTACGATTCGCGGCGACCCGTCGAACCTTCTGGCGCACGACGCCAGGCCCGAGCGAGCTCCGAGGGCGGGGAGACGACCATGAGATGGGCGAGGTATCCCGCGACCGCGAGTGGCAGGACCGGCCACAGAGGCGGCGCGAGCGCGACCGCCGTTGCGAGTCCAGCGGCAATCCCGAGCTGGATGACGCGCAATTCGTTCCGGGTGACGGGTCGCAGATCCCACGGCTGCGTGTGCGCGTGGACCCACACTGCGGGAACCGTGACGGCGGCTCCGAGGAGGAATGCCGGGTGGACGAGGATTCCAAGGATTGCATACAGGCCCGCGGCCAGGGCCGCCATGCCGCTCGCATACGCGACGGATGCGCGCGGTCCCAATGCCACGACCGTCGTCCGCTTGGGCGGTGATGCCGCCGCGTCCATCGGCGCGTCGAGGTAGTGGTGCACGACGAGCATCCCGCAGCACACGAGTGCGTGGGCCGAGAGGGCGATGATCGAGGTCCAGGAAATGGATAGGGCCTGAATCGCGTACGCGCCGATTCCGGCGAGAAGGACGCCCGGGAAGGCGCCGAGCCATTCGCCCGTGAAGGGGCGGTAGGCGGTCGCGACCGGCGGGATCGTGTACGCCAGCCCGAGGAAGTAGCCGGTAGCCACGATGAGCGCGAGCCACCACGCGAGGTTCACCGCCACCCAGGTGGCGAGGATCCCGACCGCGACGCTCGAGGCCACGAAGATGATCCAGAGGTCCCGCTCCTCGAGAAGGCCGAGACTCAGGACCTTGCTGCCGCCGGACAGGGCTCGCATCCCGCCGAGTCGGTCCGTCCCGCTGCGCCAGTCGTAGATTTCGTTGATCGCGTGGGTCTCCCATCCCTGGATTAGGCCGCCGAGTGCCAGAGCAATCGCGAACCGCCACGCGTCGAAGATGCCTCCTTCCGCGAACGCGAGCGCGGTCCCCAGAACAACGGCTGTGTACGACCAGAGCAGGACGGGAATCAGGCGGAACTCGAGGAACCATCCCTTCCCCTTACGGGCCCAAGACGAGCCTCGCGTCTCGCCCATTCGTTTGACTATTTCGATAGTAATATTAGAACGTTTGGCGATGACGGGTTCGATGGGCGTCCCGCAACCTAGATTACCGCCCAACGGCTGGGGACGCGCGGTCATGGACAAGCGTCTCTGGTACTTGATCGCGGCGACCCGTGGAGGGATCAACCGCGCCAGGATCCTGCGGACGCTCCATGAACGGCCCTTCAACGCGAACGACCTCGCCGGTAGATTGGAATTGGACTACAAAACGGTGCGGCATCACCTCGACGTGTTGCGGGAGAACGACTGCGTGATGACGTTGGGCAGCGAGAGCTACGGCACCCTGTATTCGTTGTCGCCGCGGCTCCAGGTGCACTTCGAAGACTTCCTCGAAATCTGGAGGCGCATCGAGCCCCGGATTGGGCAAAAGTAGATATGGGCCGGACCGGACTAATCGCGTGAGAGCGTGGACATCCGGCCTCTTTGGGCGATTGACCTCGCCCTAGCGGGTGCGAGCATCGCCCTTCTGATCGCCCTGTTGTACGTCTACGCGAACAACTACCGCCAGCTCCGCTCCCCCTTTGCACTGGGCCTCGTCCTCTTCGCGGCTCTGTTCATCATCGAGAACGCTGCGGCGATGTTCTTCTACGTCGACATGAACAACGCCGGAGAGGGCGCGAACATCGCGCTCCCGATGCTCGCCCTGAACGCAGCCGAGCTGATCGGATTCGCCGCGCTCTTCTACGTGACCTGGCGCTGATCTCCCGAGCGGTGCGGTCAAATACGCGCCCCGCTTTGCAGTGCTCCGGCGGACGCCCTTGCTGAACTATCGGCCGATGGGGAAGACGGAACTCGAGGTCTCGGAGATCGGCTTCGGCATGTGGACCTTGGCTTCGGACCGATGGGGTTCCTTCTCGGACGAGCGGGCGATCGACCTGCTCCGTAAGGCGTACGACGCGGGGATCAACTACTACGACGTCGCCCCGACGGACGGGGATGGCCGCGGAGAGCGCCTCCTCGGCGAAGCGTTTCGGGAGAAGAGGGAGCTCGTGATCATCTCAAGCAAGGTGGGCCGCACGCCGGCGGGCGCCGACTTCTCGCCGGCGGGAATCCGCAAGTCGCTGGATGGGACCCTCGAACGACTCCAGACCTCGTACGTGGACGCGTTGCAGCTGCACTATCCGGATACGGCAACCGTGGCGAACGCTGCGGTGTGGCAGGCGCTCGAGGCTTTGCGTTCGGAGGGCAAAATCCGCTACTATGGGATTGCTCTCGGCCCCGGGCCCGGCGGCTTGGAGGAGGGCCGCGCGGCGATGCGGAAGTACGACCTCGGCTGCATCCAGACGTACTACAACTTGCTCGAGGAGGAGCCGGGGCGCAAGTTCTTCCCCGTGGCATTGGAGATCAACCAGGGCATGGTGATCCGCGCGCCCCATGCCGGCGGCGTGCTCGAGTCGGACCCGAATGCAGTCGGTTATCCGGCGGACGGAGACCTCGCAGTCAAGGACGCGGCGTGGGTCGAACGGGCCCGCAAACAGGCAGAGAACCTCCGCTGGATCTACGGAGGCAAAGGCATGAACCTGGCCCAGGCCGCGCTGAAGTTCATCCTGTCCGAGGAGACGGTGGCCTCCGTCATCCCGAACATCTTCAGGGAAGAACATCTCGCCGAGTACGTCGCGGTCTCCGATTTCGAGAATTTCAGCCAAGGCGAGCTTGCGGAGATTGCCGAACAGTTTCGCAAGGGATTCGGCGTCTGAGGCACGCGCATGATCCTTGGATACGTGGACGCGAACGATCGGGTGTACGATCTGAACTTCGCGACGCTGCGGATGAAGATACGCATCGAGCCTGCAGAATCCGGACCGGGCTCGCGCGTTGTGTTCTCCTCGACGGCGGGCGCGAGGGAGGTCGCCTACCGGGTGCTCGGGGAGGCGGACGTGACCACAGAGGTGTCAATGGATCACGACGGGAAACGGGTGCCTCTCCTCCGACCCGTCCCAGGACAGGTACTCCGCCACGAGGCGGGACTCCTGTTCGTCGCCGCCCCGACGCGACGCGATCTCGAGGATCCGTGCTTCTTCCTTGTCAAGTTGCGCGCGATGCCGAGCGCCGTGAGGTTCTTCTTCGAGGACCAGGAAGGAACCGAGATCGTGTCGATCCCGCGGGACGAGGTCTTACGGACCGAACGCGAGGCAGACGGCCACACGGTGTACGTGAGCGCCGCGAACGTCGCATTGCCCAAGGAGAAGATCGCGTACGCGGTACAGTTCCGGCCCGCCCAGAAGATCGCACCGCTCCTCGAGCGACTTGCCGGTCCGCTCCCCCGATGACGCAAACCCTTATTACGCCATCGCAGGTTCGTCCGGCGAGGTCGTCTATGTCCTATGACGTAGCGGGTCTGGATCTCGGCGGCGACAAGTCGAGCAAGCGCAAGATGTACATGTGGCTGGGCATCGCCGCTGTCGTCATCGTCGTCGTTATCGTCGTTGTCTGGTGGGCCTACTTCCGCATGTGACGCCGGCCTCGCGGATTCCTGGCGCTCGGGTCACGAGTGTGTGCGACCGCGTCCTCCGAGATCGGTCCCCCCACTTTTCTCCCGTAGGCGATCCCTGACTCGGGTTTTCGCGACGAAAGGGGCAATACTTATATACCGCCGGCAATATGCTTCGAGCGTCAGTTTTTGACACCCTTTTGAACAGGAGTGTTTAGATGGCATCTATTTCCAAAGAGGTCGAGACCGGGACTACGACACTGGGTCTCGTCTGCAAGGACGGCGTCGTCCTCGCGGCCGATCGCCGGGCCACGGCGGGCACGCTGATCGCCCACAAGCGAACGAAGAAAGTTTACAAGCTCGACGACAACCTCGGCCTCACGACCGCAGGGCTCGTCGGAGACCTGCAGGTCCTCGCGCGGTACATCACCGCCGAGGTGGAACTCTACAAACTCAAGCGCGGCGCGTCGATGGCCGTGGAGGCGTGCGCGACCCTCACAGCGAACATCCTCGCCGGTAGCCGGTACTTCCCGTACTGGGTGCAACTCGTGATCGGTGGATTCGACCGAACCGGGGGCCACGTCTACTCCCTCGACGCGGCGGGCGGCTCCTTGCCCGACAAGTTCGTCTCATCGGGCTCGGGGAGTCCGTACGTGTACGGCGTGCTCGAAGACCACTGGAAGGACGACATGACGACGGACGAAGGAGCGAACCTCGCGATCCGCGCGGTCACCTCCGCGATGAAGCGCGACGCGGTCTCCGGCGAAGGAATCGACGTTGCCATCATCACGAAAGACGGCTTCAAGATGTTCGATGACAAGGAAGTCGAGAAGCGCAAGTCCGCGATGAAACTGACCTGAGTCCCCAAGCGACGTCAGGCCGCAGTTGATGTTCGATGACGATCGAGGACATTCTCAGCGACGCGCGTAGCGTCGTGAAGAAAGTGGTCCCAGACCACGTAGAAATCACTCTGGTCGACTTCGAAGGCCCCACGATCGTGATCTACACGAAGAACATGGAGGTCTTCGCCGAGTCGAACGAGCTGGTGCGCTCGATCGCCCAACAGCTACGACGGCGGATCGTCGTGCGGCCGGATCCCTCGTTGCTCGCGTCCCAGGAGGACGCGGAGAAGATCATCCGCGAGGTGATCCCGCCGGAGGCGCAGATCACGGGGATATACTTCGAGACCGAGACCGGAGAGATCACGATTGAAGCCCTCTCGCCCGGTTTGGTCATCGGACGCCACGGGTCCGTCCTGAACGAATTGAAGAAGCGGATCGGATGGGCGCCGAAGGTCGTGCGCACGCCGCCGATTCCCTCGAAGACGGTCGACGAGATCCGTCAGTACCTGCGGTCGATCAACGACGAACGCATGGCCTTCCTGAAGCAGGTCGGCCGCAAACTCGCGCGCGAGGTCCCGACGGGCGAAAACTATGTCCGTATCACGGCCCTCGGGGGCTTCCGCCAGGTCGGTCGGTCCGCGGCTCTCCTGAGCACGCGGGAATCGAAGGTCCTCATCGACTGCGGCGTCCTGATCTCGGAGGACAACGGCTCCCCGTACCTGAACGCGCCGGAGGTGATGCCCCTCGGGTCGATCGATGCCGTCGTGATTACGCACGCCCATCTCGACCACTCCGGGCTCGTGCCCGCCCTATACAAGTACGGCTACGAAGGGCCGATCTACACGACCCCGCCGACGCGGGACCTCATGTCCCTCCTCCAGCTCGACTTCATCAAGGTGGCCATGGGTGAGGCCCGCAAGTCCCCTTACGACTCGAGCAACGTCCGCAAGGCGGTCGCGAGCACGATCCCGCTGAAGTATGGCGAGACGACGGACATCGCGCCCGACGTGCGCCTGACGTTCCAGAACGCGGGGCACATCCTCGGCTCCGCCGTGGCCCACTTCCACATCGGCGACGGGCTGTACAACGTCGCGATGTCCGGCGACATCAAGTTCGAGAAGTCGTGGCTCTTCAATCCCGCGGTGAACAAGTTCCCGCGCCTCGAGACGCTCGTCCTCGAGTCCACGTATGGCGGCTACCACGACGTCCAGCCGTCCCGGCACGAGGCATCGCAGCAGATCAAGGACGTCTCCCGGCGCGTGCTGAGCCGCGGCGGAAAGGTCCTCGTGCCCGTCTTCGCGGTCGGGCGATCCCAGGAGGTCATGCTCGTCCTCGAGGACGCGATGCGCAGCCACCAGATCCCCGAGGTGCCGATCTATCTGGACGGGATGATCTGGGAGGCGACCGCGATCCACACCGCGTACCCGGAGTACCTGAACAGCCAACTTCGCACGCAGATCTTCCAGACCGGGGAGAACCCGTTCCTCTCGCCCTCGTTCAAGCGGGTCGAGACCTCGGACATGCGTGCGAACATCGTCGACGGCGTGGAGCCGTGCATCGTCCTCGCGACGAGCGGCATGATGAGCGGCGGCCCGGTCCTCGAGTACTTCAAGGGCTGGGCGGACAACCCGCTGCACGCGCTGCTCTTCGTCGGGTTCCAGTCCGAGGGGTCCCTCGGCCGGAGGATCCAGCGGGAGGCGCGCGAGATCACCCTGATGGACCGCGGGCAGCCTCTGACATTGCCGATCAAGATGGACGTCGAGACGATCGATGGCTTCTCCGGTCACTCGGATCGCCTGCAGCTCTTGAACTACGTCGGCACGATGGAACCCCGGCCCGAGCTGATCATCGTGAACCACGGCGAGGAGTACAAGTGCGCCGACCTCGCGTCGGGCTTGTATAAGAAGTTCGGCATCGAGGCGCGCGCGCCGATGAACCTCGAGACGATCCGCCTCAAGTGAGGTCCTCCCATGGCCGAGGCGCGGGGCCGCCCCGTGTGGGTCCGTCGCGTGCCCGGGAGCACCGTGATGTTGTTCCTCGCCCTGTCCGCCGGCCTCTGGCTCGCGAGCCTCCTCTCCTGGGAGGCGCGCCAGCCGGAGTTCGTCGTGGCGCTCCTCGTCCTCGCGTCGTTCGTCCCGTTGGTCTGGCTGGCCTTCCGGCTCCGGTCGCGGCCGGTCTGGGCCCTCCAGGTGTTCGACGCACGCGATGCCGTCACGGAATCCGTCCGCCGGTCCCTGCGGGAGCGCGGACCCATGGCCGTGGACCCGCGGGAGGTGGACCGCGAGGGGATCTTCCGAGGCTGCGAGACCCTTCTGCACCTAGAGGATCCGGCATGCCTCGTCGGCGTGAAGCGGGGGGAAGGGGAACCCTGGACCACGGTCCTTGTCCGGGCGCGATCCCCGGACGCCAGCGCCCTGCGTGCCCTGCAGGACGCGATCGTCCGCGGGCTCTCCTGAGGGGCAAACCTTTTCTCGCGAGGGGCGATGGCACGGCGTGCGCCGGCCCCACTACGAGAAAGTGAAGGACTTGGTGACCCCCGAAGCATTCGATACGCAGATCGACGAGGTGACCGCGGCCTGGGGCGGGCTCCTCGATCGCGACGCCGCCGCGATGGTCGTCGTCGAGGGGCTCGGCCGGAGTGTATCTTCCTTCACGCGGATCGCGGACCTCGAGGAGGGCATGGAGGCGAATCTCCGGGCGACGGTCGTCGGGGTGAGTCCGGTCCGCACGTTCACGCGTCAGGACGGGAGCTCGGGTCGAGTCGTGAACCTCGAGCTGCGGGACGAGAGCGGGTTCTGCCGCTTCGCCCTGTGGGACGAGGACGTCGGGCTCGTAGAGCGCGGGAAGGTCGCACCGGGTGCGACCGTGCGGGCCCTCGACTGCTACGTGAAACGGACGAATTTCGGTCTCGACGTGTCCCGCGGCAAGTTCGGGGCGCTCATCGTCGAGGGGCGATGACGTGGACGCGGAACGCGGGCTCTCCTGGACATACGCGAATAACCTCCGGGTTGCAACGATGTTCCTCGGCCTCTCGATGGTCTCCCTGGGGATTGGCGTCCTGCTCGTGCTCTCGTATGGCGCGGATGCCACCGACGCGGCCCTAACCTTTCTGACGATCGGGATCTTCCTCGCCGTGTTCGCGGTCCTCGTGTTCCTGCCGCGTCTCGTCCGCCGAGGCGCGATTAGCTTCAGCCTCTATGCGGACCGCCCTCTGGACGAGGCGGAGCGCGTCGTGCGAGAGGCCCTGTCGCAGGACGGGGCGACGGTGCGCGTGGAGGTCGTCCGGTCGCGTTCGGACCGTCCGCCCCGGATTGTCGTCGCGGACGGCGTGGCGCCTCGGTTCCGGATCGAATCGTCCCGGTCGCCGGAGGCTCCGGCCGACGCCCGTTCCTGGACGGAGGTCATCCAATCCGGGATGGCTGACGAAGAAGACGAAGAGGCGCGCCGGCTTCGCGACCGAGTCGCCGCGCGCCTTCACGGAGAGCGTCCACCGACGAACTGAGCGGACGTCACATGCCCATGCCGGGCATGCCGCCCATTCCGCCCATGCCGCCGCCTTGGCCGTGTCCGCCCCCGCCGCCCGGCGGGGGAGAAGGCGACTTCTTCGAGGCGATGATGTCGTCGATGCGCAGGATCATCCCCGCCACCTCGGCGGCGGACTCGATCTCCTGGACTTTCACCCGCAGCGGCTCGATCACGTTCGCCTTGAGCATGTCCTGGGGATCGCCCGTCAGGATGTTCACGCCCATCGACTTGCCGCCCTTCTTCCCGTGCTCCGAGCGGAGCTTGATCAGGACGTCGATGGGGTCCAGCCCCGCGTTCTCGCCGAGCGTCCGCGGGATTACGTCGAGGGCTTGGGCAAACGCTTCGATCGCGAGCTGCTCGCGTCCGCCAACAGTTGCCGCATAGTCCTTCAGGGCGAGGGAGAGTTCGACCTCGGCGGAGCCGCCGCCCGGGATCGCCTTGCCGTCCTCGATCGCGGCCGCGACGACCCGGAGGGCGTCGTGCAGGATTCGCTCGACCTCGTCGACCACGTGCTCCGTCCCACCCCGGATCAGGATCGAGACGGCGCGGGCCTTCTTGCAGCCCGTGACGAACGTCATGTCGTCCGTGCCGACTTTCCGCTCTTCCACCAGTTCCGCCCGGCCGAGCTCCTTGGCGGTGAGGTCATCGAGGTTCGTGACCGCGCGCGCGCCCGTGGCCTTCGCGAGCTTCTTCATGTCGCTCTCCTTGACCCGGCGGACCGCGTAGATTCCTTCCTTCGCGAGATAGTGCTGCGCGACATCATCGATTCCCTTCTGACAGAGGACGACGTTCGCCCCGGACGCCTTGACCTTGTCGACCATCGTCTTGAGGCTCTTCTCTTCCTCGTTCAGGAACTGCTGGAGCTTCGCGGGGTCCCGGATCCGGATCTCTTCGTTCACTTCCGTCTTCTTGACCTCGAGCGCCCGGTTGATGAGAGCGATCTTCGCGTCGCGGACGAACATCGGCATGCGCGAGTGCACCCGCTCCTTGTCGAGTACGACGCCGTCGATGAGGGCCGTGTCCTTCAGGTTCCCGCCGTGCTTCTTCTGGACGAGGATGTTGTCCACGTCCGCGCGGACCTCGCCGGCGACTTCCTCGATGATCGACTGGACCGCCTGGACGGCGATGTCCGCGAGAAAGTCATCGCTCGCGCCGACGCTGCGCCCCGACATGGCCGTGCGGGCGATGGACCTGAGAGTCGTCTTGTCGTCCCGCTTCACGGGAAACGCGAGCTGCCTTAGCCGCCGGACCGCCTCTCCGGCCGCCATCCGGTAGCCGTTCACGATGATCGTCGGATGGACCTCCTGCTCGATGAGCGATTCCGCTCGCTTGAGCAACTCACCCGCAAGGATGACCGCGCTCGTCGTGCCGTCGCCGACCTCGTCGTCCTGGGTCTTCGCGACTTCGACGAGCATCTTGGCCGTCGGGTGCTCGATCTCGATCTCCTTGAGGATCGTCACCCCGTCGTTCGTGATCGTCACGTCGCCGAGGGAGTCGACAAGCATCTTGTCCATGCCTTTCGGGCCCAGGGTCGACTTGACGGCGTCTGCGACAGCGCGCGCCGCGGCGATGTTGTTGAACACAGCGCCCTTGCCCTTCTCGCGCTCGGTCCCTTCCTTCAGAATGATAATCGGCTGACCGCTCATCATGTGAATTCCCGCTGGTCGATGATTGGACTTCTATATAAGCGTTACTCTTTTCGGGAGTCCCGGGCTAGGGCCTCCCGAGTTCCGGCCACGCAGATGAGGGGGCGGAGCGAACCGTTATGAACCGGGTCCGAATGGGCTCGCCTCCGTGACGACGGCCCGTTGCCGATACTGCGCTCAGATCCGCGACCGTGACCCCCGCTTCCGACCCCGGAACGCGACCCGTGCTCTCGAGACGGAATATCCACGCTGCGACTTCCACTGGCGATTCACTTGTGCGGTTTGCGGCCATCCTCGCATCTTCCATGCGATGTCGTACTGCCCGGCTTCGGACGCGTTCTTCTGCATCGAGTGCGCGAAGGAACACCGCGCCGTCCGTCGTCGATTCTGGGCCTGGACCTATTCCTTCTCGCTGAAGTGTCCGTGGAGGGCGGAATGGCATCCCGCATTGGATCGCTTGGAGTTCGACGGCCGCCACCCGTGGCAGCGAGACCCGCGGTCGCGTCGGCGACGGCACGGTCTCTCGACGTCGGAGGAGCTGCCGCAGCGCTGGACGAGCCGGACGGGGCCGTTCGAGGAGGTGACCGACGAGGATGTACGGAAGAGCTGGGACAATGTGGTCACATGGTGGGTGCGGCGGTACTCGGCGAAAGGAGATATCAATCGGGAATGGTTGATTGATCCCGTGGTCCTGGCGTACCTCGGCGACGTCGGGGGTCGCCGGATCCTCGATGCGGGGTGCGGGAACGGCTACCTCTCGCGGATCCTCGCCCGACGCGGAGCGAACGTGGTCGGGATCGACCTGTCTCCGAAGTTGCTCGGGGAAGCGACGGCGCACGAAGGACGCACGCCGCTCGGGATTCGGTTCCTGGAAGGAGACCTCGCACACTTGTCGGAATCCAAGGACGCATCCTTCGACCTCGTCGTGTCGAACGTCGTCCTCCAGGACGTACGCCGGCTGGACGACGCGGTCCGGGAGCTCTACCGCGTCCTCATGCCGGGCGGCCGCCTCGTATTCAGCATCACGCATCCCGCCTTCGACATCCCTCCGGCACGGTGGGTCCGCGAGCCGCCCGACACGGAACGGCCAGAGGAACGCGCGTTCATCGCGGTGGACCGCTACTTCGACCGGGTCGCGATCTACTGGGGCCTGTCCGAGGAGCTCGAGGTCGTCAGCTTCCACCGGCCGCTGCGCGACTTCGCGGACGCCCTACACCGGGCGGGCTTCATGATCGCACGACTCGAGGAGCCCACGCCAAGCCTCAAGACGCTCGAACGGCAATATCGGTGGTTTGCGGACCAGGCCCGTATCCCGAACTTCCTGGTGATCGACGCACTCAAGCCACGTGAGTGACGCGCGCCCGTTGGTCAAGTCGTTGTGCCCTGAAGTTTATATCCGACCGTTCTCGTAACTGACCATCCGGTGAGAATCATGGCGGACAAGCCAGTCCACGTTACCGATGACGAGTTCGACCAGGTCATCGAGGAGAATCCCTACGTCGTGGTGGACTTCTGGGCGGAGTGGTGCGCCCCCTGCCGGGCGATCGCTCCAATCGTCGAGGATCTTGCGCGGAAGTACGCGGGCAAGGTGACCTTCGCGAAGGTCAACACGGACGAGAATCCGAAGATCCCCCAGAAATTCATGGTCATGGGGATCCCGACCCTGCTGTTTTTCAAAGCAGGCAAACTCGTCGACCAGGTCGTCGGAGCGATGCCTCGCGGCCCGTTCGAGGAACGTGTCAGGAAGCACCTCGCATAACGACACCTAGAAATACGCGCCCGCCTCTTCGAGGCGGTGAGACGATGAGCACCCTGATTGAAATGCTCGCGAACAAGAAGAAGGCGGCCGCGCCGGGCCCGGAGAGCACGGTGATCCTCCCCGTGGTGCAGCGCGACCACGAGGGTGCGTGCGGCGAAAGCTGCAGCTGCGGCAAGTCGGACGAAGGCGCCTGCTGCGGCGGCTGATTCTCAGGTCCCTGCGGCGTTTCGAAAATTGAGAATCAGTGCGGATAATCGGCTCCAGTCGCTTAAATATCCATTATCGCGTCGATTCCTTCATCAGAGGAGGAAGAGACTACGGATCCCCTTGAAGCGTCGAGACTCGTGACGGACGAGTACTCCGCGAAGATCCTCGTGGCCACCTTCAAGAAGCCGAAATCGGCCATCGACCTGAGCCGCGAGTATGGAATCCCCATCGCCGCCTGCTACCGACGGATCCACGCACTCGAGCGCGCGGGCCTCATCCGCTGCACGGAGCGTGCGTTGACGCAGAAGGGGAAGCGGATCTCCCTCTATATGTCCCAACTGAAGAACGCGTACATCTTCTTCGAGAACGGCCGCCTGCGCGTACGATTCCAGCTGGCGACCGGCATCACGAAGGACTTCGGCGGAGACTGGAAGGCAATCGACGTCGTCGAACCGAAACTCCCAACCCAATAACCCCTCCTCCACAACCCACAGGCAGGACCGAGAACCCCTCGTCCTGCCTCTTTTATTCTCACCTCAGGAAGGGTCCGTCCGCTCGCGCGGAAAGGCCTCGATTGACAAAGGACCCAACGCGCCAACGTCCGACGCCGGGGCGTGTGGTCTCAGCCCTGAGACCATTGACAATTTTCTCATATACGGCGGCCCGTGATGGCCCGTCTCACCATGGACCCTGAGCGCATGAAATACCTGCTCCGCGAGATCCTCGGCGTCGACGTCGACGAGGTCGTCCGGCAGGTCGTCGCGACGATCTCCGTCCAGCGGGCGAAGCAGGCCCAGAAGAACACGAAGGACTGGAAGCGGTACATGGAGGCGGAAGGCGGGATCGTGATCCTGCCTTCGAACGTCACCCAGTTGGGGCGGAAGGAACCGAAGCGTTGAGGCCGCCGCGGAGCGCGTCCGCGGCATCTCCTTTCTACCGCAGTCGTATGGCGGGTATGCTTTAAATCGAACCTCTGAATATGGGGCCTGATGTCAGGCTTCCGAGGGAGGGACGTCTTGTCCATCCGCGACTTTTCGCGGGCAGACGTCCAGCTCGTTTTGCAGACGGCCCGGAAGATGGTGCCCATCGCCCTCGGCAAGCGCCGCTCGCGCGACTTGGAAGGCAAGATCCTTTCGACCCTGTTCTATGAACCGTCCACGAGGACCCGTCTATCGTTCGAGAGCGCGATGGCCCGACTTGGCGGCCGCGTCCTCGGCTTCAGCAGCGCCAACGGCACGTCGGTCCAGAAGGGCGAGACCCTTGCGGACACGATCCGCATGGTCGAGGCGTACGGCGATGCGATCGTCCTGCGCCATCCCCATGAGGGCGCCGCCCGCCTCGCCGCGGAGTTCACCGAGAAGCCGGTGATTAACGCGGGCGACGGCGCGGGCCAGCACCCCACGCAGACGTTGCTCGATTTGTACACAATCTGGGACGAGAAGGGCCGCATCGAGGGGGAGAACGTCGCGCTCGTCGGGGACCTGAAGTACGGCCGCACGGTCCATTCCCTCGCCTACGCGCTTGCGGACCTCGGAGCCCATCTCACCTTTGTGAGCCCGGAGACCCTCGAGATGCCGCGGGAGATCCTCGAGCACGTGACGGAACGCGGGATCTCGTATCGCGTGAGCCACCGCCTGGAGGACGTCATCCGCGAGGCCGACGTCCTGTACGTCACGAGGATCCAGAAGGAGCGATTCCCGGATCCCCAGGAATACGAAAAGGTGGCCGGCTCGTACCGGATCGACGCGGCCCTCCTACGGGAGGCGAAGAGGGACCTCGCGATCATGCATCCGTTGCCGCGCGTCACGGAGATCTCGCCGGAGGTCGACCGCACGCGGCACGCGGTGTACTTCAAGCAGGCGTTCAACGGCGTGCCCGTACGGATGGCGCTCCTGCACCTGATCCTCGGAGGCGCGGGATGAGGGAGCTCCGCGTCACTCCGATCCGGAACGGCACAGTGATCGACCACATCCCTGCGGGGATGGCCCTCAAGGTCCTCAAGATTCTGGGAATCGGCGATTCCGTCACGTCGACCGTCACGGTCGCGATGCACGTGCCGAGTCAGGCGATGGGATGGAAGGACATTGTGAAAGTCGAAGACCGGGAGCTCGGTGCGAGAGAGATCGACAAGATCGCCCTCATCGCGCCGACGGCGAGCGTGAACGTGATCCGCAACTACAATGTGGCGGAGAAGCGGCGCGTCACCCTGCCAGACCGAGCGGTCGGGATCCTGCGGTGCGCGAACCCGAACTGCATCTCGAACGTACGCGAGCCGATCGAGTCCGAGTTCGTCGTCC
>Ga0209640_10000521_pt1 | contig 30002 bp, 25 predicted proteins | sample RifCSP10_1_FD_184018 | JGI IMG/M metagenome (GOLD analysis project Ga0209640, IMG submission 184018) | Soil microbial communities from Rifle, Colorado - Rifle CSP2_sed 10_1 (SPAdes) (version 2) | ecosystem: Environmental > Terrestrial > Deep subsurface > Rock core/Sediment | place: Rifle... | reverse complement strand
TCTTCAAATGCACTTCCGATTTCATTTACAAATTTTTGTTTACGTTTCGGGTCGTCCGAAAGGAAATCACGCAAGTCAACACTAGGAATGTTTTGCATATTATACATATTATTTAATAACTTAGAAGGCTTTAAGAGCCTTGCAAACACAAAGGTATTGAATATTTTTATAATAGAATTTTAAAAGTTATAAACAAGATAAAAAAATATAACAATTTTAAGCAAAACTGTTATATTTTTTTATCTTTGAATCGCGAAATAAAGCCCAAAAAATGAACTTTGACAGAAAAAACCTTACTGACGACACCTTATTAGATTTATATAAAAGAATCCTTAAGCCTAGGCTAATAGAGGAGAAAATGCTGATCCTTATTCGTCAAGGAAAAGTATCCAAATGGTTTTCAGGAATCGGCCAAGAAGCTATTTCGGTAGGTGTCACGGCCGTATTGGACAAGGATGAATACATCTTGCCGATGCATAGAAACCTTGGTGTTTTTACAGGAAGGGACATTCCATTATACCGATTATTCTCCCAATGGCAAGGAAAAGCCAACGGTTTCACCAAAGGTCGTGACAGGAGTTTCCACTTCGGAACCCAACAGTACAAAATTATCGGGATGATTTCGCATTTGGGTCCCCAATTGGGTGTGGCAGACGGAATCGCATTAGCGAACAAACTGAAGAAAAACGGAAAAGTAACCGCCGTATTCACTGGAGAGGGTGCTACTTCTGAGGGAGATTTTCATGAAGCGCTGAATATTGCTTCAGTATGGGAATTGCCCGTTATGTTTGTTATAGAGAATAATGGCTACGGACTTTCGACTCCTACAAATGAGCAATACCGTTGTGAAAACCTAGCAGATAAAGGAAAAGGATATGGAATGGAAAGTCATATCGTTGACGGTAATAATATTCTTGAGGTCTATAATCTATTGTCCGAATTGAAGGCTTCGATGATTGAAAGACCACGTCCCGTTTTATTGGAATTTAAAACATTCAGGATGCGAGGACATGAAGAGGCGAGTGGCACCAAATACGTTCCACAAGAGTTAATGGACCAGTGGGCGATAAAAGACCCTGTTGAAAATTACAGAAAATATTTAAAAGACAATGGAGTGTTAACTGAGGTGTTCGATAATTCTTTACGAGCTGAAATCAAGAAGGATATTGATGATAGTTTGGCTTTGGCCAATGCAGAGCCGGAAATAGAAGCGTCTTTGAGTGAAGAGTTAGATGACGTTTACAAACTCTTTGCATATGAGCAAATTAATCATTCAGATAAAAAGGAAAAAATACGTTTCATCGATGCGATTTCAAGTAGTCTGCGGGAATCGATGGAGCGCCATAACAACTTGGTTATTATGGGACAAGACATTGCCGAATATGGAGGTGCTTTTAAAATCACCGACGGCTTTGTCGCACAATTCGGAAAAGAACGGGTTATCAATACGCCAATTTGTGAGAGTGCCGTAGTCTCGGCGGGAATGGGATTGTCGATCAACGGATACAAGGCAATTGTGGAAATGCAGTTTGCCGATTTTGTTTCGACCGGTTTTAACCCCATCGTGAATTTATTGGCAAAATCACATTACCGCTGGCTGGAAAAAGCCGATGTGGTGGTACGAATGCCTTGCGGTGGAGGAACCCAAGCTGGACCATTTCATTCTCAGACAAATGAGGCTTGGTTTACCAAAACGCCAGGATTGAAAGTCGTTTATCCGGCTTTTCCGTATGATGCAAAAGGTTTGTTGAATGCATCAATCAACGATCCTAATCCGGTAATGTTTTTCGAGCACAAACAATTGTACAGAAGTGTGTATCAAGAAGTGCCGAAAGACTATTATACCTTGCCTTTAGGAAAAGCGGCTTTTTTGAAAGAAGGGAATGAGGTAACCATCATATCTTTTGGCGCCGCAGTACATTGGGCCTTGGAGACTTTGGAAAAAAATCCTGAGATTTCAGCTGACTTATTGGATTTAAGAACCCTACAGCCGTTAGACACAGAAGCCATTTTTACTTCCGTTAAAAAAACGGGAAGGGTCATTATATATCAAGAAGATTCCCTGTTTGGTGGTATAGCCAGCGATATTTCTGCAATGATTATGGAGGAATGTTTTAAATATTTGGACGCTCCGGTAAAACGTGTAGCCAGTTTAGACACGCCAATTCCTTTTACTAAGGCACTGGAAGATCAGTATTTGCCGAAAGGCCGATTCGAAAAAGACTTGCTGGCGCTTTTAGCCTATTAATAACTAAAAATAAAAAATGCCGTTCACTGAACGGCATTTTTTATATCTTTATTTTTCTGAACAACCTACACATGAAAAAAATAATTGTTTCGATTCTGTTTACCATTTTACTGTTTTCTTGTAATAAAAAAGCAGAAACGATTGACCCCAAAACGCTGAATGAAAAATTTGAGAACTACAAGGAAGGATTTGTAATTGAGCTTTGGAAATTGTATCCAGACTGGGCTGCCAGTCAAGGATACCACAAATTAGACAGTGTACTGGTCGTTTCAGATTCCATCGGTATAAAAAAGCAGCTCGATTTTTCCCATGCGCAATTAGATTCATTGCAGCGCTATTCGACCGAGGATCTTTCGGATAATAACACGATCGATTATCATATTATCAAAAATCAGTTACAGAGTTCCATTTTTAGAATAGACAAGTTAAAATCATACCAATGGAATCCTTCGGAATATAATGTTTGCGGGGCTTTTGCTGAGATATTAAACGGAAAATATGATTCCTTGGATGTACGTTTGCATAATTTCCATTTAAAAATGAATGCAATTCCAGCCTATTATGAGGCTGCAAAAAGCAACATTAAGAATCCCACCTTAGAACATACTGCCCTTGCAATTGCACAAAATTTGGGCGGACTATCGGTTTTTAAAAGAGATCTGCCTAAGGCCTTAGACAGAAGTAAATTGCCTGAATCTGAGAAAAAGGCAATAAGAGATAAAGCAAAAGTGGCTGTAAATGCAATAACCGCTTATGCTGATTGGTTAAAGGCATTGGACAATGAGACACCTCGTTCCTTTAGATTGGGAAAAGCTTTGTATGAAGAGAAATTCGACTTGGACATTCAATCGAGTTATGAGGCGGATACCGTATTTAAAAAGGCGGTTGATCATAAAAAAGAACTGCATAAAAAAATGTTTGTTTTGGCAGATAAATTATGGCCAAAATACATGAAATCCAAGCCCAAACCCACGGACAGCTTATTAGCCATTAAAATGGTTATCGATAAGATCTCACTGCAGCACACTACGCCAGAAAAATTTCAATCAGCTATAGAAAAGCAGCTTCCTGAACTGGTTGAATTTGTTAAAGAAAAGGATTTGCTCTATATTGATCCATCAAAGCCTTTGGTGGTTCGCCGGGAGCCGGATTACATGGCTGGAGTCGCCGGGGCTTCCATTTCGGCACCCGGACCCTACGATAAAAATGCAAATACCTACTATAATATTGGCAGTATGTCCGGTTGGAGTGCAAAAAAATCGGAAAGTTATTTAAGGGAATACAATGATTATATTTTGCAAATACTTAACATTCATGAAGCCATTCCCGGGCATTATACGCAATTGGTTTATAGCAATCAATCGCCAAGCATTATTAAAGCCATTCTTGGAAACGGAGCGATGATTGAGGGCTGGGCTGTTTATTCGGAACTGATGATGTTGGAAAATGGATACAAAAACTCAGATGAAATGTGGTTAATGTATTATAAATGGAATTTGAGATCAACCTGCAACACCATTTTGGATTATAGCGTTCATGTCAAAAATATGAGTCAAGAGGAAGCGATTAAATTACTTGTGACAGAAGCTTTTCAGCAACAAGCGGAAGCGGAAGCGAAGTGGAATCGAGTAAGTTTGACCCAAGTTCAATTGTGTTCCTATTTTGCCGGTTATATAGAAATTTATGATCTTAGAGAAATGTTGAAAAAAGAACAGGGAGCCAATTTTAATCTGAAGCAATTCCATGAGAAATTCTTAAGCTACGGTAGTGCCCCAGTAAAATATATTAAAGAATTGATGCACAAAGAGATCAAAAAACAATCCGATTTGTGATTTGGGGTGATTATCAGGACTCTAAAACATGCCCAATAGCCAATATAGGATGATGAATAAAATTATCGTCCCAAAGCAACCACAGCCCATTTTTTTTGCGCCGTAACCTGCGATTATTGTCTTGAAAAAACTGTTCATACCTTTTTAGTTTTAATATTTTCATAAAAATAAATAATTTATTGCATACAAATAACAAGAACAGTTAATCTTGAAACAAAATGCGATAATGTTGAAAGCATTTGATTAAAGGAATTAACTCAAATGCACTTTTTATAAGCCTTTAATAAAGTCTAAAACTGTGTTCTTTAGTGAATTTTACTTATCCAAAAAAGAACAAACACTAATTTCGCGAATTAGCACAAATTAATTCGTGTTAAGTACTGCATTTTCGGCATTGGGTGTTTTTGGTTTAGTTTAATTCCATGAAAATTTGTTTTATCTTCTTGATTTCATCTTCATACATAGTTTTCTTTCTGGTGGCGAAATAGAGAATGTTTGTTAGCGGGCTTTTGCCTTCCCAAATGAGTTTCACTGAACCGCTTTCAATTTCTTTTCTGCATAAGAAATCAGGGACAACGGCTAATCCTTTACCACTGCTTAAACAGCGCACAATGGAGTTTAGATTTGGAACGATATAATTGGGTCTGAAATCGGGGTACTTGTTGAAATTTAATTGCCAAAAGCGACGTAAATGCTCCATATCGCCCGTCGTTCCATACCATTTTTCCTGCTTTAACCATCGTTCCAATTCTTGGAGAGTTCCGTTTTTTTCGATGCGATTAAATTCAACAATGTCGATTTCATTCCCCCCGACAAGCACAATAGTTTCTGATGAAAATTCTTGGTATTCGATAGCGTTTTTAACAACCATTTGGGGTGTAATAATCAAATCTAGGATTCCTTTTTCCAGATTTTCTACCATTTCAGGGTATTCTCCGAATTGAATGATGACATTAAATGCTAAGGTCGAGATATACTGTTCCAGAGTGATTTGAAATGTTTCGAAACACATGCCGATACTGATTGTCGGCGTATTTTTCTCGGTGCTTCTTTGAAAGTTTTTCTCCGCCTCTTCCAGTTTTGATAAGGCCTCAGTTATAAAATTATAAAGTACTTTCCCTTTTTCGGTGGGTATCATTTTTCTTCCCGTTCTGTCAAACAATTTGTAGCCGACATAATTTTCGAGTGCGCTTAAATGTAAACTGACGCCAGGTTGCGAAATGAACAAAAGTGCCGCGGCCTTTGTCAATGTTCCTGCCTTGTAGACTGCTTTAAAAGTGCGATACCATTCTAGATTCACCATAGCTATTATATTTCTGATACAAAGGTATTAAATATGCTATTTTAATAATAGTGTTCTAGGTTTTACCTTTGCAGCATAATAATTAAAAGAAAACAGTTATGACAAAAATATTTATAATTAATGGAGGACAAAAGTTTGGCCATTCGGGTGGCCGATTTAACGAAACCATTGCGAGTGAAACCTTGAATTTCTTCGAAAAAAATCCCGGTTTCGAAGTGAAAACCACCAATATTAACGAAGAATATCATCCGGCGGAAGAAGTGAACAATTTTGTTTGGGCAGATGTTATTATATATCACACCCCAATCTGGTGGTTTCAGTTGCCCCACGGCTTCAAGAAATACATTGATGTCGTTTTTACGGAAGGCCATGCCAAGGGAATTTACAAAAGCGATGGACGATCTTCAGAAAACCCGACGGTCAACTACGGCACTGGAGGGATGATGCAGGGGACCAAATACATGATCACTTCATCTTGGAATGCGCCCCAAGAGGCATTTACTTTGCCAGGAGAGTTTTTTAATCAACGTAGCGTTGATGACGGCGTGTTGTTCGGTTTTCATAAAATGAACGCTTTCACGGGAATGAAACCGTTAAAAAGTATCCATTTTCACGACGTTGAAAAAAATGCCGATATTCAAAAAGACCTTGGTCTGTACCAAAAGCATTTAACGGAACTATTTTTAAATTAAGTTTTAAAATGCGTTTGGCTCGATCCAACTAATTCAAAAAGCTCTTTCCGGTATTGCCGGAAGGAGCTTTTTTTAATGGAAATTTTCATGTTATCTGTTGATCAATTTGGCTTTCTCCCTCATGATATCGCTGATTCTTCGGTTTTCGATCTTGCTTTCGAGCCAGGAAATAATGTCCAGATAAAGGAAAGCCCTTTTCTCGTAGGTATTTTTTTCCAACTCGATAAAGCGTTCCCTCATTTTTATAAATTCCTTTTTAATGTCACCCGGATATAAAGTGTTCAGGTTTTTCAAAAACCGAATGATTTCTTTCTGAACCTCATGCAAATCATTCATTTTCAACAAAAATTTATAGGTGCTTTTCAGTTGTGACTCCAAATTAAAATCCTTACCCATTTCGTAATGTACTATCAAATAGAGAAGACGCGCAAAGCACATCAAATCCTCACGCATAATCAGATTTTTGTTGTTGATTATTTTTTCCAAATAATGGATAGATTCGGCGTACTTCTCGGTCCCAAAGTAAATGCAGGCAATTTTATAGTAAAACATCATTTCGTGATGCTCGTCAAGATGTTCGTTGTGTAGTTTTATTTTCCCTAAAATCTCCGGAATCAAGTATTCACTTTCGTCAAAAGATCCCTCCAGAATGTGATAGTTTAATTTATTATTGTACAAATAAAGGAAAGACAATGACGCAATGTTGTCGTTTACAGGAAAGCGTGAGTCTCCAATCGTTTCCTCAAGGAGTAAAAGGTATTTCTTGAATTTTGATTTGTATTTTAACATAAACAATGATTCCAACAAATAGTGATTCCCTTTAATGAAAAAAACCGGGTTTAGATAAATCATATTTGGATTGTCATAAAAAAGGGTTACCCATTTATAGGCGTATTTATAACTGCCCAAGAAATCCTGCACCAGAAAACTGCGCCAAAGGTTAGCATTGTAAAACCAATATTTTTCTCGGAAACCAAACTTATTCTTGTCTAATTTCGAAATGTGTTTGTTGAAATAGTCGTCTATGTATTTATATTCCTCGTCGCTTTTCACATAGCCCGTTTTGAGCATAATACCGTACAACTGCAAAGACAGGTTGGACAATTTGCTCGAAATGGTGTTCCGGTAATTCAATTCCTTGGCTTGGATGACCAATTCGTCGGCGCGTCCTTGAATACTTCTGGTGATGTATTGTGATTCGATTAGTTTCTCGAATTCGACGATTTCAAAAGCCATGTACTTTTCGTCGTTTTCTAGCGCCAGTATCTTGGTCTTGTCTAATATTTTCAGGCTCTGCTTGTATAGGCCTTTGTTGTACAAAATAGTTGCAAAATCAATTTGCTCCCTTAACTGATAACGAATGTTTTGGCTTGGAATATTCAAACGGATGCTCACCAGAATTTGTTTGTACAAATAGGACTTTAAGTTAGACAATTGCACCTTTTTGATGATGCCGCTTTTCAAAATAAGTTTCTCATCATAGACTTCTGACTTGTCTAAAATGTTGAATAATTCGATGAATTTTGTATTTGAACTGGTCTCAAGTCGACTCGCAAAAATCTTGAACTGCCTTTTTTCGGATTTTGACAGGGATTTAATTAATACAAATAAGAAATCTTTTTGATGGTTAGCCATTGTAGAATATGGTAGCTTAATTTGTTGTAAATAAGGTGATTGCAAAGTTTTTAATTGCTTTATAAGCAGTATATTTCATTAAATTGAGTTTTATTTTAAAGTAATGAAATATAATTTTGTTATCGAGATGTGAAATTACATTAAATAAATGAAAATGAATAGAGAGAAAGTTCAAATTTTTGATACCACTTTAAGAGATGGAGAGCAGGTCCCTGGATGTAAATTAGATACCAAACAGAAACTTGTTATAGCAAATCGATTGGATGAAATGGGGGTTGACATTATTGAAGCTGGCTTTCCCGTTTCAAGCCCGGGAGATTTTTTATCCGTATCTGAAATCAGCAAGGTGGTAAAAAATGCCACAGTTTGTGGCTTGACGAGAGCTGTGAAAAATGATATTGATGTTGCCGCAGCGGCTCTGAAACATGCTAAAAAGCCTCGTATTCATACAGGAATAGGAACTTCAAATTCACACATCGTCTATAAACTGAATACTACGCCCGAAGATATAATCGCAAGGACGAAATTTGCGGTTTCATATGCAAAATCTTTCGTTGAAGACGTAGAGTTTTACGCCGAAGATGCCGGTAGAACCGAAAACGATTTTCTTGCAAGAGTTTGCGAGGAAGCCATAAAAGCAGGAGCCACTGTTCTGAATATTCCTGATACAACCGGATATTGCCTGCCTGAGGAATATGGCGCAAAAATTAAATATCTAAGGGAAAACGTAAAGGGAATTGAAAAGGTGATCCTTTCTTGCCATTGTCACAATGACTTGGGAATGGCAACTGCCAATTCCATTTCAGGTGCCGTGAACGGAGCGAGACAAATAGAATGTACAATAAACGGGATAGGGGAGAGAGCAGGAAACACAGCACTCGAAGAAGTGGTGATGATCTTTAAGCAACATCCTTACCTAAATTTATATACTGATATTGACACGAAGCAACTAAACGAAATGAGTCGATTGGTTTCTGAAAGTATGGGAATGATCGTCCAACCCAATAAAGCCATTGTGGGTGCAAACGCTTTTGCCCATAGTTCAGGGATTCATCAGGATGGTGTAATAAAAAACAGAGCCACATATGAAATCATGGATCCTCTTGATGTGGGTGTCAATGAATCTTCGATAGTCCTTACGGCAAGAAGCGGTAGAGCCGCATTGGCATATAGAGCAAAAAAAGTGGGTTATGAACTTACAAAAGTGCAATTGGATATTGTCTATGTGGAGTTTTTAAAATTTGCGGATATTAAAAAAGAAGTTTTGGATGATGACATTCATCAAATAATTGAAGCTTGTAAAATAGAAAGTGATTTAGTCAGAAATTAGTAGCCCTTTATACAAAATTAGCCATGAATTTAAAAATAGCAGTACTATCAGGGGACGGAATAGGCCCGGAAGTAATTTTACAGGCAAAGAAGGCATTATATGCTATCGGGGTCGTTTATGACCATGAATTTATATTTGAGGATGCACTTATTGGTGCCGTGGCAATTGATAAAACGGGGACTCCACTTCCGGAGCAAACCCTTAACCTTTGTCTAAATACTGATGCTGTTTTGTTTGGGGCTATCGGCGATCCCAAATACGATAACAATCCGGACGCAAAAGTGCGTCCTGAGCAAGGGCTTTTAAGATTGAGACAAGAGTTGGGTTTGTTTGCGAACATCAGACCGATAAAACCTTATAAAACACTTTTGGATTCCTCTCCTTTGAAAAGGGAAATCATCGAAGGTGCCGATTTTATTATTTTCAGGGAACTTACCGGTGGCGCCTATTTTGGCGAGAAAAAATTGAATGAGTCCGGAACGATAGCTTCTGATTTATTGGAATATTCGGAAGAGGAAATAACGAGAATTGCTCATCTGGCCTTTAAATCGGCGCAGAATAGGAAGAATAAAGTCACGGTGGTCGATAAAGCCAATGTTCTTGAAACATCCCGTTTGTGGAGAAAGGTGGTCAAAAAGGTCAGCGAAAACTACCCTGATGTAGCTTTGGATTTCCTGTTTGTGGATAACGCCGCAATGCAAATCATAGTAAACCCAAGACAATTTGATGTCATTTTGACCGAGAATCTATTTGGAGATATCCTATCGGATGAAGCCAGTGTGATTACGGGCTCCATTGGCTTATCGGCATCAGCCTCCTTTGGGACATCAAATGCACTTTTTGAACCTATACACGGGTCTTACCCTACCGCAAAAGGCAAGAATATTGCAAATCCCATAGCATGCATCTTATCGGCAGCAATGTTATTGGAACATTTTGGTCTTCATGAAGAAGCCAAAAAAATGCATGAAGCGGTTGAAAAATCAATTGAATATAATGTGGTGACGATGGATTTGAATCCGGGTACCGGTTTTGGAACTAATGAAGTCGGTGAGTTTATCTCAAATTATATATTAAACAAGGATGATTTGTTATATTTTAATGACGTCAATGTCCATATAGGCCAATCGACTATTTTTTAAATGCCCGACTTACAATTTCTAAGTTTTCACGGAACACAAACAATAAATTATTAGATGGAATTAAATAAATATAGTAAGACCATAACACAAGACGAAACCCAACCTGCAGCTCAAGCGATGTTGTATGGAATTGGTTTGACAGAACAAGATTTAAAGAAGGCACAAGTAGGAATTGTTAGCATGGGTTACGAAGGGAATACCTGTAACATGCATTTAAATGATTTGGCTAAAGATGTCAAAGCAGGTGTTTGGAAAGAAGACCTAGTTGGTTTAATTTTTAATACAATAGGAGTTAGTGATGGTATTTCAAATGGTACTGACGGTATGCGTTTTTCACTAGTTTCTAGAGACGTAATTGCAGACTCTATCGAAACTGTAATGGGTGCGCAGTGGTACGATGGTTTAATCGCTATTCCGGGTTGCGATAAAAATATGCCAGGTTCTGTAATTGCTATGGGGAGAGTGAATCGCCCTTCGATCATGGTATATGGTGGATCAATCCATTCCGGGAAATGGAAAGGGGAATCATTAAATATCGTGTCTGCATTTGAAGCATTAGGAAAAAAATTCAACAATACGATCGCCGCTGAAGATTTCAAAGGGGTAATTCAAAACGCTTGCCCCGGCGCGGGAGCTTGTGGCGGAATGTATACCGCGAATACCATGTCTTCGGCCATTGAAGCTTTAGGAATGAGCTTGCCTTATAGTTCGTCTAATCCTGCATTAAGTGAAGAGAAAAAACAAGAATGTATTGATGCCGGAAAAGCAATCAGAATCTTGCTGGAAAAAGATATAAAGCCTAGGGATATCATGACGCGTAAAGCATTTGAAAATGCTATTACGATGGTGGCCGTTTTAGGTGGTTCGACAAATGCAGTTATGCACTTAATCGCTATGGCACATTCAGTTGATATAGAAATCACGCTTAAAGATTTCCAAGATATAAGTGACAAAACACCCTTGCTTGCCGATTTGAAACCAAGCGGTAAATACTTGATGGAAGACCTGCATGAAGCCGGAGGTGTTCCTGCGGTAATGAAATATTTATTAAAAGAGGGGTTGTTACATGGAGATTGTTTAACCGTTACAGGAAAAACATTGGCTGAAAATTTAGCTATGGTGCCAGATTTAAACGACGGTCAGGAAGTGATACACGAAATCCAAAAAGCTTTAAAAGCGACCGGAAACATTCAGATTTTATACGGAAACCTTGCCGAGGAAGGTTGTGTTGCAAAAATCAGCGGAAATGAAGGGGAGTATTTTGAGGGAGACGCTATCGTTTATGAAAATGAACATGATGTTATAACCGGAGTTCGAAGCGGCGAAGTCAAACCTGGCAATGTAGTCGTCATTAGGTACTGTGGACCTAAAGGTGGGCCGGGAATGCCTGAGATGCTTAAACCTACTTCGGCCATTATGGGTGCCGGACTTGGAAAAAGCGTAGCGTTAATTACAGACGGTAGATTTTCCGGTGGTTCACATGGGTTTGTTGTGGGACATGTAACACCCGAAGCCTTTGAAGGAGGAGGTATAGCACTCGTCAAGAACGGTGATATTATCACAATCGATGCAGTCAAGAACACGATTAATCTGAAAATATCGGATGAAGAGTATGCAGCTCGAAAAGCAAATTGGGTTCAACCTGATTTAAAAGTGAATAAGGGAGTATTACTGAAATACATCAGGTCGGTTTCGAGTGCATCCACAGGATGCGTAACTGATAAATAATTTACAAGATAAAAAGGAGGAATATTTAAAGGGATTTTACTTCCCATTTTGCTCTTTTAAAACAATATATAAACACCAATGAAAACAAATAAAATATCTGGTGCAGAAGCCGTTATTAGATGCTTACTGGAAGAGGGCGTAGATTTGGTTTATGGTTACCCTGGCGGGGCCATAATGCCTGTTTATGACGAATTATATAAATTTAAAGATCAATTGCATCATGTTTTGGTCCGCCACGAACAAGGTGCGACACATGCCGCGCAAGGATTTGCAAGAGCGACAGGGAAAGTTGGAGTTGCGATCGCCACTTCGGGACCCGGGGCAACTAACTTGGTCACAGGTATTGCCGATGCTCAAATCGATTCAACGCCTATGGTTTGTATCACTGGACAGGTTGGAAAACATTTGTTGGGTTCTGATGCATTTCAAGAAACGGACATTATTGGGATTTCGACTCCGGTAACCAAGTGGAACTACCAAATTACGGAAGCTTCCGAGATTCCGGAAATCATGGCAAAGGCATTTTACATTGCAAGATCGGGTCGTCCGGGTCCTGTTTTAGTGGATATCACTAAAAACGCCCAATTTGACGAACTGGAGTTTAGCTATAAAAAATGTACGGGAATCAGAAGCTATATTCCAAAACCGTCGCTAAATCTTGACAGGGTCAAGGAAGCCGCAGAATTAATCAATAGTGCAAAAAAACCCTTTATCGTATTTGGCCAAGGAATCATTTTAGGTCAAGCGGAAGCCGAATTAAAAGCATTCGTTGAAAAATCAGGAATTCCGGCCGCTTGGACTATTTTGGGACTTTCGGCATTGCCGACAGATCACGAATTAAACGTAGGGATGTTAGGGATGCACGGGAATTACGCACCAAATGTTCTGACCAATGAATGCGACGTCTTAATTGCGCTGGGAATGCGTTTTGATGACCGTGTGACGGGCAATTTGGCCACTTACGCCAAGCAAGCCAAGGTCATTCACTTTGAAATCGATCCGGCCGAAATAGACAAAAACGTAAAAACAACCGTAGCCGTTTTAGCCGATGTAAAAGAATCCATATCCGCTTTGCTTCCGCTAATCGAAAGTAAAAAGCACGAATCTTGGCACAACGAATTCAAAGAACTGTATAAAATTGAATTGGAAGCTGTTATCAATGATGAGTTGAAACCCAAGAAAGAAGGAATTTCTATGGGAGAAACGATTGAAATGATCAACAAACATTCGAAAGGTGATGCAATTATGGTTTCGGATGTTGGCCAACACCAGATGTTCACTTGCCGCTACGCCAAATTTAATTCCACCAAAAGTAACGTTACTTCCGGAGGTCTGGGAACGATGGGATTCGCGCTTCCAGCTGCGATAGGGGCTAAGATGGGAATGCCCGATAGAGAAGTGGTAGCTATTATTGGTGACGGGGGATTTCAAATGACAATTCAAGAACTGGGCACCATTTTTCAAACCAAAGTTCCGGTAAAAATTGTGGTCCTGAACAATGAGTTCTTGGGAATGGTGCGCCAATGGCAACAATTGTTTTTTGACAAAAGATATGCATCGACGGAGATGATCAATCCGAATTTTATTGCCATTGCGGAAGGCTATTATATTAAAGCCAAAAAAGTAACAAAAAGGGAAGATTTAGATGCCGCCGTCGCAGAAATGATGGCTTCAAAAGAATCTTATTTTCTTGAAGTTATGGTAGAAAAAGAAAACAATGTATTCCCAATGATTCCAACAGGAGCTTCAGTTTCTGATATCAGATTAAGTTAATATTATGGAAAATCAAACATTCACCATTTCTGTTTATTCAGAAAATAACGTTGGCCTACTAAACAGAATATCCGGCATATTCTTAAAGCGTCACATCAACATACTCAGTTTAAATGTTTCAGAATCAGAAATAGAAAATGTTTCCAGATTCGTTATTGTGGTGCATACCACTGAAAAATGGGTACATAATATTGTAGGTCAGATCGAGAAGCAAATCGAAGTGATAAAAGCTTTTTATCATATCGACGATGAGACCATTTTCTTGGAAAATGCTTTATTTAAAATAGAGTCAGGTTTGCTCTTTGACGAAAAGCAAATCCAAAATATAATAAAGGAAAGCAACTCAGAAATAGTGACCGTTTCCAGAGACTTTTTTGTGATTTCCAAGTCGGGAAGACGTTCGGAAATTGAAGAGTTATATAAAAATTTAAAACCTTTCGGAATCATGCAGTTTGTGCGTTCCGGAAGAATATCCGTTTCAAAAGAAAAAATGGAAATCTCAGCATTATTAGAAGAATTAAAAAATAAACAAATATAACACGATGGCAAATTATTTCAATTCATTACCACTTAGATTACAATTAGAACAATTAGGCGTTTGCGAGTTCATGGACCAAGCAGAATTCGCGAATGGCATATCAGCTTTAAAAGGAAAAAAAGTCGTTATAGTTGGCTGTGGAGCACAAGGATTAAACCAGGGTCTTAACATGAGAGACTCAGGTTTGGATATTTCATATGCTTTGCGCGCAGAGGCCATTGCTCAAAAACGAGCTTCTTACATGAATGCCGCCGATAATGGCTTCAAAGTGGGGACCTATGAAGAATTAATCCCAACGGCAGATCTGGTATGTAACCTTACGCCGGACAAACAACATACAGCTGTAGTTATGGCAATCATGCCATTGATGAAAAACGGATCTACATTGGCGTATTCCCACGGTTTCAATATTGTCGAGGAGGGCATGCAAATACGTAAAGACATCACTGTTATCATGTGTGCCCCAAAATGTCCTGGATCAGAAGTCCGTGAAGAGTATAAAAGAGGTTTCGGTGTACCGACACTAATCGCCGTTCACCCTGAAAATGATCCGAACGGTGAAGGTTTCGAACAAGCAAAAGCCTATGCGGTAGCAACTGGAGGCCATAAAGCAGGAGTTTTAAACTCTTCATTTGTGGCGGAGGTAAAATCGGATTTGATGGGAGAGCAAACCATTCTTTGCGGTATGCTTCAAACGGGATCGATTTTATGTTTCGACAAAATGGTCGAGAAAGGAATCGAACCTGCTTACGCCTCAAAATTGATCCAATACGGCTGGGAAACCGTAACCGAAGCTTTGAAGCACGGTGGAATCACAAATATGATGGATCGTCTTTCAAATCCTTCAAAAATAGAAGCCTACAGATTGGCCGAAGAACTAAAAGATATTATGCGTCCGTTGTTTCAAAAACACATGGATGATATCATTTCCGGGGAATTTTCAAAAAACATGATGATCGACTGGGCTAATGATGACGTTAATTTATTAACATGGAGAGCAGCCACAGCAGAGACTAATTTTGAAAAAACAGCTGCCACGACTGCTCCAATTTCGGAGCAAGAGTATTTTGACAATGGTGTATTAATGATTGCAATGATTAAAGCGGGAGTGGAATTAGCTTTTGAAACCATGACGCAAACAGGGATTATTGAAGAGTCCGCTTATTATGAGTCGTTGCATGAGTTGCCTTTGATTGCCAATACGGTAGCCAGAAAGAAACTGTATGAAATGAACCGAATTATATCAGATACCGCAGAATACGGCTGTTATTTATTTGACCATGCCTGCAAACCATTATTGACAGATTTCATGAAGACTATTGAAACGAATGTGATTGGGAAACCATTTTCTGCCACAAATGGTGCCGAAAATTCAGTTCTAATTGCAGTTAATAAAAGTATACGTCAGCATCCGATAGAAGAGATTGGAGAGTGGTTGAGGGAATCTATGACCGCAATGAAAAAAATAGGATAGATTAAAATTAGGAATTACCCACACATGAGGGTGTGTTGAGATTTGCGCTATATCATTTGTTTTGCAATTATTTTGGATTAGTAAACAACATATTAAACTTGATAATGAATATGGTTGCTTGTTACGTTCACTTAACTTCATTCGAGCTTGAAAGTTAAGTGAAGTAATTCCTTTAAATTAAGGGACTAAATTGTTTGCTATTAATTGCTAATATGGTGTGCAAAATACACAAAAAGGTTTTAGCGGTAATGAAAGACTATAAACTATTTGGATAATTAAGTGTCTAAAATAGATGTTTTTTTGCTGCTTTATTAATTGTTATGATTATTGTTAATTTAAAAAGGCGGGGAAGTTTATGCTTCTTCGTCTTTTTTGTTTTTATAATTATACGATAATTAGCCTAATAATATGAAATACTTACAAATGCATACGATTTTGTGAAAAATATTTAATTTTTCATGCCAATTTATAAAATAAAAAAGTTTAGGAATAGATGGAGATTTAATACTTTTATAAAAAAAAATCGGATGAGTTACTATAAGGTCGAAAATCTAGAGCAATACTTCAAACATTATAACAAATCTGTTCGTGAACCCCGGAAATTTTGGGGTAAGATCGCCGAAGAGAATTTTACTTGGTATCAACAATGGGATAAAGTTATTGATTTCAATATGGCCGAGGCCGATATAAAATGGTTTACCGAAGCAAAACTAAATATAGCCAAAAACTGTGTCGATAGACATCTAAATAAAAGGGGTGAGAAGACAGCCATTATTTTTGAACCTAATGACCCTTCCGAAAAAGCATTACATATCACTTATAATGAATTACATCAGCGCGTTTGCAAAATGGCCAACGTTTTGCGTGAGCAAGGAATAGAAAAGGGGGATAGAGTTTGCATTTATTTACCCATGATTCCTGAACTTGCAGTATCGATGCTGGCTTGTGCCAGAATTGGCGCCATCCATTCCGTAGTTTTTGCGGGATTTTCTGCCTCGGCGGTTGCAACTAGAATTATTGACAGTGACTGTAAAATAGTCATCACCTCTGATGGCGGATACCGTGGCAACAAAACAATAGAATTAAAAACCATAATTGATGAGGCATTGGAAAAATGTCCGTCAGTCAGTTCGGTTTTGGTTGTAAAAAGGACAAAAACTGAAATTAATATGAAGCCAGGCAGGGACATTTGGCTGCAGCCTTTACTGGATGGGGCTTCAGACAACAGCGTGGCCGAAATAATGGATTCGGAAGACCCTTTGTTTATTCTTTATACTTCCGGTTCTACAGGAAAACCTAAGGGTATGGTGCATACCACTGCGGGATACATGGTTTATACGGCGTATACTTTTAAAAATGTTTTCAATTATGAAGAAAACGACATTTTTTGGTGTACTGCAGATATCGGTTGGATAACCGGACATTCTTATCTTTTATATGGTCCGCTTTTGAACGGTGCCACCACAGTTCTTTTTGAAGGAGTTCCCTCGTACCCGGATTTCAGCCGTTTTTGGGAAATCATCGAAAAACATAAAGTAAGCCAATTCTATACAGCTCCAACCGCGATTCGTGCTTTGGCGAAGGAAAATTTGGAATATGTCCAAAAACATCATTTGAAGACCTTGAAAGTTATAGGTTCCGTTGGCGAGCCTATCAATGAGGAAGCCTGGCATTGGTATAATGACAATGTAGGTGCGAAAAAATGCCCTGTGGTTGATACCTGGTGGCAAACAGAAACGGGAGGAATAATGATTTCGCCACTAGCCTTTATCACACCAACAAAACCGACGTACGCCACGCTACCGCTACCTGGAATTCAACCCGTTTTAATGAACGATAAGGGAATTGAAATTGAAAGGAATCAAGAAGTGGGAAGCTTGTGCATTAAATTTCCGTGGCCAGGAATAGCGAGAACCATTTGGGGAAACCATCAAAGGTATATAGACACTTATTTTTCGGCTTTTCCCGGAAAATATTTCACGGGCGATGGCGCTCTACGCGATGAAGTGGGCTATTACAGAATTACAGGTCGTGTAGATGATGTTGTGATTGTATCCGGACATAATTTAGGCACCGCTCCTATAGAAGACGCGATCAACGAGCATCCGGCGGTTGCAGAAAGTGCCATTGTCGGCTTTCCACATGATGTAAAAGGAAATGCCTTGTATGGTTATGTTATTTTGAAAGAAACGGGCGAAATCAGAAATAAAGAAAACCTGTTTAAGGAGATAAACCAGCACATTTCGGATCACGTAGGCCCTATAGCCAAATTAGATAAAATACAATTCGTATCTGGTTTGCCCAAAACGCGTTCCGGCAAAATCATGCGTCGAATCCTAAGAAAAATTGCTGAAGGTGATTTCTCGAATTTTGGGGATACCTCCACTTTGCTAAATCCGGAGATTATAGAAGAGATCAAAAAGGAAAGAAAATAAGCCGATTTTTTTTTAAAATAAACTAGAAAACTGTTTCATAATATGGAACAGTTTTTTTATTTCAAAGCGATTTTTTTTGAAAGAAATAACCTAAATTAGCAAAGCTATGAAAAGAAACGCTTCTGTAATTATTGTTGGTGGGGGATTGGCTGGACTTACTTCTGCCATTCATCTGTCAAAAATAGGCCTAAGCGTTATATTGATTGAAAAAAACGAATTTCCGAAACATAAAGTATGCGGGGAATACATCTCAAACGAAGTTTTACCCTATTTTGATTGGTTAGATTTAAAAGTTTCCGAATTGCAACCGACTGCCATCTGCAAATTGCGATTTTCGACCGTAAACGGGAAAGTAATCAATATTGATCTGCCCCTTGGGGGATTTGGCGTAAGCCGCTACGAATTGGATCTCTTTTTATACCAAAAGGCGTTGGCGAATGGCTGCGTGATTCTACAAGATACCGTGGAAAATATAGTTTTTAGCGACGACCGCTTTACCGTAACCACTTTAAATAATACTGTCCTAGAATCCGATATTGTCATAGGGGCTTTTGGGAAGCGCTCAAATATGGATCAAAAATTAGAAAGGAGCTTCATCCAAAAAAAATCGTCTTGGCTGGCCGTAAAAGCCCATTATTCAGGTAATTTCCCGAATGATTTAGTAGGTCTGCACAATTTCAGGGGAGGATACTGCGGAGTTTCAAAGGTCGAGAACGACAAAATTAACATTTGTTATTTGGCGGATTACGATACCTTTAAGCAATATAAAAATATAGAGGAATATCAAAACAACGTAGTTTCCAAAAACCCACATATGAAGGCGATATTTGATAGCTGTAATTTGTTTTTTGACAAGCCAATAACGATAAGTCAAATTTCTTTCGAAAAAAAAGAAGCTGTAGAAAACCATATCCTTATGATAGGGGATACGGCTGGATTAATTCATCCCTTGTGCGGAAATGGCATGGCAATGGCCATTCACAGCGCGAAAATTGTTTCTGGCTTGATTGGGGACTATTTTAACGATGAAATCAAATCTAGAGACGAACTGGAAAGCAGCTATCTAAAGCATTGGAATTTTAACTTTCGCAAAAGATTAAAAATGGGAAGACTATTGGCAAAAATATTGCAAAAACAAAATCTATCCGATTTGCTGTTACGTATATTAGTCAGATTTCCTTTCCTGTTGCCTATTATCATAAAAAAAACCCATGGCAAACCAATCATAGACTGACGATACATGTTTTTAAACACCAAATATAGAACCGATAAATCTGAAACCATGGATGATTTTGCCATGGAAGGCGAAGTCTTGCGCGAGGCCTTGGATAAAATCGCCCAAATTAACCGACTTTTGGGAGGAAACAAGCTAACTTTACTCGGAGTAAAAGCGTTGATTGCCAAGGTTTCCAACACTTCTGAAATAACGATTGTTGATGTGGGTTGCGGTAACGGGGATATGTTGAGAAACCTTGCAGATTACGGCGCAAAAAATAATTTAAATTTAAATTTAATCGGAATTGACGCCAATAAATTCACAAGCGATCATGCGCTGAAATTGTCGGAAAATTATCCAAATATATCCTATCGTTGTGAAGACATTTTCGATAAAGCTTTTAGAGAATTGAAGTGTGATATAGTATTATGTACCTTGACTTTACATCATTTCAAAGAGGATGCTATTTTGGATATGGTGAACGTGTTTCACACTAACGCAGCTATTGGGATTGTAATTAATGATTTGCAAAGAAGCAGTTTGGCCTATCGATTATTCCAGTCCTTATGTTTTGTTTTTCAACTGAATGCCATGTCCCGTGAGGACGGTATGATTTCTATTTTAAGGGGGTTTAAAAAGAGTGAATTAATTGATTTTTCAAAAAAACTAAATTTCGGCAACTATACCATTCAGTGGAAATGGGCATTTCGTTACCAATGGATAATATCAAAAATATGAGTGTAAAAATACATACCGTCACCAAGCAACTTCCCAAATATTCCAGAACAACAGAGGAAATCATTCCTTTTCTGGATGCTTGGCTCGTAGGTCAGGAAGAGCGTTTCATCAGAAAAGTAAAAAAAATATTTGAAGGGGCAGCAGTCGACAAACGTTATTCCATCATGGATCCAATCGAAGTTTTTACGAAAACCTCTTTCGAGGAAAGGAACGATATCTATGTGCGCGAGGTCATTGATTTGGGCGAAAAGGTGCTTGAAAAAGCGTTGCTTAAATCCAAATGGAAACCGGAAGATTTAGATTATATCATCACCGTCAGTTGCACCGGAATAATGATCCCTTCACTTGATGCCTATCTAATCAATAAGTTGAAATTACGTCAAGACATTGTCCGCCTTCCCGTTACGGAAATGGGTTGCGCTGCGGGAATTTCAGGGATAATTTATGCCAAGAATTTCTTGCGGGCCAATCCGGGTAAGCGAGCCGCAGTAATCGCAGTCGAGAGCCCTACGGCAACTTTTCAACTCGATGATTTCTCTATGGCCAACATTGTCAGTGCCGCAATTTTTGGGGACGGTGCTGCTTGCGTGCTGCTTTCGTCGCATGAAGACGACCAAGGGCCTGAAATATTGGACGAAGAAATGTATCATTTTTATGATAATGAACACATGATGGGTTTCAAGCTTACAAATTCAGGTTTGCAAATGATTTTGGATATTGGCGTTCCGGACACGATTGCCTCGCATTTTCCGGCGATCATTCATCCTTTTTTGGAGAAAAACAATTTAACGATCGCCAATATTGACCATTTGATATTTCATCCCGGCGGAAAGAAAATAGTGCAGACAGTAGAGGATTTATTTTCTAACTTGGGCAAAAATATCGATCACACCAAAGAAGTGCTGCGTCTCTACGGGAACATGTCCAGCGCAACGGTATTGTACGTTCTGGAACGTTTTATGGACGACTTACCGGCCAAAGAGGAAAAAGCTTTGATGTTGAGTTTTGGCCCCGGATTTTCGGCCCAAAGGGTTTTATTGCAGTTTTAGAATCCAAGAACAAATACGATGACACATCAGGAAATCATATCAAAATTGCCTTATTCCAAACCGTTTTTGTTTGTTGACGACTTGACGCAAATCAACGAGAACGGGGTGCAGGGTAGTTATACGTTTGACGAAAACTTAGACTTTTACAGAGGACATTTCAAAGATCGTCCCGTGACACCTGGCGTCATTTTGACAGAAGTGATGGCACAAATTGGTTTGGTTTGTTTGGGGATTTTTTTATTGGATGATACTTTTAACGAAACAACTACAATAGCCTTGACTTCAGCGTCTATTGAATTTATTAAAGCCGTTTTTCCGAACGAAAAAGTGAGCGTCACATCAGAGAAAATATACTTTAGGTTCGGTAAGCTGAAATGTAGGGTGAAGATGATGAATGAACATGGCGAGCTGATCTGTATGGGCGAAATTGCGGGGATGATGGTCTAATATAATAGAGGAGGTAGTGACTGATTCATATAGTTTTTTAATCTTCAAAATGACAAATTAATGAGTAGGAGAGTGGTAATCACCGGACTTGGCGTCGTCGCTCCAAATGGAGTCGGACTCGATGCGTTCACTGTCGCCATAAAAAACGGAATTTCGGGAATCAAAAAAGATCCTGAACTGGAAAGACTGCAGTTTTCCTGTCAGATTTCAGGAAAACCGGAGATTTCAACTGCAGACTCCCTAAATTATTTCACTGAGTTGGAACTTCGGAATTTTAACTCATCGGGTATTTTATACGGCGTGATTGCGGGCATGGATGCCTGGCAAGACGCGGGTCTTTCCATTGGAATTACTGATGAACCGGATTGGGACAGCGGGACTATCTTTGGGACGGGTACTTCGGGAATTGATAAATTTCGCGAAAGCATCTATAAAATTGATGATTTACAAACACGCCGGCTAGGAAGTACAGCGGTGGCTCAAACGATGAACAGTGGCGTAAGCGCCTATATAGGGGGGAAATTGGGTTTGGGAAATCAAGTCACAACCAATTCCTCTGCCTGCACAACGGGTGCCGAAAGCATCTTAATGGCGTACGAACGTATCAAATCAGGTCAGGCCAAACGTATTTTGGCAGGGAGCACCAGCGATAGCGGTCCCTATATTTGGGGGGGATTTGATGCCATGAGAGTATGTACATTCAAACACAACGATACGCCTGAACAGGGTTCGAGGCCTATGAGCATGGACGCTTCAGGCTTTGTTCCGGGAAGCGGAGCGGGGGCTCTTGTATTAGAGGATATGGAAACGGCCTTAGCTCGAGGAGTTCGCATTTATGCTGAAGTATTGGGAGGGAATATCAATTCTGGCGGACAACGCGGTCTGGGAACCATGACTGCGCCAAACCCGCTAGCGGTTCAAAACTGCATCAAAGGGGCGCTAAAGGACGCCGGAATTGAAGCAAATGCCATCGACGCCATCAATGGACATCTAACGGCCACTTCAAAGGACAGTTTGGAAATAGCGAACTGGAGTAAAGCATTGGGCAGAAAAGGGAATGTTTTCCCGCACATAAACTCACTGAAATCAATGGTGGGACATTGCCTGTCAGCCGCCGGAAGCATAGAAAGCGTGGCGTCGGTACTGCAATTGCATCAGGGATTCATATTCCCAAATATCAATTGTGAGGATCTGCATCCCGAGATTAGCAGTATAATTCACGAGTCAAGAATACCACAACAATTAATTGAAACAGAATTGAATATTATTGCAAAAGCCAGTTTTGGTTTTGGCGATGTCAATGGCTGTCTTATTTTAAAAAAATATACTGCTTAAATTTTAAAAGATGAACAAAGAAGAGACATTAGACCGGTTAAAAGAAATAGTCAAGCCTTACACAAACAACGATGTGGCCTTTGAAAACTTTACTGCAGACACGGATTTTATTGCAGATTTGAATATCAATTCGGCCAATTTAGTGGACATCATTCTAGATGTGGAAGATGCTTTTGCAATTCATATAGACAACGAATCGATGGAAAAAATGCTTGACGTAAAGTCGACATTGGAAGTTATTGAAACTAAATTATCTGAAAAGTGATTGGGAACGACATCGTAGATTTGGCTTTAGCCAGAAAAGAAAGCAACTGGAGACGACCTGGATATTTAGAGAAAATATTCACCAACGAAGAACAATTCTTGATTTCCAATGCGAAGAATCCAGAAATCATGGTCTGGAATCTGTGGAGCAGGAAAGAAGCGGCCTATAAGATTTACAATAGGCAAACGGGGATACGAGCCTATATTCCGACACAGTTAGCCTGTGTTTATGACAATGAGAATTCAGGTTCGGTTCAATGCCATGGGAACACTTATTACACCAAAACGGAAATTACAAAAGAAAAGATACATACTGTCGCCGTTACCCAACAGCGTGATTTTAGCGAAATCAAAATGGAAAAACCCTTGGCTAAAATTCACAAAAAAAACGGGATTCCTTTTGTCAATTATGCTCGTGATGCGGAAAAGCCAATTTCCATAAGCCATCACGGGCGTTTCATTGCCTGGGTAGCAATGGATTAAAGGGATGAAATTATTTGATTCTCAATCTTGCCTTCAACTTCAAAAATAATAAAGCGGTTTTATAGGCATCTTCTGAAGCGGAATTCCTATTACTTTTGGGGATTTTATAAAATTCGGATAACTCGTCCAATGAGAACTTTTTATCCGTTATGTCATTCAGTTTTCGGTGCATAATATCAATATCAAGGGCTTCATTTCTCAGTCGGCCACATGCCAGTCTCTCTAGAGCGGCGTCAATCATTTCAACATGAGAATCTATGTGATGCCCTACCAGTACGGCATTCCCTATAAATTCCACCAAGGCTATCATCGCGTCTGGTTCTCCCAATTTTTTCATTTTGCTTTCAATAATAAATGTATTTGAAAGTTTGTTGTCATGAAGAAATTTATATTGCAATAATATCGCCTCAAAACTATCGCCAATGAGTATACTATCATCCACTACTGCAAAAGATCCTATGGAGAAAATGACATCCTTGGAATAGTTTAAACCGGAAGACTCAGTAGATAAAACGACATAACGGTTCGACTTTTTGTCAAATTTTGAAAGATAGCTTTTCCAGAATTCAGGATACTCTTTATTAATATGTTTGAGCCAGTCTAGCATAACTATGAAAATTGAGTCAGTTGAAATTTGTTTTTTATTAATTCCTCCAATTCTCTCATTGGTAAGAGCGCATTTTTCAGTTTTTCCTTATCGATTTTTGATAATTCTTCTAAATTTATATATTGTCCTGAGTTCTCGTTTTTCAGTCCCTCTAACGTCCTAAATTTTGACAAAATCAAAAAAGCCTCGGCACAATTGAGATATATTTCGGAATGTTTCGGATCAGACATAGCCAATTGCTTAAATCTGACATGGGTATTGTTAATGCCCTTTAAGTCAAAATGCAAAGTAAACAATCGTGCGCCGTCAACAAGAGGGGCTATGGCTCGAGTTTTAATATCAAACATGTCTTTGTGAGGCCCGTCTTCCTCCACAATAAATTTTTTAAAGAAGCTCAAAGGTGAATTTTTTCTTAATGCATCATTTCCTAAATAATCAAAGAACAAGACATTGTTTTTTGCATTCCTAAAAACCATGTTGCTAATGGCGTCTTCCAGTTTTTGATCTCCAAAAACAAGCTCATAATCAAAGAAAATACTACTTACGTTGTTATTCTTTTCCCCTGGCGCGTTCATCCAGCTATCATATTGTTTTATCCAATCAGTCAATGACTTACACCAAATCATATTGCTCGCCATATGCCCATTTGGACACAGTTCATATCCCACTTTTTCAAGAGTCGAAGCCGTTCTTTTCCCTAATTTAAGAAAATAATCTTTAACATCCCTATATTTTTCAGGCACTACGTCTTCAAATATTAAAATACTGTCTTGATCCGTCAGTAATAACTGTTCCTTACGTCCTTGGCTTCCAATGCTCAACCAAGCAAATCGGGCAGGAGGTGAGCCTAAGTCCAGAATTGACAATTCAATAGCCCGTTTCAATAAGGCAAAATTGATCTCACTTGTAATATTAGTGATATGCGTAAGGGGAATGTTTTTTTGAATGGAAGTTTGAACAAGATCTGTAAGCCGTACTCGAATTTGTTTCAATTCAGTGGAACTTTGGGAACGTTTTATTTCCTTTATCAAAACCCCAGGATTACTGGCTTGGGCAACTATTAAATCATGTTCAGAAATCACACCTCTCACTACAGTTGTATCGGTACCGTCTAAAGTCACACACAAATGGGTTACATTATTTTTCAACATCAACAGTTGAGCTTCCGCTAATGAAACGTTTTCCAAGACAGTTATCACTGGCGAAGACATGATTTTGTCGACCGAAACCGTAACTGGGAACCTCCCTGTAGCAATTTTAGAAGACATGTCCATATCAGTAACGATGCCCACCGGAATATTGTTCTCGCAAACGATCGTACTGTTAAGGCGTGTTTCAGCCATTAATTGTGCAACGTCTTGTACAATGCCGCCTATTGTCGTTCTTAATGGTTCAGTGTTGTAAGATAACGTTTGGAAATATTGCATTTCAGACTGTTGATCAGTGTAGAATACCGAATCTGAAATTAAATTTCCGCGTAAATTTTCATTGTCCTTATTATTAGGGGTATTGGTTGCAAAATTCTCTAATAAGAAATTTAAAACGTCCATATTATTAGCGACAAACGGTCTAAAAACTGCTATAGGAATGGCATAAACGATACTTTCTTCCCGCGCTTTTGCGGTCATCCTGTAGTTGTTTTTTGCAAAAAAGGGACGCAAACCAAAAATGGCACCTTCATGACATTTGTTTAAAATGGTCTCTTCGGCATCGGCAATGATGGATAGGTCAATAACTCCTGAAGCTACTACGTAAAAGCTGTCATGGACTATATCGTTGATCTGGAAAAGTGTTTTATGTTTCTGCAAATTCACCACACGAATATTGGCTGCAATTTCGGATAACTCTTGAATTGTCAGTTGATCAAATGGTGAGTATACTTTTAAAAAATCCGCAATATGCTCGGCAATAGTATTCATGTTATTTTTGATAAATTTTTCCGTAAAAATAACGAAATAATAAGTTACAATGAGGCCATATCTTAGGTTAAATATCAGATTTAACAAAAATGGATTTTTGAATGCATTTACAAACCAGTTTTTTATTTATATCGCAGCGCAATGCATATTTGATAATGGGAGAGGATTCGCATCTGGTTTATATTGTGCCGTTTATATGTATTGAATATATTCTATTTTACATAATATAAATTATAGTTCATTTTTATTGTCCGTTATAAAAGCATCTGAAAACCCGAAATAGCTGCAATTCTATCATTTTTATGTTCTTCTGGCATTTCAAAACTCAATCAACCTAAAAAAAGCAGCTTCATATAATTCCAATGCCCAATATAATGGTGCATAAATTTTCAAATATGCGATTCTCAGCGATCGCAAACTGGTATAATACGTTATAACTATTTTGCTTCTTGTAACTTTTCAAAAATTCACTTTTCCGTACAATTTCATTTGTAACTTATAATTTAGAATAATGTAAACCATAAAGGACTGGGCGATTCCCATCAAAATGTACTGTTGCTATCGGGTAAAAGTTCTTGCATTTACTCAATCCAAATTGTTTTTGTGTTCACGAATTCTCGGATTCCATAAGCTGCCAGTTCACGACCATAACCACTGTTTTTGACACCGCCGAAAGGCAATCTTGGATCAGAGACCACCAATTTATTTACAAAACTGCTGCCCGCCTCCAATAGTAAGGCTAGCTTCTCCCCTCTCTCCTTATTTGCCGTAAATACGCCGGAACCCAACCCAAACCTTGAATTATTGGCTAATTCAATGGCATGGGCATCATCTTTTGCACGAATCACCGATGCCACTGGACCAAACAACTCATTGTCAAACCCTTCCATTCCTGGCTCTAAATCAGCCAAAATTGTGGCGGGATAATAGGCTCCTTTTCCGTCGGGAATTTGCCCACCCAATACCAATCGACCGCCCTGAGCTACGGTTTTCAGGACCTGTCCGTGAAGCTGGTCTCGCAAGTCCAATCGCGCCAGCGGACCGTAATATGTATTTTCATCCGTGGGTTCGCCCATTTTGGCTGCTTCCATTTTCTTGGTGAACAAGGCCAGGAATTCATCATAGATTGCATCAAGCACCACGAATCTCTTCGCGGCGATGCAGGTTTGGCCGTTGTTTTGCAGGCGCCCCAAAGTGGCCAAATCGGTGGCTTCTTCCAAATCGACATCATCGAGAACAATGTAGGCATCGCTGCCACCCAATTCCATCACCGTTTTCTTCAAATTTTGTCCCGCAATCGAAGCGACAGAACGGCCTGCGGGATCGCTACCGGTAAGGGTTACGGCAACGATGTTCTCATCTTCAATGATATCCTTTACCAATTTGGAGTCAATGTTCAGGTTGCTGAAGGTCCCTTCAGGAAATCCCGCTTTCGCGAAAGCATCTTCCAGTGCAAAAGCGCATCCCTGCACGTTTGAGGCATGCTTTAAAACACCTGTATTGCCGGCCATTAATGCGGGAACTGCAAATCGGATGACCTGATAGAAGGGGAAATTCCAAGGCATAACCGCCAAAATCACACCGATGGGTTGAAATGTCACGTAACTTTTTGCGGCCTCCGTCTTTACGGTTTCATTCGCCAATAGCTCTTTGGCGTTATCGGCATAGTAACGGCATACCCACGCACATTTTTCTATCTCCTTGCGGGACTGACCAATAGTCTTGCCCATTTCCCTGGTGGCCAATTGCGCATACTCTTCCTTGTTCGCTTCCAGAATATTGGATAGATTGCGCATCAGTTGGCTGCGTTCCTCAAAAGTTTTTTTCTTCCAACTATCGAATGTCTTTCTTGATCGGGCAATTTTCTCTTTCGCGACCTCTTTTGTGATGCGGTCGTATTCCGCTACTTTTTCCCCGGTAGCCGGATTTATTATTATAGTACTTGCCATTATCTATATTTTTAAGATTCTTTGAATATTCATCTAAAAGTAATCATAAAAATAAAGAAACGCAGTCCAATAAAAGACTGCCTGATGATAATTAATTGCCAATTTTTGTGATTTTGATCAAGATAAAATGGTCTTCGGGCCGTCTGACAGAATTGCCGATTTGGTTGTAATTATTCGAAAAATTTGAAATAAATGGCGTTTTGTTGACTTTTAAACCGTTTTTTGGGTAAAATCAGGCTTTTTTTGATGATTTTGCGGCATTCATTTCAAATTAGGGCCCTTTGGCTTGGTTTTGGCGGACAAAGCGAATATATGTTTAAACTAAAATGTTTGCCGCGTAAAAATTACGTGAAGGATGTTTTTTAAAATTAAAAAATAAAACTATGAGTCAAGTTAAAGAGAATAACACGGTAAAAGTACATTACACTGGAAAATTGTCTGATGGGCAGGTTTTTGACAGTTCTGAAGGAAAGGAGCCGTTAGAATTTACTTTAGGGCAAGGACGTTTAATTCCAGGTTTTGAAAAAGGCTTAATCGATATGAAATTGAACGAAAAAAAAACGATTACAATTACTCCTGACGAAGCGTACGGTGCCGTTAGGGAAGATTTGATACAAGAGGTTGCAAAAACCGAACTTCCGCCGGAAATAAAGCCTGAAGTTGGAATGGGACTGGTTTCCAAATCTCCTGACGGGCAAGAAATGAATTTACTGGTAGTTGAAGTTAGGGACCAAAGCATTGTTTTGGACGGAAACCACCCATTGGCCGGTAAAGATCTGATTTTTGACCTTGAAGTGGTGGAAATTAAAGATACTGTGGTAACTGAATAACAACATTTACCTACTTACTTAAAAGACCTGGTGGCTATAGCTGTCAGGTCTTTTTTTAAGTTGTTTTTTTGAACCTAAGGTAGAAAGCGGATTGGTTTGTGCATAGTTTTTTTACTCGGTTTCAAAATGAGCAATTACATTATTCATCATTTGTTTAACACACCACTTAGCATACATCCTGCTGAACAAATAGCCTAACCAACGTGTTTTCCATGATTTTGGAAGTTCATATTTGATAAATATTTTTAGTTTAGAGAAACCATTTTCTTCTTCAATTTTCACCCCCATTGTATAACTACCGATTACAATTAATTTTTGTTCACCGACTGTTTCCCATTCTTTTCTATAAGGTGGTTCATAAAGGATTACCACCTCATTAAGAAACAGAGGAATTCCGAAAACTTTTCCACCCATTTTAATGTGCGAACCAACTCTCTGGCCCATTCCACTATCCACCTCAACATTCATTCGGCTGCCGCCCATCATCCAAGAAGATTGACTCATATGTGAAGAAATTTGTGAGTGGTTGTCGATATAGGCAAAAACTTTATCAGCAGGAACTTTTATCGACTTTGTTTGTTCATACTGTCTCATATCATTGTTTTTATCCACTTTTTATTGAAAAACATTACCCTACTAAGTAGGATAAAACGTTGAAAATTCATCTAGGTAGACTAACAATGATTTAACGGCTCATTTAAGGCAAGCAGGGGATCTGAGACAGGAATTTGTCTTCTAATTGTTCAATTTAAAGGTAGTCAAAAAAAATCATTTTTGAGAGATTTCCCATAATGTTTTAAGTTTATTTTTATCTTGAGTAACTGTTAAAAGTTCAGCTGGGATTCTGGAGTTTAAATTTAAAAAAAACTGCAAAACGTTTCGCTGCTTTGAGATGGCTGGAAGTTCGTAATCGCTCAATTTCGGCTTAACGAAAACTTGATGCGAAACGGTAATTCCACTAAACTCCAGCTAGCTCAAAATGGTTGTTGGGGTAGTGTTTATTGTCTATTTAGCATTTCAGTAATTCTTCTTTCA
>Ga0209640_10000520_pt1 | contig 30006 bp, 24 predicted proteins | sample RifCSP10_1_FD_184018 | JGI IMG/M metagenome (GOLD analysis project Ga0209640, IMG submission 184018) | Soil microbial communities from Rifle, Colorado - Rifle CSP2_sed 10_1 (SPAdes) (version 2) | ecosystem: Environmental > Terrestrial > Deep subsurface > Rock core/Sediment | place: Rifle... | reverse complement strand
TGAATGCAGTAGCCGTGCGCCCTAACCAGCGGCTCCCGCCATAAAGACGGCCAACGACTCGACAGAAGCGAGCGTTCGTTGACTCGTCGAGCGGGTTTCGTCCCGCTCAATAACAGCGGGACTCAGCAAGCTAGATGACGGATTGAGCCCGCCCAAGTAGTTTGGTGGTGGTACGGCACGAAATAGAGTACAAGCGCGCTGCAAAGCTTGATGACGGGATTGTTGCAAGAACGTGGGTGGGGGCCGCGACGGCGCAGACGTTTGAACGGCATACCGAGATCCTCCGTGCGCACGATTGGCGGCTTCCGGCCCTTGCGCGCACGTTGTGGTGTCCCATCAACGTCCGTTCCGGCCGGCCGATTCGTGTCGGATCCGACATCCGCGAGAGGTTTTCTGTTCCAACGCCCGGCCTACGCACAGGAGATCCCCTAACCCCACGTAATCTCTTCGATATTGTTTTCCATCATTCGGTTTTCTGATTGTCTTTGCTCCGGGCAATCTTTGATTTAGTCCGACAAGTTTGGTACTATCAAAGCGACTGCAAAGCACAGATGATGGCACCCCATTCTCGAATCATGCAGCAATATTTTCCCCGAGGAGATGCTCTTATCATATGCGCACACCAAAACACCAGGCCCGAAGAAATACAGATCTGCTCCCCACCCCTGTCAGTCATTTCAGGCCTCATCCGTGGCATGGGCTGGAGCCCGGTTCCGGAGCCCCGGAAATCCTGAATGTGTTTGTGGAGATCACACCGTTCGATCTCGTGAAGTACGAGGTGGATAAGGTCTCCGGGTATCTTCATGTGGACAGGCCCCAGCGGAGTTCGTCGCAACCGCCGGCCTTGTATGGTTTTGTTCCGCGCACATATTGCGGCGGAAGGACGCAACGTCTCTCTCCCAAATCAAAGCGGGGGGACGGTGACCCGCTCGACATTTGTGTTCTGAGCGAACGGGAAATCACGCGCGGTGAAGTGATCGTACATGCGCAAGTGGTGGGTGGTTTACAGATGATCGACGACGGGGAGGCAGACGACAAGATCATCGCCGTGCTGGAGAACGATTTGATCTGGGGCGGGGCCCGCGATATCAAGGATTTGCCCCCGGTACTCGTGGAGCGGTTGGAGCACTATTTCGTTACGTACAAGCTGGTCCCCGGTCAGCCGGCGAAAGCGCACATCGAGCGGGTGTATGGCCGGTCGCACGCGCTGAAGGTTGTCAGGGCTGCAATGGCTGACTACGCGGAGAAGTTTGAACCCTAAATTTCTGTGCACCCAACTCCAAACTCCGTCCTCCGAAATTCTACATTGCCCTCACGACGACCACCGTCTGATCGTCATGTTGGCGGGCACCCTGTGCAAATTTTTCTACTGCCGCAATCAACCTCTCTTTGATTTGTTCCGCTGTTGCATGAGCGCTCGTGGTGAGCAGTTCCATCAGCCGTTCTTCACCAAACTCCTCGCCACTTTCGCGCTGTCCTTCGGTGATTCCGTCCGTCACGAAAACAAAGACATCTCCCGCATCATAGCTAATCGTGGTTTCCTCCAACTCATCGGCAAAAATATTCTGGGCGGCGAGGCCAAGCCCGAGTCCACGAGGGATGATTTTGGATGTATGCTTCGTCTTTGTGGAATAGTGAAAAAGTGGAAGATGTCCTGCCCGGGAGAGGGTGAGCTGTCTTTCTGCAGGTTTGAATGTGCCCCCCATTGCCGTAATGAACGACCGCTTTTCCAGGTCCTTACATAGAAGGTAATTGGCGCGAATGAACAATTCCCGCGGCGAAAGTCCGAACGCGTGCAGCGAGCGGAGTATTCCCTGCACCTTGGACATATAGAGGGCAGCCGATGTTCCCTTGCCACTCACATCACCGACGATTACAGTCAGGGTCCGCGCATCGCCGTTAAGGTAATCGTAGTAGTCGCCCCCCACCTCCAGCGCGGGGATGGAGATGCCGGCGACCTGCAATCCTGCAACATCGGGCGTGGTCTGAGGCAATGATTCGAGTTGGATTCTCCGCGCGATGGCAAGTTCATGCTTCAGCCGCTCCTGTTCGGCGAGTTCTTCGTACAAGAACGCGTTCTCGATGGCCACCGAGGCCTGCCGTGCTACAGCGCCCAGGAATTCACGATCTTCGGGAGTGAAGGCAGACTCCGACATTTTCTCTCCAATTAACATCGCACCGACGAGTCTTTCCTTGGACCAGATCGGCACGACATAGAAGAACTCTTTCGAGGCAAGTGCCGCTTTCAATGGACCCGGGAGGATGTCCACACGCACCTCCTGGTCGAATGGCTTGAGTCCGTCCACCCATTGGTCATTGATGCCGAGACAAAACTCTTCCCACGTCGACCCGTCGAAACCGTACGCTTCGTGAGCGCAACAGACTTGTTGGTCACGGAAGAAGAGAAGCCCTACGCGTTTGAGTTTCATCAACGAAGCGAGCCGTTCAACAATCCCTTTTGCCAGGTGCGTCATGCTCAGAGTGGAGGACATGACCTCGGCAAGTTCACGCCCCATCTGGCGGTAATCGTACTGCGCCCGGTGGAACTTCTGCGACAGGAAACGCCCGCCTGATTTGTGAAGGCGCATGATGGTGAAGGTGAGTCCGATGGCCAATGCCGCCACCGTTCCTCGCTCGATGGCATTCCTTTCCTCTCTTGACGCCGGCGTATCCACGATCTCGATGGAACTGCTGGTGATTCTCACGTACGGGAAACGAATCTCCGCCTGCACCAGGAGCGAGAGCGCGACCATGAACACAAGAATTGTCGCGAGAAGCCAGGTGATCGAAACGAATGAGTACTGCACACCTCGACGGATCCGGAAGACGAGATTAAAGAGTTGGTACCGGCCGATGGTCACAAGGTAGGCGAGAGGCATTGCCATTAGGAGTAGACCGAAGGGACCCAGGAACCGAAGCGCAACAAAATCACCCTGCCTTCCGACAATGAAACCAAACGCAAAGGAACTTGCACCGATGCCGATACCTGTCCACCTTACGATCTGGTTCATTCTCCTGTACTCAACTGGACTATCCTTGCGGAACAGGATGGGGACGAAGAATACGTAGACACCATTCGTGATGACCACGGCAGCAGGCCCCCAGGCGGGAAGTACAATGACACAGACAAGTGAAATGAGTGAAAACACGTACCCGCTTATGCGAAGCCACCTTCGTCGAATCAGGTTCGGGCGCTCTTGCGGGAAGTAATGCGTGCTATGGAGAGACACTGCAAACCCCGTGAGAAGGCCTATCACCAGGCTCCACCTACGCAAGAAGTCTATGAGCGGCGACTCACTCCCCCGGCTGACGATGGAAACCGCCATGACGTATCCCACAACGAGGAAGAACACACCGAGGAGACGCGTGGCGGCATACTGCGGACGTGCCTCCGCCAGGAAAATACCCGTGGACACATACACGAGCCCGGAAAGGAAAAACAGAAGGAAACTGAACTGCAGACCGAAAGATGCAAGCGTGACATGGAGCGTCAACGTCTCATTGTTCCGGATGATTTCGTAATCGATGGTGTTCCCGATCTGACCTTGCCGGAGAATGGCATCAGCCTCGCCAACGTTCTTGAACTCCCTCCCGTTGATGCGAGTGATGTGGTCGCCTACACGCAGCCCGGCGCGGTCCGAAGCCCCGCCCGGTGTCACGTCCACGACGAGTGCTGTTGGTTGCAGCTCGCGGACATAGTCCGGTGACATGGATGCTTTGCGAACCCTGTATGTATGGCGCGCCATGTTGGGTGGCCGGGCCACCATGAAGATCAGAAGGGAGGTGTCATTGAGCGTGCTAACGTAGTCGAGACCTTCCTTGAGTGAGGGGAACTTCCTTCCGTTCACCGAGAGAATCAGGTCGCCGATACGGATCGAGTCCGCCCGGTCGCCGGATGTCTCAGACAGGTCCGCAGGAAACGACCTCGTGATGTATGCGCGCGCAGGAGGGTTCTGAAATATGTTCTCGTCGGAAGGGGTCTTGCCGAATCGGTAGATGTTGTATCCGGCAAACATCACTAGCACGGCAGCAACAATGCCAAACAGAATGCGGAAGAGTTGGGGTCGCTGGTCGAAGTAACTCATGGTCTCTATGGTGGTGGATGGTAGTGGTGTGTACGTGTTTTGCGGCGTGCTGTTGCAGGGTGATGGTTGTCCTCTTGGGTATCGGAACAGGATACAAAATTCCTGAGAGAATTGTAAGGACGGTGCGCGCTCACCTGTCAGAGTTACCTTGATTCTCAGGGGCTTTCTCGCTATTTTGATCCCGAACTGCCACCGCCTCCCATCATCCGGAGTGTTCCTCTTGGACGTACAAGCCGAAGCCGTTGAACTGAATGATCTCATGATGCGCCGACGGGAAGAGCTTGAGGCCCTCAAGAAACTGGGCATCAATCCCTATCCCCACGAATTCAACCGCACGGCATTTTCCCGCGAGATCGTTGCGAACTTCAAAGATAAAGCGCCCCAAGACAGCGTGGCTGTTGCCGGTCGCATCATGTCCATCCGGAGAATGGGGAAGGCGTCGTTCTGCCACGTTATCGACTCGCAGGGGAAGATCCAGATCTACTTGAAGAAAGATGATCTCGGAGGAGCCTACGATGCATTCAAGCTTCTCGACATCGGAGACATCATCGGTGTGGAGGGGTATGTGTTCCGGACGAAGATGGGTGAAGTGAGTATCCATGCGAGGAAACTGGTCCTTCTTTCCAAAACACTCCGTCCACTCCCGATACCGAAGGAAACGGTGGATGAGACTGGAAAGACGGTCGTCCACGATCCATTTTCCGACAAGGAACTTCGGTACCGTCAGCGGTACGTCGATCTGGTCGTAAATCCTCAGGTGAAGGAGGTGTTCGTTAAACGCGCGAGGATCATTTCCACCATGAGAAGAATCTTCGACGAGAAAGGGTTTCTGGAAGTGGAAACACCGGTGCTCCAACCCCAGTATGGCGGCGCATTTGCACGCCCGTTCATTACCCATCATAATGCACATGATGTTGATCTCTATCTCCGCATTGCTGATGAGCTCTACCTGAAGCGCCTTATCGTTGGCGGCTTCGATGGTGTCTACGAGTTTGCCAAGGATTTCCGGAACGAAGGGATGGACCGGACGCACAATCCGGAGTTCACGATGCTGGAGGTCTATGTAGCATACAAGGACTATCTGTGGATGATGGAATTGGTGGAGGAAATGATCGGCAAGGTCGCCGTTGCCATCAACGGCTCCATGCAGGTGTCCCTCGGTGCTCAAACGATCGATTTCACACCTCCGTGGAAGCGTACCACAATGTTTGATGCCATCAAGGAATTCACCGGGCGCGATCTGCGCGGAAAGTCAGAGGCGGAACTCCGTCAGGCAGCGAAGGAGCTGCACGTGGAGGTGGAGCCGGGTGACGGTACGGGAACCATCATCGACGAGATTTTCAGCGAGAGAGTGGAGCACCATCTGATCCAGCCGACGTTCATCACGGACTATCCCGTTGAGATGTCCCCGCTCGCCAAACGCCACCGTAGCGAGCCGGGGCTGGTGGAGCGGTTCGAGGCGATCTGCAACGGGCAGGAACTGTGCAACGCATTCACCGAGTTGAATGACCCGATCGATCAGCGGGCTCGATTTGAAGAACAGATGCGCCACCGCGCACGCGGCGAGGAAGATGTGCAGCCACTGGATGAAGACTTCCTTCGCGCACTCGAGTACGGCATGCCTCCGACCGCCGGCATGGGTATCGGCATCGATCGGCTGGCGATGCTTCTGACCGGTCAGGAATCGATCCGTGATGTGATCTTCTTTCCCCAGATGAAACCGGAAAAGAAATGATCTGAGGGATCACCGTCACACGTTCTGATGAAGCGCCGCCGCAGTCGTCGTGCCCACCATCCGCCTGAAGAAACACCGGAGTGGACGCTTGCACTCAGGTACCGGGTCTTTGTAGTGGATACGCCCGGCATTTCTCCCCAAACCCTGGACTTTGACGAATGACACTCTTTCGGAGGCTCGACCGCCCGCCCGTGCCGCTTCTGGTTGGTGTTCTTTTTCTTTCCGCGGCCGCGGTGGTATTGCTTGTATACGTAGAGCAATTGAACGGAGAGAGCTCGACATTGTATCTTCAGAATAGGAACTACGGCCTGCAAACCGCACTCCATGATCTCTACAAGACGCAACAGGCTGACGTGGTGATGCTGGGGAACTCTCTCACCTATAATGTCAATTGGAACGAGTTGTTGGGGAGAGCGTCCATTGTGAACCGGGGAATCGTTAGTGACATTACCGAAGGGTATCTGCATCGGCTCGACGCGGTGGTGAGATTAAAGCCACGGCTTTGCTTCATCGAGGGTGGTATCAACGACATTTACGCCGGTGTGCCGGTGGATCTTGTGCACACACACTACAAGCGGATTGTTGAAACCTTGAGAACGGAGGGGATTGTTCCCATCATTCAATCGACATTGTACGTCTCTCCCCGCTGGCATGACCACGAGAAAAACAATCTGCGCGTCGCCCAACTGAATACCTTGCTTCAGAGACTCGCCGCGACCACAGGGCTGGAGTACATCGATCTGAACAAGAGCATGGCCACCAATGGTGCTCTCAACGATACGCTCACCTACGACGGAGTCCATTTAAACGCCGACGGATACCGTCTGTGGGCCCGGGAGGTCGAACGGGTATTGACCGCGCACGGGTTGTAACACCTTCGACATACATAGTTCACCACCCTCATCTGTCACCTTCTTTCCGACGACACATCCATGAAATCCATTAACGTTGTGTTTGCCGTTCACAATCATCAACCCATCGGAAACTTTGACACTGTCTTTGAGGAGGCGTACGAACGTTCCTACAAGCCCTTCTTCGAAATCTTCGAACGTTACCCAGCAATCAAACTCACCCAGCATTGGACGGGGACATTGCTGGAGTGGCTCCTGAAGAAGCATCCGGACTTCATTGAGAGAATGAGGACGATGGTCCATCGGGGACAGCTCGAGCTTCTCACAGGCTCGTACTATGAAGCAATCCTTGCGATCATCCCTCCGGACGACAGGATCGGACAAATCAGGAAGCTGACCACGTTTATCGAGAAGACATTTGACTATTCGCCGCGTGGGATGTGGTTGGCCGAGCGGGTGTGGGAACAACATCTGGTCGGTTCGATCGTGGACGCGGGAGTAGAGTTTTTAGTGGTGGACGACACGCACTTCAAACATGCAGGTCTGGGGGACGACCAGTTGCTTGGCTTCTACATCACGGAAGACCAGGGGAAGATGATCAAGGTCGTTCCGATCGATAAGATGCTTAGATACACCGTCCCCTTCCGGCCACTGGAAGAGACCGTACATTATCTCCAGCAGGTGGTTTCTGAACATGGTACGCGGGTGGTTGTGCATGCAGATGATGGCGAGAAGTTCGGTGTCTGGCCGAAGACCTATACCCATGTCTACGAACACGGCTGGCTTGAGTCGATGTGCAGGATGATGGAAGCGAACTCTGCCTGGCTCAGGACGACACATCTGAGTGCCGTGGTGGATTCACTTCCTCCCGAGGGTCGGGTATATCTTCCAACCGCTTCCTACTCCGAGATGTTGAAATGGGTGTTGCATCCGACGTCGTTTCTGAAGCTGGAACGGTTTGAGAACCAGCTCAAGGAGGCCAATCTGTTGGAAGAGAACGGCATGTTCGTGCGCGGCGGCTTCTGGCGGAACTTCCTGGCAAAGTACCCCGAGGCAAACCACATGCACAAGAAGATGCTGCGGGTTGCGACGCGGGCACGGTCAGCGGGGCTCAAAGGAAAAAACGCGAACGACGTGCTCGATCACGTCTGGGCCGGGCAATGCAACGATCCGTACTGGCATGGAGTGTTCGGCGGCTTGTATCTTCCCAATCTGCGGTTCCCGGTGTACAGGAACCTCCTTCAGGCAGAGGCGCGGCTCGATCATTTTGAAAAGCTCCCGTTGATCCGGGTCGAAGAGGTTGACTTCGATTGTGATGGTGCAAAGGAGGTGCTGGTCGAGACAGATGAGATGAATCTCTATTTTAAGCCCTCGATTGGAGGCACTCTTATCGAGCTGGACTACAAGCCAATCACTTTTAACCTGCTCGACATCCTCAGCCGCCGGGAGGAGGGCTATCATCGCAGGTTGATGGCTCACACCGAATTTGGTTCCAACGCCAACGTGCATGATGGCGTGCTTGCCAAGGAGCCTGGGTTGGAGCAGCATCTTCACTTTGATTGGTACCGCCATGCTTCGTTGGTGGATCATTTCTTCGGGCAGGAGACTACACCCGAGTCATTTGCGCAATGCAAGTATCTTGAGCTTGGCGATTTCGTCAATCAGGCTTATACATCCCGGACAAGAAAGAGCGGCGACCACGTTGAAGTCACGTTAGAACGCGACGGCGCGCTCTGGATTGGAGCAATGCCGCACCGGGTCACCATCAGGAAAGCCGTCCGCTACTCGCCTGGGTCTTCAGAGTTCTCCGTCGACTATACGATCATCAACGGGGAGGCAGCGCCGATCGATGTCTGGTTCGGTGTGGAGTTCTGTGTGGGGCTGATGGCAGGCGATACACATGACAGATACTACAAGATCGAAGGGCGAACGCTGAAGGACAAACGGTTGCGAAGTGCAGGTGAGGAAGTCGACGTGAAGAACTGCACATTGGTGGATGAATGGCTTGGGATCGAGACATCGTTCATGTTTCGGGAACCCGCAGTGCTCTGGCGCCATCCCCTGGAAACCGTTTCACTCTCCGAAGCAGGGTTCGAGCGATTGTATCAAGCATCGGTTGTCACGCCTCACTGGAAATTCCGACTCGAAAAAGAGCATCGCCTCCGTTGTGTACAGTCTGTAAGACGCCTGTAGAGCGTGCTTTCGATTCTGCCAATTGGTATATTGTACCCGCATAACCTGAAATGAGAAGGTTCAAAGTACGGTTGCCCGTTCGGAAGCCGTCCCGTAGCCCTCATTCTCTGCCTCATCACTTGTTTGCGAGAGAAGACCCCTTGCCCACGGCCTCATTGCAGATGCCAGCCGGGCATTATCTCACTTGAAATGGAACGCCGATTGAAGATTAGCGTCATCGTACCCACACTGAATGAAGAAAAACTTCTGGGCGGAATGCTGCGACAGTTCACGCAGGAGATTATGCAGCGTCATCATATTGAGTTGATCGTCAGCGATGGAGGGAGCGTTGATGGAACACTCGCCATTGCACATCAATATGCGCACAAGGTTATTGAGAATATTCCCCGCGTGAAGCAGACCATCTCACTCGGCAGAAACGTCGGAGCAAAACACGCGACCGGCGATGTGTTTGTGTTCTTGAACGCTGACACACTGATTAAGGACGTGGACAGGTTCTTTCGCCGACTGTCCGAAGAGATCCAACCATCAAGGATTGCCGCGCTTACCTGCAGCGTTGAAATCTATCCGGACGACCAGAGGATGATCGACCGCTGGTTCCATGGTTTCTACAACTGGTTTTTCTATATGATGAACCAGGTGGGGATGGCGATGGGACGGGGAGAGTGTCACATCATCAAGCGCGAGATCTTTGACCGGGTGAACGGCTATGCTCCCCGCATTACAGCCGGAGAGGATTATGATATGTTTCGCAGGTTGGAGAAAGCCGGGCGGGTGAAGTTCCTCAAGGATATCGTGGTGTATGAATCGCCACGGCGCTACCGGAAGTACGGATATTTATATGTGACCGCTTCCTGGTTCCTGAATTTCCTTTCGGTTTTCTTCCTCCGTCGATCGATCCTGAGTGAATGGAAGCCAATCCGGTGACAGCTCCAGTGGCCGGATGGAACTCATCGTTTTCGTTTTGTTGACTTTCAGGCTGTTTTTGGATATATAACGCTGTGGTTGCGATGAGTGAATGCCGGGAAAGAAACTTTGCGCCCGGTTTGGTCGTTCATACTTCAGCCGATTGACAAGCAACGTATCTTATTTTCTATTGAGGGAAGAGGAACGCGATGAGGAAACGATTTTCGCTGATGACGGTGGCGTCACTTGTTGTCCTGAGCCTATTTGCGGGCTCGTTGCTCAACAACCTGATCTCGGGGGATAACATCTATGAACAACTCAACAAGTTCAAGGATGTGTTGAGTATTACCGAGAAGTACTACGTTGAGGATGTGGACACACAGAAGCTAACAGAGGCGGCGATCAACGGTGTGTTGGAGGAACTCGATCCTCATTCAGTGTACATTCCCGCCTCTCAACTTCAGAAGGTAAACGAAGAGTTCCAGGGGAGTTTCGAGGGTGTGGGTATCGAGTACCAGGTGCTGAACGACACCCTGCTTGTCGTCTCTCCGATTGTAGGCGGGCCGAGCGAAGCGCTTGGGATTCTCTCCGGAGACAAGATTGTCAGCATTAACGACACCTCGGCAATTGGTATTACGCAGCAAGGTGTTCAGAAGAAGTTGCGTGGCCCGAAAGGGAGCAAGGTGAAGGTTGCCATCCTTCGTGCAGGCATCAAGGACCTGTTGGATTTTGAGATTACCCGCGACAAGATTCCGCTATACACCGTGGACGCTTCGTTCATGATCGACAGCAGGACCGGGTATGTTAATGTAACCCGGTTTGCGGCCAAGACACATGAGGAGTTTGTAACTGCAGTTACCGCATTGAAGAGCCAGGGGATGAATCGCCTCGTGCTGGATCTTCGGGCAAATGGAGGTGGATACCTCGAGCAGGCCTTCAAAATGGCAGATGAAGTGATGCCGAAAGGGAAGAAGATAGTCTACACAAAAGGGCGCCGGCCTGAATTCGATGATGAATACATCTCATCGGGAAACGGCAAATTTGAGGATGTCTCTTTAGTCATCCTGGTGCATAACGGCTCTGCCTCCGCAAGCGAGATCGTTGCAGGCGCCGTTCAAGACTGGGACAGGGGCCTCATTGTCGGGGAAACATCGTTTGGTAAGGGACTGGTGCAGCGTCAGTTTGATCTCAAGGATGGCTCTGCTTTCCGCCTTACAACGGCACGGTACTATACCCCCAGCGGTCGTCTCATCCAGCGCCCGTACAACGGAGACAAAATGAAGTATGCTCGTGAAGCCTTCGAACGTCAGGAGACCGAGGGGGAGAATGTCATGCACGAGGCGGAGAAGGATTCTTCGCGGCCCGTCTACAAGACTGCAGGCGGCCGTGTAGTATATGGGGGTGGAGGCATCACTCCGGATTACATCGTCAAATCTGACCGGCTGACGGAATACTCGGTGCAGTTACGCAGCAAGCTCGTTTTCCTGGAGTTTGCCGACAAATATCTCGATACAGAAGGGGCAGCTCTCAAAGCAAAATATGGCAAGGAAACTCAGAAATTTGCCTCCGATTTCGAAGTAACATCCGATATGCTGGAAGGCGTTCTCAGCATCGCCAAGGCAAAGGGGGTTGAGTTCAAAAAGGACATGTACGAGAAAGATCTCAAGTATATCACGGCGTTCACGAAGGCATATATCGGTCGAAGCCTCTGGGGTAACGAAGGGTCTGCTCGAGTCATGCTAGCGGTGGACAATCAGTTCCAGAAGGCCATCTCTCTCTTTCCTGAAGCAGAGAAGATTTCGAAGACCCTTTCCAGTTTGAAGTAGGGTTCACTCACCAAGAGGAACAGTCGTTCGTTGAGAAACGCCCAAAGCCGTTCTGCCTGCCGCTCTCGGTTTGCCATGGCAATACGTCCGAGTTTCTCCCTTGTTTGTTCCATCCTCGCATGCGTTTCATGGATCAGTCCATGGCAGACGCATGCGCAGTCTTCGTCCACCCCTCCCTCTCATGTCCTGGTGGAAGGTGAGGATCTTACCTATAATGTCAGCTACGGCCCATTTGACCTCGGCGAAGTGAAGATTAGTATTGAGCGGAAGGTGCAGGATCCCGAGTACCTTGCGTACTTTGGAAAGGCATTGATCCGTTCGTACAAGGGTGTTCCATTTGTTGATCTCCACGCTGTGTATGAGAGTATGGTCGATACCGGTGTGTTCTCTCGGGCCTTTGTTGGCAAGAGTAGGGAGGATAATGCGTGGGACTTCGCTCGGTACAAGTTTGAGTACGACAAGAAACGTGTGCTGATGGAAATGGGCCGGCGGGATACTATCGTCGAGAGGCGGGACACGCTCGCTGTCGATGTGCATTCGCATGATGGCCTTTCCCTTTTCTTTTATGCACGTGACCAGTTGTTCTCACACACGCGAATGAATATCCCTGCCGTTGTGAAGGAGAAGAAAGTGAACACCTACATCGATTTTGCCGGCGAGAGAAAATCGGTAGAGATTGACGCCGTCGATTACCCGATCGACGTCATAGGTTTTGAGGGGACAGCGGAGTTTGTCGGCATCTTTGGACTAACGGGAGACTTTGAGGGTTGGTTCAGTAACGACGACGCTAGAATTCCAGTTGTTGCCAAGATGAAAGTGATACTCGGAAGCGTGCGGCTTGAGCTGATCAAGTGGAAGAGGCCGGGATGGACGCCCCCACGAGGTGAATGACCGCTCATGCCCCTCATTACATTCCTCAACGACCAACCATCAATCCACCCCACGGTGTTTGTTGCATCCAATGCTTCGATCATAGGGCGTGTGGAAGTTGGCAAGGATTCAAGCATCTGGCATAACGCAGTGGTCCGCGGGGACATCAATCTCATCCGGATCGGAGAGCGTACAAATATTCAAGACGGATCAATTCTCCACGTTACGCACGAACTTCCAGTGGTAATTGGAGATGATGTAACGGTAGGGCATCGCGCGATTGTGCACGGGTGCACGGTAGGGAATGGCTCCCTTATCGGGATGGGGGCGATTATCCTTGATGCAGCCCTCGTGGGCCCTCATGCCCTTGTTGCTGCAGGGGCTGTGGTTCGAGAGGGGTTTACCGTTCCTGAGGGTGCATTGGCTGCGGGAATCCCTGCCAGAATCGTTCGTGACCTGACCAGCGAGGAACGCGCCCATCTTCTTTCCTCCGCACAACACTACGTCGGTTACGCACAGCAGCATCGGTCCAGCGTATCCATGACAGGTGACACCGTATGAAGGCACGCTTCTGGGGTACCCGGGGATCGATTCCAACGCCGGGAAAATCCACCATTGCGTACGGCGGCAACACTCCCTGTGTCGAGATCCGTCTCCACCACAATCAGTTGGTCATTCTCGATGCCGGGACCGGGATTCGGAATCTCGGGGATTCGCTTATTGCCACGGGCGAATCGGTCACAGCATACGTCCTCATCAGTCATCCCCACTGGGATCATGTGCAGGGGTTTCCATTTTTCAAGCCTGCATTCATCTCGGGAAACGAATTTACAATCATTGGGGGGCAGTCAAAGGATGTCACTCTTCGCCAGATGATTGCCGACTTGATGGACAAGGTGTACTTTCCTATTCAAATGAATGAGTTGAAAGCCAAGATCAATTTTCATCCGATCAAAGAAGAAACGTTGAAGCTCTATGACGGTACGCTCACGTCGTGCTACGTCAACCATCCCTCGTTTGCCCTTGGGTACCGCCTCGATGTGGCGGGACGGTCACTGGTGTACATCAGTGACAATGAGCCATTTGACCGTGAAGTTGCCAAGTCCGTCAGGAACGTGGAAAAGGTAATCGTGGAGAGATACTCCAAGAGCAAGGGAGACCCGAACCAGAGGATATTTGATTTTGCCCGCGGTGCAGACATCCTTATCCATGATTCCACCTACACTCCCGAAGAATATGTGAACCATGTAGGATGGGGACACTCACATTATTTGTTCTCGCTGAAGGTAGCAGCGGAGGCGGGAGTGAGAAAACTCGTGCTCTTCCATCATGATCAAACCCACAGCGACGCGCAGATCGACGAGATTCTGCGTACCTGCAGAAAAGAGATCAAGACACGGAACTACAAATTCGAGTGTGTCGCAGCAGCAGAAGGGATGGAGCTTGAGTGGTGAAGTTCGGTAGCGGCCATAGATGCGGGAGAAACTCCTTGACAATCAACGGAATGGTGGGTATATTTTCGCCGAGAGGAAACGAGCTATTCATGCCCAACCAGCGGGCGCTCAAAGATCCGTTCACAATCCGGGAGTGTAATGGCACGCGGCAAGGTTAAGTGGTTCGATGCGAAGAAAGGTTTTGGGTTCATCGAGAAGGAAGAGGGAGGAGACATCTTTGTCCACTTCACCGCAATAAAAGCAGACCAGGGATACAAGTCATTAGAACAGGGAGCGACGGTCGAGTTCGAAGTTGTCGAGGGAAAGAAAGGTCCGCAGGCCGCCAACGTCGTGGTCGTATGATCGTCAAACAGACTGAAGCGACCCCGGTGAGCAAGCGCCAGCAAAAACTGGCCCCCGACCGGGGTCTCGCTGTTTTTTTCCGTGTATCTCCATCACCATCAGAATCGTGAGGTACAGATGTCGTTTGTGTTCAAGCCGTCCGATATCAAAAAGTTTGGCAAGGTGTTTGGCGCCGAACCGAAGCTGAAGGGCTCGAACTATCGGTTTGAAATTGGCTCGACAGATTCGCACCGGAAACTTGTTCTTGAGATCTACCCCGATCTTTCCATTGGAGCACAAAAGGGAAACCTGATTTCAGTCTACACGATAAATGCCCATCTTCAGCTTCACTTCTGTTCAGGATATGTGGTCAGCGAGATGCTCGGAGAAGTCACGTTCGTCGGTGAATATAACGGGAAGCTCTCTGGTCTTATCATCGAAAAGGAAGGCGGCTGTTCACTCTACGCAAATGTGGATCGTTCTCTTCTCTCAGGTGATTTCACTCAGCTCGGACCGGAGGTAATGCTTTCGGGGATCGCACTTTCACTGACCGATGGAATTCTCGATCTACCCGCACCATCCGGACAGCGCAGGGGGCAGACTCGCAAGAAAAAGGCAACCCGCCGGTGACGTGTCGTGTTGCGGTGTTCAACAACCACGGGAGATACCGCGTCCCCGGGCAGAAGACTCGTGATTACGCGATGCGCGTTTTACGGCTGGCCGGGATTCGCAAGGCTGAGATTAGAATTGTTTTTGTCGACTCGCAATACTGCAGAAAGATCAACAAGGAATTCCTGGGGAGCGATGAGGTAACGGATGTGATCAGCTTTCCGCTGGAAGCGAGCCCGAACTTGGAGGGGGAAGTGTATGTTAACATTGATAGTGCTCGTCGGCAGGCGCGAGACTTCCGCGTGAGCATCGCCAACGAGGTCGCACGTCTAGTCATACACGGTGTGCTTCATCTGGTCGGTTACGATGATACGACACGTGGAAAGGGAGCGGCGATGAGGAAAAGAGAAGACGCGCATGTGCGGTACTGGTTTTCGGGAAAGGGATAGCGACAGAATGAAAGAGCGCATTGTTGAGATTCTCATTTACATCATGTCCGAGATCCAGGAAAACAAAGGACTTGCTGAAATTGACCTTGGTGAGTTGAAGGACAAGGGATACACGCAATCGGAGATTAGCACGGCGTTTAGCTGGCTGTATGATACGATGCACTTGAGTGAAGGGGTTCTTTCCCACCCTGCACGGGCGGCGGAAGGTTCCCGCAGAATGCTGCACGATATTGAGAAAACCCTGATTACTACTGAAGGCCAGGGGTATCTGATTCATTTGAGCGAACTCGGTTTGTTGGACGAACAGGATGTAGAACAGGTAATCGAGCGAGCGATGGTGAGCGGCTACGAGAAACTGACGCTGCAGGAACTGCAGGAGCTCGTTGCTTTCGTCCTCTTTTCCAAGTCTGGGCCTTCCGGGGGCAATCGGTCGATGTTGAATTCACGAGACACAATACATTAAATGGCAAAGAAAAAAATAGCAAAGCTCATCGAGGAAGTGACCCGTCCGACGAACGGCACCGGTGCCCCAGCCAAGAAGAAGAGAACGAGGAAGCCGGTCGTCGAGCCGAATGGCAGGGCGTTGATTGTCGTTGAGTCTCCAGCCAAAGCAAAGACCATCAACAAGTATCTTGGCAAGGACTACGTGGTGGAAGCCTCCGTGGGTCACATCAAGAATCTGCCGAAGAGCAAGATCGGTATCGACGTTGAGGATGGCTTCACCCCCGAGTATGAGACAATCAAGGGTAAGGACGAAGTCATCGCACGGTTGCGTGATCACGCGGGAAAAGCAAGTGCGGTGTACATCGCCACGGACCCTGACCGCGAAGGGGAGGCGATTGGGTGGCACATTGCCAAAGAGATCGAGGACAAGAACACCAACGTCTACCGCGTCCTTTTTCATGAAATCACCGAACGCGGCATCGCAGAAGCGATGCAGCATCCGATGAAGATCAACGAGAATCTGGTGAACTCGCAGCAGGCGCGTCGTGCCATGGACCGCCTTGTCGGGTACAAGATATCCCCCTTTGTCTGGAAGACGGTGTTCTATGGACTTTCCGCCGGACGCGTGCAGTCGGTGGCTGTCCGCGTGATTTGCGAACGGGAAGAGGCAATCAACTCGTTTATTCCTGAGGAATATTGGTCTATTGTGGCGGAGTTCCAGGTTGTCGGTAGTGATCCATTCCTGACCAAACTTTTCAAAGTTGCAGGGGATGACCCGACGATCGGTGACGCAACGACTGCAGAAGGGTACGTAGCGGACATCCGGAAGCAGTCTTACGCAATTTCCGATCTCCAGAGAAAGCCCGTCCGGCGAAATCCCCCGCCCCCATTCATCACGAGCACATTGCAGCAGGAGGCAGCCCGTCGGCTTCGCTTCACGTCGAAGCGGACGATGATGCTTGCACAAAAGCTCTATGAAGGTATCGAGTTGGGAGAAGAAGGCCGCGTTGGATTGATCACCTACATGAGAACAGACTCAACACGCTTGAGTGAAGATGCCGTTAAGGAAGTCAGGGAGTACATCTACACCAATTACGGGAAGGAGTACCTTCCGCATGAACTCCGACTGTTTAAGAAGGGGAAGAGCTCGCAGGATGCCCACGAGGCAATTCGTCCAACGTATGCCAAGTACGCCCCAAAGGTGGTGAAGAAGTACCTTGACCCGGAGATGTTTGAGCTCTATGAGCTCATCTGGAATCGGTTTGTGGCCTGCCAAATGAGCGCGGCGATCTTCGACCAGCTTACGGTGGATGTCAAGGGTGGCGATTACCTTTTCCGCGCAACCGATACAATGCCTCAGTTCCGCGGATTTCTTCAAGTGTATGATGACATAGTGGATGAGACCGAGAAATCCGGCGACGAAGATCCTGTCTCGAAGTTGCCGACGACGCTGAAGCTGGCAGATCGGGCGTCCTTGACGAATCTCATCCCGAACCAGCACTTCACAAAACCCCCCGGACGATTCACAGAAAGCAGTCTGGTGAAAGAACTGGAAGCACAGGGAATCGGACGTCCCAGCACGTACGCACTGATCGTGGATACGATTCAGGCGCGCAAGTATGTTGAGCAGCGAGAGCGTCGGCTTTATCCCACGGAGTTGGGCATCGCTGTAAACAGGCTCCTCGTGCAAAACTTTCCGCACTTGTTTAATGTAGCATTCACCGCGAGGATGGAGGAAGAACTGGACACCATTGCTGCAGGGAAGCAGAGTTATCGGAAGGTGATGGAAGATTTCTATCATCCCTTTATCAAAGATGTAGAGGGGGTGGACAAGAAGAGCGCTGCGATCAAGAAATCGTTGCAGGAGAAGACCGAGGAGGTCTGTGAGCTCTGCGGAAAACCGATGATCATCAAGTGGGGACGGAATGGCCGTTTCATGGCGTGCAGCGGATATCCGTCCTGTAAGAACACGCGCCCTTTGCCCGGCGAACAGGAACAGAACAAGCACATGGCTGGCATGAAGTGCGAACTATGTGGCGCCGATATGCTCGTCAAAGGTGGAAGATATGGTGCGTTCATGGGTTGTTCGAACTACCCAACATGTAAGAACACCAAACCGATCTCCATCGGGGTAGCGTGCCCCAAATGCAAGGATGGCTATGTCATCGAACGAAAGACGAAGCGGAAACGCGTTTTCTACGGGTGTTCCCGATACCCCGATTGCGATTTCGCCTCATGGGATAAGCCGGTCGCCCGCGCATGCGACACCTGTGGAAACGCGTACATGGTGGTGAAGTTTAGCCAGACACGGGGCGACTATTTGACCTGCCCGTCGTGCAAAGCTGAGATTGCAAAAGAAGAACCCGTCGAACGGGAAACCTGATCAACGCCCTGACCTGCCGCATGGAGCACGATGTCCGCACATATCTTCACTACCTGCGGAAAGAACGGAACTACTCCCCGCATACCATTGCAGCATACGAGGATGATCTACGTCAGTTTGAAGAGTATCTCAGCCGTGTTTCTGAGAAAGGAGCGATATCGCTCCGCGGGATTGACCGAGGAACCATTCGGGGCTTTCTGGGTAGCCTTCTCGAACAGGGGTTCTCCAAGAGAAGTGTCGCCCGAAAGCTCGCCTGCCTGAAATCATTCTTCAAATACCTCTGTAAAGTCCATCGTCTCGATTGTAACCCGGCTGCTAATGTCGCGTCCCCCAAGCTTGAACGTCGGTTGCCACAATTCTTGGACGAGGACACGGTCACCAGGCTGATGGAACAACCGGATAGATGCACCCTCGAAGGGATACGCGACGCTGCAATTCTGGAGTTGTTCTACGGAACTGGAATCCGCCTCAGCGAGTTGATTTATTTGAGGGTTGGCGACGTTGATATCGCCAACGGTACAGTCAAAGTGACGGGTAAGGGAAGCAAGGATAGAATCGTCCCCTTTGGCCGTCCTGCACGGAAGGCACTTGATGACTATCTTTTGCGGCGCCGGGAATTCGTGGGAAAGATGGCGGACACGAGAATCCTTTTCCTCAGTGCTCGTGGGAAAAGGATGAATCCAAAGGGAATCAACGTTTTGATGAACACCTACATCGGGAAAGTATCAGAAATAGAGAAGAAGAGTCCTCATGTGTTACGACACACTTTTGCCACACATTTGCTGAACCGGGGTGCTGACTTGAGAGCGGTGAAGGAATTGTTGGGGCACGAGAGCCTCTCCACTACCCAGGTTTACACACACGTCAGTGTGGATCGGCTGAAAAAAGTCTACGCGCAGGCCCATCCCAAGGCGTGATGTTCTCCGCAAAACGTACTCGAAAGGAATAGCCATGCTGACAAGATTCACAGCGCGTCGTTTCCGCGCCCGCCAGGAGTTGAAGGAATTTGCGACCGATGCTGTCAAGAAGCTAGACAAGTTCTACGATGGCATTCTCCGTGCTGACGTCATTCTGAGTTTTGAAGGTGCGACCAAGAACATCAAGATCGCGGAAATAAATCTTCACGTCTTCGGAACCATGTTGACGGCGAGGGAAAAGTCGGAGGATTATCACAAGTCGGTGGAGTTGGCGGTGGAGAAAATGAATGGACAACTGGCAAAGTACAAATCCAAACTTCGCGCAAAAGATAAGAACAAGGTTCGCTCGATGCAGGACAAAGTCTAAACCACTTCGCCCAGGCTACAAATGAAGATCGACAGGAAAAAGGAGACCAGGAAGAAGGGAATTACGGTCGGGTTTCTCTTTGAAACGACGAAACAACGTTTCAAGCTGAAACAACTGAACGGTGGGAGGGGATTTGAGAATTCGATCAAGGACAAGAACCTGCATAGACCAGGATTGGCGCTTGCGGGGTATGTGGAGCTCTTTACGTATGATCGAGTGCAGATCATCGGGAACACCGAGATCCGTTACTTGAACTCGTTGCTCCCTGCCGACAGGAAATCTGCATTCATGGCGTTGCTGGAATTCAAAATGCCGTGCATCATCCTGACGAATGGCAACAAGTTAGAGGATGAATTGCTTGAGGCGGCATCTGCGAAGCAGATCCCGGTGTTCGGCACGCCGTTCGAGACTACCAAGATAGCATATTTCCTCGCTGACTTCCTCGACGACCAGTTTGCACTGCAGATCGTTCTACACGGGTCGTTTGTGGATGTATATGGCGTTGGTGTTCTTCTTGCCGGGAGGTCGGGAATCGGGAAAAGCGAGATCGCGCTTGACCTGCTGGAACGGGGCCATCGTCTCGTTGCCGATGACGTGGTGATGGTGACGCGAAAAGGAGAGGGAATCCTGATGGGTGCAGGAACCGATTTGGTGAAGCACTTTATGGAGATCCGCGGATTGGGCCTGATCGACGTCCGCAGCATGTTCGGCATCAGGGCGATTCGATTTCAGAAGAGAGTGGAACTTGTCGTGGAATTGGAGGAATGGAAACCGACACATGACTATACTCGTACAGGGCTGGATGATGAGAACGTTTCCATCCTGGACGTAGAGATTCCACTCGTTAAGCTTCCCATCTTTCCAGGAAAAAACGTCACAGTCATCACCGAAGTCATTGCCCTCAACTATCTCCTCAAGCACTACGGCTACGACGCGGCAAAGGAGTTCTCCAAGAGACTGGAGACCGTCATCGGCGAGAAACGAAAGGGGAACAGAGCCATCCAATACTTTGAGCACGACTTTGAATAGCCAGTAATTCTTTCCACCCAGCCCCTTTTTTACCTCTTTCTGCCAATCTTGCGGTTTTGAGCCGCGGAAAATTTCCTTGACAAACGGCTGTTTATGTGTTATCATTCCCCTGCATTTTTGGAATGGGACTTGTGTCACATTCCGAAAGAGAATTCCACAAAGCCAACTCGAAATCGTGGATAAGGGAATCGGAGATATCCGAGCCAATAAGGCAATTTTGCCATGCTGAAGAACATGAAATTCTTTGTCTTCTCGGACACAGGCCTTGAACTTCGGGAAATCCGGTTTTTCAAGCTCAAGCTGATCGGCTCAAGCCTTGCCTTGGGTTTATTTGTCATAGGGGTAGTTCTGATTGTGAACTTCCTTTCAAACGATCTGCTCGGGCTTGGGTACGACAGGATGTCCGTGTTGAATGCGGAGAACAAGATCTTGAAGGACCAGTTGAACGAGATCTCTCGTCGGATGAATAGCGTACAACGTGGGCTGGCAAGCCTTGCAGACAGGGGCAACGAGCTTCGTTTGATGGTTGATCTGTCCACCATCGACCCAGAGACGCGAGAAGCTGCAATCGGTGGAACCATCAAGACCTCAGAGTTCCCGTTCCTGTCGGAGGAAGCCTCCACAGTGTTGAACAACTCCCGACAATTACTTGACCAATTGTCAAGGGAAGTGAAGCTCCAGCAAGCAAGCTATGAAGATATTTACAAGCGTTACGAGTACAACAAGAAGTTCTTCAACCACCTTCCCGCGATCAAACCGGCGACTGGTTATTACAGTGTTAACGGGTTTGGCATGCGTGTGCATCCTGTTCTGAGAGTCTATAGAATGCACGAAGGCGTCGACGTCATCAATGATGTCGGGACCGATATTTTTTGCACTGGGGATGGTGTTGTCCGGTATGCAGGAAGGACCCAGGGTGGCTATGGAGCCGTCGTTGAGATTTCGCACGGCTATGGGTACTCAACGTTGTATGCGCATCTTTCCAAGATCCTTGTACGTCCGGGTCAGACCGTGCGACGAGGGGAACTTATCGCAAAAAGCGGTCGTTCAGGACTTGTGAGCGGCCCGCACCTGCATTACGAGGTCCGGTTGAATGGCCGGAAACAAAACCCCGTAGATTACTTCTTTGACGATGTGGACGCTGCCCGGTATCGGACAGCCCTGGCGAGCATACAGTAACTGTATATTTGCCGGCACACCCGCCGGGGTCGGATGTGGTCGAACTGCAATGCCCAACTGCACGCAACACAACGTGAACTATCGCAATCATTGTTCGAGGTGAGAAATTGATCTGGACGATGGAACTGGCTTCGTACCTGGATGACGCACCGTGGCCGGCAACCAAAGACGAACTTATAGATTACGCTGTACGGACCGGTGCTCCGGTCGAGGTGGTGGAGAACCTCCAGGAACTTGAAGACAGTGAAGAGCCGTATGAAAGTATGGAGGAGATCTGGCCCGATTATCCGACCGACGAAGACTTTTTCTTTGAAGACGAAGGTGAATACTAGTCGTCCGTTTCCGTTGATTCTCTGGAGCAAAATTGCTACCATACCAACCCAGCCAAGACGGCTGGGTTTTTTTGTGTTGCTTTTTCACGAAGGCTTATATCGAACTCGTGCATTTTAACCGACACGTCCCTCAACGTTCACTATTCCCTTTGCCTAACCCCGCCCATATCATTTTGGGTCTGGTTCTGATGATCGCGTTGGTAGACGGTGGTACTGCCCAGGAGAACGGGGAAAAGACAGGGCTATACGAAATCAGCACAATTGTGGTGGACGGGAACGAAACCATCAGCGCAAAGGAACTTCTCGCCCAGTTGCAGACGAAACAAACGCCCGGTACTCTGAGCAAGTTTCTTCATGGGATCAACGACAGACTCGGAAGAAAAAACGAGTACTTCGATCCCGTCAAGTTCACCGAAGACCTCCATCGTCTGCACAAGCACTACCGCGATCGCGGGTTCAACATGGTCCGGATTGATACCTCGCTCACTTTTGATGATGAAGAGGGAGTGATAGAGATTTCTATTCTTGTGACGGAAGGGTACCGCGCGATTGTGGATACCATAATGTATGCAGGGATCGCGAATGTGCCGGACTTCGTCCATGACGACATGGAATCATCTCCCCATATCACTTCTGGCGACCCATACGATGCCGCGTTACTGGAGGCAGAAGTTGCCCGCGTCCGGCTCATCCTCTGGAACGCAGGCTACCCCAATTGCGAGTACGTAAGAGACCGATCCTTTGCCACATTGCGAACGAGTACAGGAAACTACTCGGTTCTGCTCACCTTTGATCTCGGCAAACGGTATGTGTTTGGAGAAATCCACGTTACCAACGAAGACACGCTGCGAGATGACATTACCGATGACATCGTTTTCAGTCAGCTCGACTACAAACCAGATGATTTCTACAACTACTCAAGCAGGATCTCCAGCGAACGGAACCTGAACAGGGTCGGAATCTTCGACCAGGCTCGCATCGAAACAGACGTTCCGCCAAACGATAGCCCGTCCATTTTTGTGGCCAGCCGCATCAGCGTCCGCCCGAAAGACAAGCACGAACTCGCACCGGAACTCCTGATCAGCGATGAAAACAATGCATTCAACCTTGGTACCGGTCTGGGCTATACAAACAGAAATTTTCTCGGAGGGGCACGGACATTCTCAGCAAGGCTTCGTTTCAGAACCCAGACGATCCGTGAGTTCCCCAACTATTTCGGACTTAATACGACAGCTATTTCAAACGGAGAGTTGACGTTTGAGATGCTCCAGCCGTACATTTTCACAAACAAGATCAAAGGTAACTGGACGTTCTCGCTCATTCGGGATAAGCAACTCCCCTACCGGCAGGACATAGTTCGCAACACGTTTGGTTTCACCGATCGTTTTGCGGAGTTCACGACGGGGTACCTCGATTGGACGCTTGAGTTGGTAAATCTCTCACGGAACCAGAGTTTCACCGGTGATACGAACGACGCCGATTTCCGCCAACAGTTGGACCAGCTCGAGCAACAGTCGAAAAACACCCAGTTCAATTCGATTCTCTCCTTCACGATTCAGCGAGATAAGTCCAACGATCTCTTCCGTCCATCCGATGGGTTCATCCACACCGCGACTATTGAGGAAGCCGGTCTGCTCCCCCTCTTACTGAAGAACGCGCTTCCCCAAAACCTTCCATTTACACAATTCTATCGTATCAGCCTCCTCGGCCGCTGGTACTTCGACATGACTGATAATCGCTATTCTATTCTTGGGCTGAAATTGAAGGCCGGCTTCGAAGAAAAATATGGTGAGACTCGAAGCGATTCCACGCGCAGCATTCCGCAGACACACCGATTCTACGCAGGGGGTGGTGGCAGCATTCGCGGCTGGCAATCGCGTGACCTAAGTGCGACCGGCGATCCTCAGTTTGGAGGCAACGTCGCTTTTGAAGGAAGCATGGAACTGCGTATGAACATTCTCCAATCGTTACGTGATGATTTCCTGGACAAGATCTGGATTGTGACCTTTCTGGATTTTGGCAACGTCTGGGGGCAGGCGCGGAATCTGCAATTGAGAGATGTGGCTATTGCGACCGGAATTGGATTCCGGTATGATACATTCTTTGGACCATTCCGAATCGATTATGGCCTTCGCGTATACAACCCTGCTGCCAGGTCAAGTCAGCAATGGATAACGGAACGGTCGTTCTGGGGACAAACGTTCAAAGAAGGCATCCTTCACTTTGGTATTGGTCATGCATTCTGATGCGAAGGATCGAATCCTCTGGCGGCATGTCATCGGGCAACAGCGCGTGAAGCAGACGCTCCTCAGTGCGCGGAGAAACAATAGGCTGCCTCACGCGTACCTCTTTCACGGGAACGAAGGGGTGGGCAAGGACGCTGTCGCCATCGAGCTTGCACGCGTTCTTCAGTGCGAAGCGGGAGAAGAAGAGGCTTGTGGACGTTGTTCCTCTTGTCTGCAGATGAACGCATTGCAGCATCCCAATGTCCGACTCGTGGTGGCCTTGCCCGTCGGCAAGAACGAAACATCGGATGATCCCCCGCTGGAGAAACTGACGGCGACAGAGATCGTTCTCATTCGCGATCAGATCGCCCGCAAGTCAGAGAATCCTTATCACCGGATTGTCATTCCGAAAGCCACGATCATCAAAATCAACAGCATCAGGGAGCTGCGGCGGGAATCGGCGATGAGCACGGTCGGCGGCAGGACGCGCGTCTTCATTATTTCCTGTGCCGATGAGATGGGAGATGCCGCTTCCAACACATTGCTAAAGACACTCGAAGAGCCGTCAGGGAACACAATATTGATTCTCACAACAGCGCATCCCGACGCCCTCCTTCCTACGATACGCTCACGCTGTCAACAGGTCCGTTTCGATCCCCTGACTGAAACAGAGATACGAACGGCTCTGGTAGACCGGAATGATGTGGACCCGGCACATGCCGCTTTGGTTGCGCGCCTTGCAAACGGAAGCTATACGGAAGCAATAAATCTCTTGCAAGACGATGTCGCCGCCCGGCGGCAAGAGGTGGTGAACTTCATTCGGCTTGTGCTCGGCTCCGGTGTGGCGCCCCTGTTAGATGAGATCGGGAGAATTTGCTCAACAAAGGACAGAGACGTGGTGATCCGTTTTCTCACACTCATGCTAATGTGGTTCCGGGATGCACTGGTTCTCTCCCGCGGCGGCAGCATTATCAACCTCGACCAACAGGATGACCTCCAGAGATTCGTCACGAGGTTCCCGCACGCCGACCTTCTCTCGGCACTGACAGAAGTTGAGAAGGCTATTTCCCTTGTTCATGGAAATGTCTACATTAATCTCGTGCTGATGCAACTTTCCGTCCGTCTGAAAAGATATCTCGATGTCGGTCGGCCGCAGGCTGCAGTCTCTCACGCGTAACAAAATCAATGACTTCCACTCGACGCATACTTGTTACAGCCGCCCTTCCGTACGCCAACGGCCCGATCCATCTTGGTCATCTGGCTGGTGCGTATCTTCCGGCAGATATCTACGTCCGGTACCAACGGCTGAAGCAGCGGAATGTCTTGTTCATCTGTGGCTCCGATGAGCATGGCGTCCCGATTACCTTGACCGCCGACAAGGAACACGTTTCCCCCCAAGTGATTGTCGACCGCTATCATGCATTGAACAAAACCGCCTTCGAGCGGTTCGGAGTGAGCTTCGACAATTACTCCCGGACATCTCTTCCGATCCACCATCAAACTGCGCAGGAGTTCTTCCTCGATTTTCACAAACGTGGGATTCTGCGTGAGAAGCAGGAAAAGCAATTCTATGATGAAAAGGCGCGGATGTTTCTTCCAGACCGGTACGTGGAAGGGACGTGCCCCGTCTGTTCAAATCCCGATGCACGGGGAGATCAATGTGAACGTTGCGGTTCTTACCTCAACCCAACAGAATTGATTGACCCGCGGAGCAAGATCACCGGTGAGACACCGGTGGTCCGGGAAACATCGCATTGGTATTTTCCCCTTGGTGCATATCAGACGAGACTCGAGAAGTACATCGCCGAACGGGACGCACGGGATGGTTGGAAGGACAACGTCCTCAACTATTGCAAGAGTTGGTTCAAAGACGGTTTGCAGGATCGTGCCGTCACCCGTGATCTCGATTGGGGAGTCAAGGTTCCGTTGACCGGTTACGAAAACAAAGTCCTCTATGTGTGGTTTGATGCAGTACTTGGGTATATCTCCTCGACGAAGGAATGGGCAAAACAGAAAGGGAGGCCGGAGGGATGGAAAGACTACTGGCTTGACGGAACGACCAAGTATGTTGCTTTCATCGGGAAGGATAACGTTGTCTTCCATTGTATTGTCTTTCCTGCAATGTTGATGGCGTGGAATGACGGCGCCGCGCCGCCCTATGTCCTCCCCGAGAATGTTCCGGCAAACGAGTTTCTCAACTTTGAGGGACAGAAGTTCTCAAAGAGCAAAGGGTGGGGGATTGAGGTTCTGGAATTTCTGGAGCGCTTTCCCACCGATGCATTGAGGTACTATCTCGCGGTCTCGTTGCCCGAGTATCGCGATTCTGATTTTTATTGGCGTGACTTCCAGGCGAAGAACAACAACGAGCTGGCCGACATTCTCGGCAACTTTATACACCGGACACTCGCCTTCGTCGGGAGGGCATTCGAAGTAAAGGTGCCGAAGTTGGGAACGCTCTCGGACCTGGACCGCGGTATGCTTGAAACAATGCGGAAAACTCCTGCCACCGCGGGGGAATTCTTCGAGCACTATCGATTCCGCGACGGCATACTCGAAATCATGAACCTCGCCCGGGCTTCGAACAAGTACTTCAACGACAGTGAACCATGGAAGACCGCCTCCTCCAACAAGGAAAAGTGTGCAACCACGATCAACATCTGTCTTCAGTTGTCCCGATCGCTGGCAATCCTGATGGGGCCGATCATTCCCTCCTCGTCGGAGAAGGTCTGGAAGATGCTGGGTATGCAAGGTGAGGCATCGAAACAATTGTGGGATTCTGCCGCCGAACCACTCGTGCCGGAGGGCCATAGTATCGGGACCCCGGAGATTCTGTTCACAAAAATTGAGGACGATGTGATCGCTTCTGAATTGAACAAGCTTCCAGGTACACCGGAAGGGACATCCGCGCAAACACCGCTACCGGTAATACCATCCGGAGGCATACCCGATGCGCGACCGAACATTTCCATTGATGATTTTAAAAAGATCGACTTGCGCGTGGCAAAGGTCATCGCGGCGGAACCTGTGCCGAAGTCTGAAAAGTTGCTGAAACTCCAGGTTGAAGTCGGGACCGAGAAACGTCAGATCCTTGCGGGCATTGCCAAGCACTACACACCGGCGGATATTGTCGGGAAATCCGTCGTCGTAGTTTTCAACCTCCAGCCTGCCAAGCTGATGGGACACGAGTCCCAGGGAATGCTCCTCGCCGCGTCGGACAATGATGGGAAGATGGTGTTTATCACTCCGTCGGCAGATATCGGATCAGGGAGTGCTGTCAAGTAGTTGCACTGGAAATACCCAGTACGCGTTCTTTCCTGGTGAGCATATGAAAATTGTTCTTCTCACTCTCCTTTGTTTGCCTGCCCTGGCTTGCGACGGCGGGTTGGAACCCCCGGCAACTGCCGTACCAATGGGGACGATGACCGGGCTAATCACGTACCACAACTGGCCGCCAATCGACAGTCTTCATGATCTCCGCCTTGTGGCATTCAGGAATTTCCCTCCAAGGGATATTCTCACCGAGGTGTTGCAGGGGCGAGCCGCTGTTTACCCTCCCATTGGAGACTCTGCACTGGTTCCGTTCTTTGTAGATTCGCTCCGCTTCATTTTTGTACTTCCAGCGGGAACGTATGAGTACGTTGCAATTGCTCAGCAGTACGGTCCGAGTATCTCGACTGATTGGCGCGCTGTGGGGCAGTATGACCTCGACACCAATCTTACGATCCCTTCTTCTGTGGAGGTCATTGCGAACGACACCACGGGAGGGGTCAACATTGATGTTGATTTCAACAACCCGCCTCCACCTCCGTTCTTATGAGATCGATGCTCGCAATCCTCCTCTTTTCTGCGTCTCTCGCAGTTGCCGAGACCGGCAGCATCCGGGGCCTGGTTGTGTCGATGAATGGTGAGCCATTACCCGGTGTCAATGTTCTGATCCAGGGAACAGTGCGAGGGACAACAACATCCGCCAGCGGTGAGTTTAGTCTCTCCGGTATTTCGGTTGGGACGTACACGATTGTCTTTTCGCTCGTCGGATATCAACGTGAGCAGCGGTCAAAAGTAGATGTGAGAGAAGGACAAGCGTTGGAACTGCGGGTTGTATTGACGTCCGCTCCGATCCAAACAGAGCCCGTTGTTGTTACTGCGAGCAAGAGGGAGCAATCGTTGCAAGACTCTCCTGTAAGCATGGCAGTAATGGATGCGACCGAGATCGCCCGCCGGAATTCGATAACGATTGACGACGCCCTCCGCTATATTTCGGGCGTCAACCTCACCGAATCCCAGGTGAACATCCGCGGATCGAGTGGTTACAGCCGCGGTGCGGGGAGCCGGGTGTTGATGCTTGTTGATGGGATACCTTTTATTACCGGTGATACCGGTGAACTGAACTTTGAGACGATCCCCGTCGGGCAGGTGGAACGAATCGAGGTCGTGAAGGGTGCGAGCTCGGCACTCTACGGGTCGAGTGCGTTGGGGGGTGTCATCAACGTGATCACCAAGCCGATCCCTGCAGAGCCAGCCACAACACTCAGGACATACGGTGGTTTCTACGGTGCGCCATCATTCAGTCAATGGGTTTGGGGAGGTGGCACACGATTTCTTGATGGTCAGGCTCTTACTCATTCACGGACGATCGGCAGCCTCGGCCTCATGTTGCATGGTTCCCGCATAGCAGACGATGGCTTCCGGCAGAACGACTTTCGTCGTCGGTACAACGGGTATGTTAAGGTACGTGCCCCACTCTCCGACTTTGATCTCTTTACGTCCACGTTCAACATCCTCCACCAAAAGAGGGCGAGTTTCCTTTACTGGAAGGACCTTACGCATGCGCTCACCCCGCCCGATGTGCAGCAGGGCGATGGGGTACAGTCTACCCGGTTCTTCTTGAGCAGCCAGTACAACCACATTACCGGCGAGGATGCAATCTACACTGTGCGCGGGATGTGGTTCCGCACGAAATTCACCGACACGATCGGTCCGTCATCGGAAGGCTCGCGTTCTGATGTGATCCGCGGAGAAGCATTGGGAACCTTCTTGTTCGATGGTGGTCATATACTGACCGCAGGTGTGGAGGGAAATCTCGACCGTGTCGATGCAGATGTATGGGGAACGCATTCTGGTGGTGGCGTCGCGATGTACGCGCAGGCTGAGTATGCCGTGGCTCCCTGGTTCAAGGTGACCGTGGGTGCGCGATACGATCATCAAGACCTTGACTCGCTTGATGCCAACGCGCAACTCAATCCAAAGCTTGGCATTGTGTACAACCCGATGCAAGGAACCGCTGTCCGCGCATCGTACGGACGCGGGTTCCGCTCGCCAACCGTTGCGGAGGCATTTATCTCAACGAGCGCAGGTGGATTTCCCATCATCCCCAATCCGAACCTGAAGCCGGAACGGAGCACATCATACGAAGTGGGCGTGAATCAAATTCTCGGTGGGACAGCCGTGTGTGATGTGGCTCTGTTTCAAAGCGACTTCTCCGATCTCATTGAGGCGGGCTTCACGCCCAATTTCAATGGACAGTTCGCGAATGTGACGCGGGCACAGATCCGGGGGGTCGAAGGATCGGCAACGCTCGGGTTCTTCGATCGGTCGTCCGTTCTCTCGCTGGGGTACACGTACGTCCATCCAAAAGATGTGACGAAGAACGATATTCTCAAGTATCGTCCCCGCCATATGTTGTACGCGGGAGGCGTCTCACGGATCAGCGATTTCACGCTGGCCGTGGATTTTCGTTACCTCAGTCGCGTCGAACGGATCGATGACGAGTTTGTTACGCCACCGCTCAACATAATCAAGGATGGCGAGTACCGTGTCGACATATATGTAGT
>Ga0209640_10000519_pt1 | contig 30008 bp, 28 predicted proteins | sample RifCSP10_1_FD_184018 | JGI IMG/M metagenome (GOLD analysis project Ga0209640, IMG submission 184018) | Soil microbial communities from Rifle, Colorado - Rifle CSP2_sed 10_1 (SPAdes) (version 2) | ecosystem: Environmental > Terrestrial > Deep subsurface > Rock core/Sediment | place: Rifle... | reverse complement strand
CTCGAGCCGCTCGTACACGCCCGGGCGCTCGAGCGCGCGGAGGGTGGCCAGGCCCGCGGCCACCGCGAGCGGATTGCCGGAGAGCGTGCCCGCCTGGTAGACGCCCCCGAGCGGCGACACGCGCTCCATCAGCGCGCGCGATCCGCCGTAGGCGCCGACCGGCAGGCCGCCGCCGATGATCTTGCCGAGGCACGTGAGATCGGGCCGGACCCCGTAGCGGGCCTGCGCCCCGCCCCACGCGACCCGGAAGCCGGTGATGACCTCGTCGAAGATCAGCAGGGTGCCGTGGCGCGTGGTGAGATCGCGCAACCCGGCGAGGAAGCCCGGCGCCGGCGGCACCACGCCCATGTTGCCGGCCACCGGCTCCACGATCACCGCCGCGACCTGATCCGGGTGCGCCTCGAGCTGGCGGCGCACCGCCTCCAGGTCGTTGAACGGGACCGTGAGGGTCAGCGCCGCGAGGGCGGGCGGCACGCCCTGGCTGTCGGGCACGCCGAAGGTCGCGCCGCCCGAGCCCGCCTTGACGAGGAGGCTGTCGGCGTGGCCGTGGTAGCAGCCGTCGAATTTGATGATGAAGTCGCGCCCGGTGGCGCCGCGGGCCACCCGCAGCGCGCTCATGGCCGCCTCGGTCCCGGAGGACACGAGCCGTACCATCTCCATGGTGGGCACCGCGCGGCCGATCAGCTCGGCCATCTCCACCTCGCCCGCGGTCGGGGCGCCGTAGCTGGTCCCCCGCCGCACCGCCTCGGTCACCGCCTCCACCACCGGAGCGGCGGCGTGCCCCAGGATCAGCGGGCCCCACGAGCCCAGGAAGTCGACGTAGGAGCGGCCGTCCACGTCCACCACGCGCGCGCCCTGGGCGCGCGCCACGAAGAAGGGCGTGCCGCCCACACCGCGGAAGGCGCGCACCGGGCTGTTGACCCCGCCCGGCATGAGGCGCTGGGCGGCCGCGAAGAGCTCGTCGGATGAGGTCACGGGCTCAGGGCTTCGGGCACTCGGTGGGCACGAAATCGCGGGCGGGAGCGTCCCACACGAAGGCGGCCGCGTCCACGACGCGGCCCTCGACCACCGAGAGCACCACGTAGACCGCGTCCGGGTAGGCCGGCTCGCCGTTGATGAGCGCGTTCTGCCGGTCGGTGGCGGAGAAGTACGCGCCGGTGTCCACGTGCGAGTGGTAGATGGTGGCGACCCGGTAGCCCTGCGCCTCGCGCCGACCGATGGCCAGGAGGTCCTTCGGGTCGATGAAGTAGGCGGTCCGGGAATTGCGCGGGTGGCGCGCGCGATCCTGCGCGTGAAGCTCGTCCTGGATGTTCCGGCACGGCATCAGGAGCCGGTCGGGCGCCGGCGTGTCTCGGGCCAGCAGCACCCCACAGCACTCGGCAGGATACTCGGTCTCGGCCTGGGTGCGCACGCGGACGAGCTCCTCGGGGGTCAGGCCCATCCCGCCGCGATCACCCTCGGCCGCCGGCCGGCGCGGACCCGCCGCCCCCGGCGAGGGCAGGAATGATCGAGACCTCGTCGCCGTCCTTGAGCGTGGTCTCGAGCCCCTGCAGCGCCTCGATGGCCTCGTTGTTCACGTAGATGTTGACGTGGTGGTGCACCTCGCCCTGATCGTTGCGCACCAGGCCCTTCAGGGCGCCGAACTGCTCCTCCAGCTCGTCGAGCAGCCCCTTCACGTCGGGCGCCTCGACCGCGACACGGTCCACGTTCCTGGTCGCGCGACGAAACGGCGTCGGGATGTAGACCTGAACACTCATGGCCGCTCTCCTAGAAGGTGACGCTCAGATAACGCTCCCCAGTATCGCACAGCACCGTGACCACCACCTGGTCGGCGGGCAGCGTCTCCGCGACCTGACACGCCGCGAACACGTTGGCCCCGGAGGAGATGCCCACCAGGAGGCCCTCCTCGCGGGCGAGCCGCCGGGCCGTGGTCGTCGCGTCCTCGTCGCGTATCTGTATGATGGCGTCGAGCACGGAACGATTCAGGACGCCGGGCACGAACGAGGCGCCGATGCCCTGGATGCCGTGCGGTCGGAAGCGGCCGCCGGAGAGCACGGGCGACCGCGCCGGCTCCACCCCGATCACGCGCACCCCGGGGAGCCGCTCCTTCAGCACCTCGCCCACCCCGGTCACGGTGCCGCCGGTGCCGACGGCCGCGACGAAGACGTGCAGACGCTCCTCGGTCGCGTCCAGGATCTCCAGCGCGGTGGTGCGGCGGTGCGCCTCGGGGTTCGCCGCGTTCTCGAACTGCATCGGCATGAAGTAGCCGGGATGCTCGCGACAGATCTCCTGGGCCGCGAAGACGGCTCCGGTCATCCCCTCGACGGCGGGGGTCAGGTGGATCTCGGCGCCGTAGCGGGCGAGCAGGCGCTGCCGCTCCGCGCTCATGTCGTCGGGCATGGTGAGGATCAGGCGATAGCCCCGGACCGCGCACACCATCGCCAAGCCGATGCCGGTATTGCCGCTGGTGGGCTCCACCAGGGTCGCGCCCGCTTTGAGCACCCCCCGGCGCTCGGCGTCCTCGACCATGGACAGCGCGATGCGGTCCTTGACGCTCCCCCCCGGGTTGAGTGATTCGAGCTTGGCCAGCACGGTGGCGCCCCCCGGCTTCGGGATCCGGTTGAGGCGCACGAGCGGCGTGCCGCCCACCAGGTCCAGCACCGACCCCGCCGTCTTCGGCCGCGACGGCGCGGCCGCTCGCTTGATCGTCATCGTCTCCGTCCGGTGGAGCTGATTAGATGTGGTACATCGGGCGCGTCGCGCGCCGCCGATCGAGGGCGCGCCGGCGCAGATCGTCGAGCGTGGTGCGGTCCACCACGGACGCGACCGCCTCCGCGATCTCCTGCCACAGCTCGTGGAGCCCCGCCGCGTCCTCCCCGCGACCCCCGCGCCGCGCGTCGGGTCCCGCGGGCGGCCCGTCCACCGCGCGCAGGAGCGCGCCCACCGTGATCTCCTCCGCGGGCCGGCTCAGCCGGTAGCCCCCCGCCGATCCGCGGCGCGCGTAGAGGAACCCGGAGCGCTTGAGCTGGAGCAGGACCTGCTCCAGGTAGCGCTGCGGGATGGCCTGGCGGGCCGCGATGTCCTGGATGGGCTGGAGGTCCTGGCCGTCGTGCAGGGCGAGGTCCACCATCGCCTTGATGGCGTACTCCCCTTTCGCCGAGATCCTCACGCGCGGCCCTGCTCGATGAGCCGGGCGGCGTCCTTGGCAAAGTAGGTGATGATGATGTCGGCCCCGGCCCGCCGGATGCCGGTCAGCGCTTCCAGCACCGCGCGGTCCTCGTCGAGCCAGCCGAGCTGGCCGGCCGCCTTGAGCATCGCGTACTCGCCCGAGACCGAGTAGGCGGCCACCGGCAGGCCGAACTCGCCCTTCACGCGGGCGATGACGTCGAGGTAGGGCAGCGCCGGCTTCACCATCACGATGTCGGCGCCCTCGTCCACGTCGAGCGCGACCTCCCGCATCGCCTCCATCGCGTTCGCCGGATCCATCTGGTAGGAGCGCCGGTCGCCGAATTGCGGCGTCGAGTCCGCCGCCTCGCGGAACGGCCCGTAGAAGGCGGAGGCGTACTTGGCCGAGTAGGCCATGATCGGGGTCTCCGCGAAGCCGGACTCGTCGAGCCCTTCCCGGATCGCGGCGACCCGGCCGTCCATCATGTCCGACGGCGCGATCAGGTCGGCGCCCGCCTCCGCATGGGAGACCGCGGTGCGCGCGATCAGCTCGAGGGTGGGATCGTTCTTGATCCGGCCGTCCTCCACCACGCCGCAGTGCCCGTGGCTCGTGTACTCGCACAGGCACACGTCGGTGATCACGAGCAGGTCGGGGATCGTGTCCTTCACCGCGCGCACCGCCTGCTGGATGATCCCGTCCTCCGCGTAGGCCTCGGTGCCCCGGGGGTCCTTGTCCCGCGGCAGGCCGAAGAGGAGCACCGCCGGGATGCCCATGGAGGCGGCGTCCTTGCACTCCTTGAGGAGCTCGTCGATGGAGAGCCGGTACTGGCCGGGCATGGAGCCGATCGGCTCCCGGACGCCGCGGCCGTGGACCGCGAAGAGCGGGTAGACGAAATCGTCGATGCGCAGCGAGGTCTCGCGCACCATCGAGCGAAGCAGCGGCGACTCCCGAAGCCGACGGGGACGGTAGACGGGGAACGGCATGCGCTAGCTCCTTGCGGGCTCGAAGTGGGTCACGATGGCGCGGGCCAGGGCCGGGATCGTGTAGTCTTCCGGCACGATCTGGGTGGCGAGGCCGCGGCTCCGGGCGGTGGCGCGGGTGACGGGCCCGATGCAGGCGACGGTGACGCCGCGGAGGAGCCGCGGCAGCTCGGCGGGGTCGAACAGCGCGCAGAAGCTCCGCACCGTGGAGGAGCTGGTGAAGGTCACCACGTCCACCCGGCCTTCCGCGAGCGCCTCGCGCAGGCCCGCCGCGTGCTCGGTGGCCGCGCGCGTGCGGTAGGCGGCCACCTCGGTGACGCGGGCTCCGTGCGCGGTCAGCTCGCGGACCAGCACGTCGCGCGTCTCCGCCGCGCGGGGCAAGAGCACGCGATCGCCCCCCGCCACCAGCGGGCGCAGGCGCTCGAGCAGCCCTTCCGCGACGTACTCGCCGGGCACCACCTCGGGGGTCAGCCCCCAATCCCGGAGCGCCCCCGCGGTCGCGGGCCCGATGGCGGCCAGGCGGCTCCGCTCGATCGACGCGCGGTCACGGCCGGTGGCCTCGAGCCGGTGGCGCACCATGGCCACGCCGTTGACGCTCGTGAAGACGACCCAGTCGTGCTCCTCCGCCAGCGCGGCGTCGAGCGGCGCCCAGGAATCCGGGGGCTCGATGGCGATGGTGGGCACGAGCATTACCTGAGCCCCCGCCGCCTCGAGCAGCCGCGCGAAGGCACCCGCCTGCTCGCGGGCCCGGGTGACCAGGATGACACGTCCGGCCAGAGGTTTGTGGTCCCCCACCTCCACCATCACTTGATCATCCGCGGCTCGCATCGAGCAGTGCCTCCGCCCCCTTGGCCAAGAGCTCCTCCGCCACCGTCACCCCCAACCGCCCCCCGGTCGTCGCCGGCCCACTGGCGCTGGCCCGCAGCACGGTCGAGCCGTCCGGGCTCGCGACGACGCCGGTCAGCACGAGGGCCTCGCCCTCCGGTCGCGCGTGGCCAGCGACCGCGGTATGGCATCCGGCCCCGAGCCGGGCCAGGAATGCCCGCTCCGCGACGGCCGCGAGCCTCGTCCGAGTGTCGTCCACGGCGCGCAGAAGTTCAAGCAGTTCCCGGTCGGCTTGGCGGGCTTCGACGGCGAGCACCCCCTGTCCAACGGCCGGCACGAACTCGGCCGGATCGAGCGGCGTGTGGTGGGGAGGGCTCAAGCCCAGCCGCTTGAGCCCCGCCGCCGCCATGACGAGGGCGTCGCAGGCGCCCCCGCGCAGCTTTTCCAGCCGCGTCTCGACGTTGCCGCGGATCGGCTCGGCCCGGAGGTCGGGCCGCCGCGCGAGAACCATCGCGCGGCGCCGGGGGCTCGAGGTGCCGACCACCGCGCCCGGGCGCAAGGCCTCCCATCCGCCGCCCGCGCGCGCGAGCAGGACGTCGCGGGGATCTTCCCGGACCGGGAACGCGCCGAGGGCGAGCCCCGGCGGCAGATCGGAGGGCAGGTCCTTCAGGCTGTGCACGCCCACGTCCACCTGGCCCGCGAGGAGCGCCTCCTCGATCTCCTTCACGAAGAGCGCCTTGCCGCCGAAGTCCGCCAGCGCGACCTGGGCCAGGCGGTCCCCGGAGGTCCGGATGACGACGACCTCGACCTCCGCCCCCCGGGCGCGCAGCGCGCCCGCCACCTCTTCGCTCTGCACGAGCGCGAGGCGGCTACCGCGCGTGCCGAGGCGAACCTTCATTCGCGCGGGTCGGACCGGCCGGAGCCGCGCAGCCCGAACAGCTCGGAGATCATCTCCGTCCAGCGGCGCGCGTGCCCGGCGCGCGAGGAGTCCTTGAGCTTGACGATCGGGGCGTGCAGCACCTTGTTCACGATCGCCTGGCTCAGCGCCTCGATCACCCGCCGCGTGTCCTCGCCGGCGGCGGGCAGGCGGCCGAGGGCCCGCTCGACCTCGGCGCGGCGGATGGCCTCGAGCTTCTCCCGCAGCGACACGATGGTGGGCACGACCTCGAGCTGCTGCAGGCGCCCGGCGAACTTCACCACTTCCTGCTCCAGCAGGGCCTGGGCCCGCAGGGCCTCGCGCTGCCGCTCCTTGAGGTTGGCCTCGACCACCGAGCGCAGATCGTCGATGTCGTAGCAGAAGGCGTTCTCGAGGTCGTTGACCGCGGGCTCCACGTTGCGCGGCACCGCGATGTCGATGAAGAAGAGGGGGCGGGTCCGGCGCGCCTGCAGCGCGGTCCGCACCTGGTCCGCGGTGACGATGGGCTCGGGCGCGGCCGTCGAGGCGACCACGATGTCCACCAGGGCCAGGGTGGCGGCGAGCTGGTCGAACGGGACCGCGATGCCACCGAGGCCGCGGGCCAGCTCCTGGGCGCGGCTCCACGTCCGGTTGGTCACGTACACCGGGAGCGCGCCCTGGTCGACCAGGTGCCGCGCGGCCAGCTCGCTCATCTCGCCCGCGCCCACCAGCAGGACCGCCCGGCCCTCGAGCCCGTCGAAGATCTTCCGGGCCAGCTCGACCGCGGCGTAGGACACCGAGACCGCGAGCCGCCCCACCTCGGTCTCGGTGCGCACGCGCTTGGCCGCGCCGAAGGCCTGGCTCATCAGGGCGTGGAGCACCGGCCCCGCGGTGCCCGCCGACTGCGCGAGCGCGAAGGCGTCCTTGACCTGGCCCAGGATCTGGGGCTCGCCCAGGACCATGGAGTCGAGGCTGGCCGCCACCCGGAACGCGTGGAGCGCCGCCTCGTCTCCGGTGACCGTGTAGACGAGCGGCTCGAGGTCGCGCCAGGCCAGCCCGCGGTGGCTGCCCAGCCGGCCGAAGGCGGCGGTCCGCGCCTCGCCGGGCACCGGAGCCACCCCGTAGACCTCGACCCGGTTGCAGGTGGAGACGATCATGACCTCGTCGAGCACGCCGCGGCCCGAGAGATCCGCGAGGATCTCGCGGATCTTCTCCTCCTCGAGGGCGAGCTGCTCGCGCACGGCCACCGGCGCGGTCCGGTGATTCATGCCCGCCACGAAGAGGGTATGCGGTGCCGGCATGGCGACCCGTCAGGACCCGTGGCGGCCGTGGAGGAAGACGCCCGCGCCCAGCGTGGCCAGCAGCACGCAGAAGCCCGCGATGGCGAAGTAGGCGGCCCGCCGGCCGCCCCACTGCCCCATCACCCGGCCGAGCAGGGTGCCGGCGTAGATCACCCACATGACCAGCGAGAAGAGCGCGAGGGGGTCGAAGGTCAGCACGCTCCCCCACGCGGCGGGGGCCGAGAGCACTCCGAGCGCCAGCCCGACCGTGAGGAAGGGAAACCCGATAGTGAGCGTGGCCACCGTGAGCCGGTCGAGCGTCTCGAGCGGCGGCAGCCGCCGGTAGATCGTCCCGGTCCGCTTGGCCTTGAGCTGCCGCTCCCGCAGCAGGTACATCAGCGCGATGCCGAAGTTCAGCACGAGAGCGGCCAGCCCGACCAGCACCAGCGCCACGTGCACCGCGATCCAGCCACCCCGCGCGGGCGCCTCGAGCGCCATGGACCGGAGCCCGGTGGGCAGCCCGAGCCCCAGGGCCAGGATCACCGGCAGCATGAAGGCGCTGAGGGGCCGGATGCGCTGGCGGCGCTCGAGCCAGAGGTCGAGCAGGATCGCGGCCCAGATCACCAGCGAGATCGTCTCGGCCATGGTCATGAACGGCAGCCGGCCGAGCTCGACGCCGCGGACGATCACCGCCGCGGTGTGGCAGATCCAGCCGGCCTGGGTCAGCAGCAGCGCGACCCACGCGAGCTGGTCGCGCCGGCCGAAGAGCGAGCCGATCGCCGCCGCCGCGGCCAGGATGTAGGCGGTCAGCGCCACGTCGTAGAGCACCGCGTTCACGCCGGCCCCTCCCCCTCGGGCGGCAGCAGATGGGCCAGCGACGGCGTGGTGCGCCAGAAGCCTTCGCGGGCAGCGTAGACGTCGAGATGGGGCGAGCCCCAGTCCTCGAGCAGCGGGGGTCCCGCGTTCCAGCGCTGCCGGCGGTCCACGCCCTTAAGATACCCCTGGCACGCGCGGCAGGCTTCGATGAAATAGCCCTCCTCCAGGGCCTCGGCCACGAGCCGGACGAGGTCGCGCGAGTTCCACGTCTCGCAGAACGGGCACCGGAGACGTGCCGCGATCCACGCGCCCCCGCAGGCGTGGCAGGAGAGGCGGCGGCGGCCGTCTTCGATCAGATCGCCGTAGGACGGGGCGCCCCCGCACCACGGGCAGCCGCCGCGCGTCCACACGCCGTCCGGCAGGTCGCGCACCCCCTCGAAGTAGGTCTCGAGCGCGGGCCGGAGCGCGGTCGGCACCAGGAACCCGCCCAGGTGTGATCCGAGACCGAAGCGCTCCTGGAGCCGCGCGGCGGGATCGCGGTCGAGCCCCGGCAGGAGGGCCGCCGCGTCCACCTCGCCCTCGTCCCAGGCCTCCGCGAAGCGCCGCAGGGCGGCGGCGGCCTCGGTGCCGTCGGCGGCCAGCCGCTCCATCACGGGCCCCAGGAGGTCCTCCACGGACGCGGCGGGAATCACGGGTACGGCATCGGCCAGGAGCGGCCGGCCGGCGTCCCAGCGCCGGCGGCACTCCTCCGCCGTCCAGGAGAGCGGCACGAGGCCCGCGGGCGGCTTCCACGCCGCCCACCCCTCGAGGATCGCGGTCCAGAAGCGCAGCGGCTCGGCGAGCGCGGCGCGCCGGGTGAGGAGCGCCTGCCAATCGGCGAGCAGTGCGGCGTAGTCGGGCACGGCGTCAGTCGCCGGCGAGCGCGTCGCCCGCGTAGAGATTGAGGCGGTCGGGCCGCAGGTAGCCGATCACGGTGATGCCGAGCTGCTCGGCCAGCCCGACCGCCATCTCGGTCGGCGACGTGCGCGAGGCCACCACCGGCACCCCCATGCGCGCCGCCTTCAGCAGCATCTCCGAGGACACGCGGCCGGTGGACAGCAGGATGCGGTCCACGGTGGAGATGCCCGTGAGCAGGGCCTCGCCCTTCACCTTGTCCACCGCGTTGTGGCGACCCACGTCCTCCGCCATCACCAGCAGCCGCTCGCCGTCGGCCAGGGCCGCGCCGTGGATGCCGCGAGAGGCCTGATAGTGCGTCGCGCGCGCGAAGAGGTCCTTCAGGTGCGCCGCGAGCTGGCCCGGGGTCACGCGCAGGGTCGAGCGCAGGCGGGGGAAGAGGCGCGGGTCGATCCGGAAGGTGACGCCGCCGCCGCAGCCCGAGGTGAGGATGCGCTCGGTGGGAAGGGTCACCGGGTGGGTCAGGGTCACGTCGGCGCGACCATCCACCTCGGAGATGTCGAGCCGGCTGATCTCGGCGAGGTCCTCGACGACCTTCTCCATCCACAGATAGCCGACCACCAGGGCCTCGAGCTGGAACGGAGAGCACAGCAGGGTGAGGAAGCGCTCGCCGTTGACGTACACCGTCAACGGCTGCTCGCGGACGACCTCGCCCTTGACCTCTTCGAGGCGGCCGCCCTTGACGTGGAAGTAGGTCCTCATATGCGCGGTGGCTGCCGGCCTCAGTATAAAGGGAAGGGGCCCCTCACGGGGCCCCTTGTCCAGCCAAGACGGGCGGAGCGTTCTCAGGCGTGCGTCATCACGACGACGTAGCGCAGGATGAAGCCGCCGACCAGGACGAGCACCGCCGGGATCACCGCGGGCACCCACCGGGTGCCCAGCAGGTCGAGCAGCAGGGGGATGACCAGCCCGACGACGACCAGGCCGCCCCAGAAGAGCGGCGCCATCTGGCCGGAGACGAGCGGCGCGGCGGCCGAGCCCAGGAGGACCAGGAACAGCACCAGCACCGCCATCTCGAACAGGATCGCGAACCGATCCGCCCGCTTGACCTTCTTGAACCCCTCCCCCGCCGCGTCGCCGGTCAGGTAGAGGAGCAGGGAGATGGCGGCGATCCCGGTGGAAGCCCCCGAGGCCAGGAAGAGGGCTCCCATCAGCCGGGCGTCGCTCCAGAAGGGCAGCGCGGTGGCGCTCAGGAGCACCCCGGTGTAGCTGGCGAGGAAGAATCCGAAGATCGTGCCGACCAGGCTGATCTTCCGGCGCAGGGGCGCCCGCCCCTCGTCGGCCGACAGCGACAGCGCCGAGGACACGAACGCGAAGAGGCCGAAGACGCCCAGCATCCAGGCGCCGATCGACATCGGGTCCCAGAACTTGAAGTGCATCACCATGTTGAGGAAGCGGCTCGGCGTCCCCAGATCGAGGATCAACAGCATGCCGCAGACCACGATCATCAGCAGCGCCAGGATGTAGCCGGTGCGGACGACGTTGCGGTCCCGTGGGCTGCCGAAGTTATCGGCGATGGCCGCGGTGAAATAGGCGCCGCCCGCGATGCCGCCCAGGAAGAAGTACCAGACGATCAGGAGATGCCACTCGGGATTCCTAAGCATCGCCGCCCCCCTTCCCGCCCCGCTCGCGGAAGGAGACGACCGCGGTCACCCCGACCAGGAGCGCGGCGCCCACCGCGAGGACCGAGTCCACCAGGACGTTGCGCTGGGGCAGGAGCGGCTTCTCGGGGAGGTTGTAGGTGGCGGGCCGGTCGAGGAGCAGGAAGAAGGCGTTGAGCCCGCCCAGGGGGCCGTTGGCGTCGGCGCCGTAGAGCTGCGCGTTGGCGTAGCCCATCTCCTTGAGCTTGGCCACCCGCTTCTCGGCCTTCGCGGCCAGGTCGTCGCGGAAGCCGAACTGGATGGACTCGGTCGGGCAGGTCTTGGCGCAGGCCGGCCCGAGCCCGTTGTGGATCCGGTCGTTGCAGAAGGTGCACTTGTTGGCCCGGCCGGTATCGTGGTTGAAGGCGACCACCCCGAACGGGCACGAGCTGACGCAGTACCGGCAGCCGTTGCACACGTCCTGGTTGATGTTGACCGTGCCGTACTCGGTGCGGTGGATGGCCCCGGTGGGGCAGGCGTCGAGGCACCCCGCCTGCGCGCAGTGCTTGCAGACGTCCGACATCAGGAGCCACTGCAGCTCGCCGTTCGGCTGCGGCTTCTCGATGAAGCGGACGAGGCGGTAGGTCTTGTCGGTGAAGTGCGACTGGTTCTGGTAGGAGCCCGTCCACTCCGGCGCTTCCATGGGCAGCTCGTTCCACTGCTTGCACGCCACCTGGCAGGCGCGGCAGCCGATGCACAGCGACGTGTCCGTGAACATCGCGAGCGTGCGGGCCATGGCTACACCTCCCCCTTCTTCACGTTACAGAGGAAGGCCTTGGTCTCCTGGATGTAGACCGTGGGGTCTCCCACCGTCGCGGAGAGATCGTTGGTGATGTCGCCCTTGGAGATGCCGTTGTAGCCCCAGTGCCACGGAATGCCGATCTGGTGGGTCTTCTTGCCGTCGATCATGAACGGCTTGAGCCGGCTCGTGACCATGGCGGTCACGTGGACCTTGCCCCGCGGCGTCACGACGGTGACCCGTTCCCCATTCTTGATACCCAGCTCCGCGGCCAGCTCGTTGCTGATCTCCGCGAAGTGCGAGTGGAACAGCTCGGCGAGCATGGGCAGGTAGCGCGACATGACGCCCGAGAGATGATGCTCGGTGAGGCGGTACGTGGTGACCACGTAGGGGTAGTCGGCGGAGCCGGCCGGAGCCAGCTCGTTCTTCTGGTCCGGGACCGACCAGACCTTGACCACCGGATTGTGCTCCTGCTTCGAGAGCAGGTTCTTGGTCGGCGACTCGATCGGCTCGTAGTGCTCCGGGAACGGGCCGTCGTTGAGCGGGCCGAAGAAGGCGCCCACCAGGTCTCCGCGCATGATGAACGGCTTGTCCCCGTTCTTGGCGTCTGGCGCCAGGAAGGGGTTGAAGTCGGGGACGTCGAGCCCGACCCACTTCCCCTTCGTGTCCGGCGCGTTGCCGGGGGCGGCCGGATCCCACCAGATGAGCTTCTTCCGCTCGCTCCACGGCTTGCCGTTGAGGTCGGCCGAGGCGCGGTTGTAGAGGATGCGCCGGTTGGCCGGCCAGGCGAACCCCCAGCCGTGGGCCAGATAGTCCTTGTCGTCAGCGGGTTTCCGCAGGTTGGCCTTGTTGACGAGCTTACCGTCCGGCCCTTCCACCGTCACGCCGGTGTAGATCCAGCAGCCCGACGCGGTCGTCCCGTCGTCGCGGAGGTGTCCAAACGTGCTCAGGGCCTGCCCCTTCTTGTACTGGACCTTGCCGTCCTTGTCCTTGATCTCCTCGACGGCGTACCCGTTCATCTCCTTGAGCACCAGCTCCATGTTGGGCTCTTTCGGGTTGTCGCCGTAGTCCCACCGGGTCGCGAGGAAGCCCTGATCCCGCTGCTTCTTGGAGCCGGTGTAGAGTTTCTGGAGCCGCCTGGCCAGGCTCACGAAGAACTCGGCGTCCGAGGTCACGTCCCCCGGTGGGTTGACCGCTTTCTCGTGCCACTGGATGAGCCTCATGGTGTTGGTGAGGCTGCCGTCCTTCTCGGCCGCCGGCGCCGCCGGCAGGAAGAACACCTCGGTCTTGATGTCCTTCGCAGTGGCACCCGGGGCCTTCCAGAACTCGGCGGTCTCGGTCACGAAGATGTCCTTGACGATGAGCCAATCGAGCTTGCCCATGGCGGCGCGGGCCAGCTTGGCGTTGGGCCCGCCCACCGCCGGATTCTGGCCGTCGGCGAGGAAGCCCTTGATCACGCCCTTGTACATGTCCACGAAGATGTGCTGGTGGCTGTAGGCATCGGTGGACGCGCGCTTCGGCAGCCAGTCGTAACCGAAATCATTCTGCTTCGTCGCATCAGGGAACCAGGCCTTCAGCAGGCTCACCAGGAACTTCGGCTTGTTGACCCAGTATCCGCCTTTCGGCGTCTCTTTCTCGAGGTACGTCGCGAGATCCGGATGGGCATCACGCAGCGGCCAGACCATGTAACCGGGCAGGTTGTGGTACAGCACCATCAGGTCCGTCGCCCCTTGCACGTTGGCGTGGCCCCGGAGTGCGGCAACCCCGCCGCCGGGCCGGCCGATGTTGCCGAGCAGGAGCTGGAGCATGCACATGGCCCGGATGTTCTGCACGCCGTTCGTGTGCTGGGTGAGGTTGAGCGCGTAGGTCACGGTCCCGGTCTTGTCGGGCCCGCTCGTGCCGCAGAAGAGCTTGGCCATCTCCTCGAACTTGGCCCGGGGAATGCCGCACACCCGTTCCATCATCTCGGGCGTGTAACGGCTATAGTGGCGCTTCAGGAGCTGGAAAACGGAGTGTGGCTCCTTGAGCGTCAGATCGCGTTTGGGGTTGCCTTCGGCATCGAGCTGGTATTTCCACGTGCCCCGATCGTACCTCTGGGCGACGTGCGGGTCATTGCCGCCCTTGCCCGTCTGCTCGAGGCCGGTGAAGAGCCCGCCGAGGTCCGTCGGCGTCTTGAACGCGGGATCGATCAGGTATGCGGCGTTGGTGTAGTGGGTGATGTAGTCCTTGAAGTACAGGTTGTGCTGAATTGCGTAGCTGATGAGCCCGCCGAAGAAGGCGACGTTGGTGCCCGACCGCAACGGGACGTGGAGATCGGCCACCGCACTGGTCCGGGTGAACCGCGGATCGACGTGGATGATCTTGGCGCCCCGCTCCTTGGCCTTCATCACCCACTGGAAGCCGACCGGGTGGTTCTCGGCCATGTTGCTCGTCACCATGACGACATCCGAATTCTGGAGGTCGATCAGGTTCGTCGTCATCGCCCCCCGCCCGAACGTGGTCCCCAGAGCCGGGACCGTGGCGGAGTGTCAGATTCGGGCCTGATGTTCGTGGTAGACGATGCCGAGGGTGCGGTTGAGCTTGGTCAGGAGATAGCACTCCTCGTTGTCGATGCAGGCCGACCCGAGCGAGGCGATGGCCTCGAGCCGGTTGACGGTGACCTCCTTCCCGTCCTTGCCCTTCTCCTTCTCGATGAAGTACTTCTCGCGCGCGTCGTAGTAGCGCTTGGCGATCTGGTCGTACATCCAGTCGAGCGGCTTCTCCTCCCACTTGTCCGAGCCGGGCGCGCGGTACATCGCCTTGGTCGGCCGCAGCGGGTTGTTGGAGAGCTGGATGGTCGCCGCGCCCTTCGGGCAGAGGCGGCCCAGGGTGTGCGGGGTGTCCGGGTGCCCCTCGATGTCGATGATCTTGTCGCCCTTGGAGTACACGAGCTGGATGCAGCCGACGGCGCAGTACGGGCAGACGCCGGAGTGCACCTTGGCCTCTTTGATCTTGAGGTCGGTGGCCGCCGCCTGCACGGGCTTGAGGTCCAGGGAGGCGGTCCCGACCGCGACACCCGCGCCGGTCGTGCCCGCGTACTTGAGGAAGTCTCGCCGCGATAGACTCATGGGGACACCTCGCTGTGCCGTTGAATGACCCAGATGACGGTGCGCCCGACAGGGCGTGGCTGGACTCGGGCTTTCTCGTTCATCGCCCGCAACGTGCGCCGATTCTAGGAGAGCGGTCAGACCAGAGTCAAGGGAATGTTGGCCGGATGCGCGCGCTGCGTCAAGACGGCTCGCCGCGTCCCAGGTGCGCACGGTCCTTGATGTAGAGCTCGTAGCGCTCGTCCACGATGCCGCGGGCCTCCTGGGGCCGCCCGGCCTCGAGCGCCTCGACGATCTGCCGCTGGTGCCGCACTTCGACGATGGCGCCCCCCAGGACGGGATCGTAGTAGCGGCCCAACTCCCGGAGGATCTCCCGGACCCGGGGCAGGTCGTCCAGGCACGACACGAGCTCCCGGATCAAGACCAGCGCGTGGTCCTCGCGCTTCCGCGCCTTGAATCCCCTGTCGCGCGGCGGCTCCGCGGGGTCGCCCGCCGGCGGCTCAATCCCCGTCGTCATCGTCATCTCCCGGAGCGAGGGAGGCGTCCGGCGTGTAGAGAACGCGCACGAGGACGAGCCCGTGAGCCGGGGCGGTCGGGCCGGCCAGCTTGCGGTCCCGCCCCTCGAGCAGGTCGGCCATCCATTCCGGGGGGCGGGCGCCTCGACCGACCTCGACGAGGCTGCCGACCAGGTTGCGGACCATGTGATGGAGGAAGCTGTCGCCGGAGATGCACACCGCGAGCACCTGCCGCCGCGTCACGATGCGCGCGGAGCGGATGGTGCAGATCGGTGTCCGATCCCGGCCCGCGGCCGCGCAGAAGGCGCTGAAGTCGTGCTTGCCGCGCACCGCGCGGAGCGCCGCCGCCATCGCGCCCGTGTCGAGCCGGAACGGGACATGCCAGGCGTGGCGACGCAGGAACGGATCGGCCTGCAGGCCGCGGTCGATCAGGTAGGCGTAGCGCTTGCCCCGCGCCCAGCGGCGGGCGTCGAACCCCGGAGGCGCCTCGCGGGCGTCGACCACCCTCACCGACGAGGGCAGCAGCGCGTTGAGCGCCCGCCGGAGAACCCCCGGAGTCACCGGGGAGGACGTCGCGAGACTGGCGACCTGCCGGAGGGCGTGCACCCCGGCATCCGTGCGGCTCGCCCCGGTGACCTTCACGGGGCCGCCCACCACCCGCTCCGCGGCCGCGATCAGCCGGCCCTGGACCGTCGCGAGCCCCGGCTGGACCTGCCAGCCGTGCAGCTCGGTGCCCTCGTAGGCGAGCGTGAGCCGGACGGTGCGCCCAGCCTCGTCCATCCGGGGATCAGCGGATCAGCAGCTCGGCGATCTGGATGCCGTTGAGCGCCGCGCCCTTGCGCAGCTGATCGCCGACCACCCAGAAGTTGAGCCCGTTGGGCAGCGACAGGTCCTCCCGGACGCGACCCACGTAGCAGTCGTCCTGGCCCTCGACGACCACCGGCATCGGGTAACGATTCTCCGCGGGCTCGTCCCACAACCGGAGCCCCGGGAAGCCCGCGAAGACCTCGCGCGCTCGCTCGCGGCCGAGCTTGATCTCGGTCTCGGCGTTGACCGCCACCGAGTGGGCGGTGAACACGGGCACCCGCACCGTGGTGGGCGAGATCGGCAGCTCGGGCAGCTCGAGGATCTTGCGCACCTCGTTGACCAGCTTGATCTCCTCACCGGTGTAGCCGTCGGCCCCGAACTTGTCGATGTGCGGGATGACGTTGAAGGCGATCTGGTGCTGGAAGACCCGGGGCGTGATCGCCTCCCCCCGGGCCCACGCCAGCGTCTGGCGCCGCAGCTCGTCCACCCCGTTGACGCCGGCCCCCGAGACCGCCTGGTAGCTGGTGGCGACCACCCGGCGAAGCCGGCCCGCGTCGTGGAGCGGCTTGAGCGGCATCACGGTGACGATGCTGGTGCAGTTGGGGCAGGCCACGATGCCGCGGTGCCCGCGCACCGCGTGGGCATTGATCTCCGGCACCACCAGGGGGACCTGCGGGTCCATCCGGAACGCGCTGGACTTGTCGACCACGACCGCCCCGGCCCTCACGGCATGGGGGGCATATTCCTTGGACTGGGCGGACCCCGCCGAGAAGAGCGCGATCTCCACGCCCTTGAAAGCGCCGGGGCCGACTTCCTCCACGCGCACCGGCTCGCCCTTGAAGGTGACGGTCTTTCCCGCCGAGCGCGCCGAGGCGAAGGCGCGCAGCTCCCGGACCGGGAACTTGCGCTCCTCGAGGATCTTCAGCGTGGTCTGGCCCACTGCGCCCGTCGCACCCACGACCGCCACCACCACTCCTGAGGCCATGACTCAGCGTCTCCTCTTCATCTAATTGTTTCAGTACGACTTCTGGACTTCGTCCGCGATGAGATCGCCCATCTCCGCCGTGCCCACCAGCTTGGTGCCGGCCGAGTGGATATCGCGCGTGCGGTGTCCCCGCTCCAGGACGCGCAGGACCGCGGCGTCCACGCGATCGGCGTCCGCGCCGCGCTCGAGCGAGTAGCGCAACAGCATGGACACGGACAGGATCGCCGCGATCGGGTTGGCCACCCCCTGGCCCGCGATGTCGGGCGCGGTCCCGTGGACGGGCTCGTAGAGGCCCAGGCGCCCGCCCTGGCCCCCCAGGCTCGCCGAGGGCAGCATGCCCATGGACCCGGCCAGGATCGCCGCCTCGTCCGAAAGGATGTCGCCGAAGGTATTCTCGGTGACGATCGTGTCGAAGTGGGTGGGCTTGTGCACGAGCGCCATCGCGCAGTTGTCCACCAGGACGTGCTCGAGCTGCACCTGGGGGTAGTCCTTCGCGACCCGCGTCACCACTTCCCGCCAGAGCTGCGAGACCACCAGCACGTTGGCCTTGTCCACCGAGGCGAGGCGTTTCTTGCGCTTCATCGCCACGTCGAAGGCGGCGCGGGCGACCCGCTCGATCTCGCGCGACGTGTAGGCCATGGTGTTGATCGCGCGCGCGCCGCCGTCGGCGAAGTCCTCGCGCCCCTGCGGCTCGCCGAAGTAGAGCCCGCCGGTGAGCTCGCGGATCACCATGATGTCGGTGCCCTCGACCACCGACCGCTTCAGCGGGGAGGCGTCCACCAGCATGGGGAAGCAGGTGGCCGGGCGCAGGTTGGCGAAGAGATCGAGCTCCTTGCGGATGCCGAGCAGCCCCCGCTCGGGACGCCGCTCCTGAGACAGCGTGTCCCACTTGGGGCCACCCACCGCCCCGAACAGGATGGCGTGGGCCTGCCGGCAGAGCGCCAGGGTCGCGGGCGGCAGGGGGGTGCCCGCCGCGTCGATGGCGGAGCCGCCCACCAGCGCGGTCTCGAACTCGAACCCGATGCCGGCCGCCCGGCCGACCAGCTCGAGGATGCGCCGCGCCTGCGGCGTCACCTCCTGCCCGATGCCATCACCGGGCAGCACTGCGATCTTGTAGGTCGCCATGGGGTCTCCGCCCTAGGGGCCGATCTCCTGGACCTTGCGGCCAGGAGCCGGATGCACCAGCCGGTTCACCGCGTTGAGGTAGGCGCGCGCACTCGCCTCGATGACGTCCGTCGAGCTGCCCTTGCCGAAGACGAGGGCGCCGTCGAAGTCCACCTTCACCGACACCTCGCCGAGGGCGTCCTTGCCGGAGGTGACCGCCCGGAGCTGATAGTCCTGCAGCCGGCCCTTGAGCCCGGTGATGGCGTCGATGGCGTTCAATACCGCGTCCACCGGGCCGTCACCCACCCCGGAGTCCTGGAAGACCTCCTGGTCCTTCCGCAGGCGCACGGTGGCCGACGGGATCACCCCGGTGCCGCTGATGAAATGGAGATAGTCCAGGGTGTAGGTCTCCGGGACCTGGGCGATATCGTCCTTCATGATCGAGATGAGATCCTCGTCGAAGATCTCCTTCTTCCGGTCGGCCAGGTCCTTGAAGCGCTTGAAGGCCTTGCCGAGAGCCCCCTCGTCCAGCTCGAAGCCGAGATCCTTGAAGCGGGCCGCGAGCGCGTGGCGACCCGAGTGCTTGCCCATCACGAGCTTGTTGGTGGCCCGCCCGATGTCCTGGGGTCGCATGATCTCGTAGGTGAGCTTCTCCTTGAGCACCCCGTCCTGGTGGATGCCCGCCTCGTGGGCGAAGGCGTTCTCCCCCACGATGGCCTTGTTGGGCTGCACGTGCACCCCGGTGATGTGGGAGAGCAGGCGCGAGGTCTTGAAGATCTCCTCGGTGCGCACCTGGGTCTCGGCCTCGAAGAAGTCGCGGCGGGTCCGGAGCGCCATCACGATCTCTTCGAGCGAGGCGTTGCCCGCCCGCTCGCCGATGCCGTTGACCGCGCACTCCACCTGGCGCGCCCCCGCCCGGATGCCCGCCAGCGAGTTGGCCACCGCCTGGCCGAGATCGTTGTGGCAGTGCACCGAGATGACCGCTCTCGAGCTGTTCTTCACCCGCTCCCGGATCCGCGCGACGCGCTGGGCCCACTCCTCCGGGATCGCGTAGCCCACCGTGTCCGGGATATTGATGGTCCCCGCCCCCGCGTCGATCACCGCCTCCAGCACGTCGCACATGTAGTCGAAGTCGGAGCGGGAGGCGTCCTCCGGGGAGAACTCCACGTCGCCGCAGTAGCCGCGCGCGTGCTTCACCGCCTCCACCGCCGCCTTCAGCACCTCGGCCCGGCTCTTGCGCAGCTTGTACTTGAGGTGGATGTCGGAGGTGGCCACGAAGGTGTGGATGCGGGACCGCCGGGCGTACTTCACCGCCTCCCAGCAGCGGTCGATGTCCGCGAGGCCGACCCGGCTCAGCCCGCAGATGATGGGCGCGCCCTCGAGCACGCCCACCTGCCGGGCCACTTCCCGGGTGGCCTCGAAGTCCTCGTCGGAGGAGATCGGGAAGCCCGCCTCGATCACGTCCACGTTGAGGCGGGCGAGCTGGCGCGCCATCTCGAGCTTCTCGCCGGTGTTCATGGAGAAGCCAGGCGCCTGCTCGCCGTCCCGCAGGGTGGTGTCGAAGATCAGTATGCGGTCCATGCTCAGCTCCTCCGCTCGCGATCGGTCGGCTCTCCCGGCTCCCGCTCCACCGGCGGCGCCGCCACCGGGGACGCGGCCACGTCGCGGCGGCGCGCCCAGAGCGGACGCGTCGGACCGCTCAGGGCGTAGCCGAAGAAGAGCAGGAACAGGAACCACTGCGGGTGGGTGGCCACGATCAGCACCCCCAGCACGACCAGGACCAGCACCCCCGCGGGGCGCCGCCGGGCGAAGTCGATCTCCTTGAAGCTGTAGTAGCGGAAGGTGGTGACCATCAGGATCGCCACCACGTAGGTCCCGGCCGCGATCGCCGCGCCGAGCCAGCGCGGGATCTCGTCGCCGCCGAGCAGCAGCACCACTGCGGCCACCACCCCGGCCGCGGCGGGGATCGGCAGTCCGACGAAATAGCGCTTGTCGGTCACTCCCGCGTAGACGTTGAAGCGGGCGAGACGCAGGGCGCCGCAGATCATGAAGAGAAAGGCGCCCAGCCAGGCCGCGCGCCCCAGCGGCGCCAGCGCCATCGAGTAGAGGACGAAGGCGGGCGCGACTCCGAAGGAGACCACGTCGGCGAGCGAGTCGAGCTCGACCCCGAACTGGCTGGTGGTCTTCGTGAGCCGCGCCACCTTGCCGTCCAGCATGTCCATGACCATGCCCACGAAGATCGAGATCGCGGCTTCCGTGTAGCGCGATTGCGAGGCCAGCACCAGGGCCAGGAACCCGCAGAACAGGTTGCCGGTCGTGAGGAGGCTCGGCAGGAGGAAGATCCCCCGCCGGGGCTGCTGGCGCAGCTCCTGCCACTTCCTCCGGCGCGGCCCGCGGCCCGCGTCGCTTCCGTGCCTGCGTCTCATCGCAACACCCCCATCACCGATTCACCGCCTCGGACTCGATCTCTCACCCGCACCCGCAGCTCGGTGCCCCGCGGCACCACCAGGTCCGTCCGCGATCCGAAGCGGATCAGCCCGTACCGCTCGCCGGCCCGGAGAGTGTCGCCGGGCCGCACCCGGCACACGACGCGGCGGGCCAGGACGCCCGAGATCTGCGTCACCGCGACGCGGGCCCGGTCACCGTCGAGGCTCACCGCGCACCGTTCGTTCTGCTCCGACGCCTCCGGCCGGTACGCCGCGAGAAACCGGCCCGCCACGTACTCCACCGCCTTCACCAGGCCGCCGATCGGCGCGCGGTTGACGTGCACGTCGAGCGGCGACAGGAAGATCGACACCCGCACCGCCGGCCCCACCCACGGGTCGACCACCTCGGTGATCACCATCACGCGCCCGTCGGCGGGGGCCAGCACCGCCCCCGGCAGGTCGGGCGCGATCCGGTCCGGATCCCGGAAGAAGCCCAGGAAGGCCAGCGCCACGACGCCGAACACCGCCGCCGCGCCCCCCCAGCCCATCACCGCCATGATACAGGCGGCCGCCGCGGGCGGCAGGATGAACGGCCATCCCTCAGCGGCTACCGGCACGCGCACGCGAGCCCCCTGCCTCAGTGGGCCCGGTCACTCCCGCGGCGGCTTGATCCACGCCATCATCTTGCGCAGCCGGCCACCCACCTCCTCGATCGGGTGGTCGGCGTCGCGCTTGCGCATGGCGAGGAAGCCGGCGCGGTGCGCCTGGTTCTCGAGCACCCACTCCCGCGCGAACTGGCCAGACTGGATCTCGGAGAGGATCTTCTTCATCTCGAGCTTGGTCCGGTCGTCGATGATCCGCGGCCCGCGCGTGTAGTCGCCGTACTCCGCGGTGTCGGAGACCGAGTACCGCATGTAGGCGAGCCCGCCCTGGTAGAAGAGGTCGACGATCAGCTTCATCTCGTGCATGCACTCGAAGTACGCGACCTCGGGCTGGTAGCCGGCCTCGACGAGGGTCTCGTAGGCGGCCTTGATCAGGTGCGACACGCCGCCGCACAAGGTCGTCTGCTCGCCGAAGAGGTCCGTCTCGGTCTCTTCCTTGAAGGTCGTCTCGATGACGCCCGCGCGGGTGCAGCCGACGCCCCTGCCGTAGGCGAGGGCCACGTCGCGGGCCTTGCCCGAGACGTCCTGGTAGACCGCGACCAGCCCGGGGACGCCCGGGCCCTGGGTGAAGAGGTCCCGCATCACGTGTCCGGGCGCCTTGGGGGCGATCATGGACACGTCCACGTCCGCGGGCGGCACCACCTGGTTGAAGTGGATGTTGAAGCCGTGGGCGAACATCAGCATCTTGCCCTTGCTCAGCACGCCCTTGATCGACTCCTCGAACACCTGCCGCTGGGTCTGGTCGGGCAGCAGGATCATCACGATGTCGCCCGCGGCCGCCGCGTCGTTGACGGTGGTGACCTTGAGGCCGTCCTTCTCGGCGCGCGCCCAGCTCTTCGAGCCCTTGTAGAGACCGACCACCACCGTCTGGCCGGAGTCCTTCAGGTTCAAGGCGTGGGCGTGCCCCTGGCTGCCGTAGCCGATGATGGCGACGGTCTTGCCGCGCAGCAGACCCAGGTCAGCGTCCTGGTCGTAGAAGATCTTGGCCGGCATGGTTCCTCGTGCCTTTCTCTCGGTTTCCTTCGTTGGAAATCAGTCCGCGAACCCGACCACCTTCGGATCGTCGCTCGGCGGACGGGGGGTCTCGCGGGGCTTGCCCAGCCGCTCCTCCACCTTGCGGAGCCGGGTCTTGGGCCCGCGCGCGATGGCCACCTTCCCGGTGCGGACGATCTCCTGGATGCCGAAGGGCCGCAAGAGGTCGATGATGCCCTCGATCTTGGACTCCTCCCCGGTGACCTCGAGGGTGTAGGCGGTGGGCGTCACGTCCACCACCTTGGCCCGGAAGATGTCGCCCAGGCGGAGGATCTCGGCCCGGTTGGCCGGCTCCGCGTTGACCTTCAGCAGGAGCATCTCGCGCTCCACGTGATTCTCCTCGCTGAGGTCGGTGACCTTGATGACGTCGATCAGCTTGTGCAGTTGCTTGATGACCTGCTCGATGACGAACGCGTCGCCCCGCACCACCAGGGTCATGCGGGACACCGAGGGATCGAGCGTCTCCCCGACCGACAGGCTCTCGATGTTGTACCCGCGCGCCGAGAACAGCCCCGCCACGCGGGAGAGCACGCCGAACTTGTTCTCCACCAGAACCGCGATCGTATGCTTGCTGGCTTCGGCCACGGCGCGCTCCTAGAATCCCGTCTGGGACTTGGCGGCCTTCTCCCTCACCTCGCGGGTGGGGGGCGCCAGGATCATGTCCTTGTTGGCGCCGCCCGCCGGCACCATCGGGAACACGCACTCGTCCTTGTCCACGCAGACGTCCAGCACCACCGGCGCCGGCGTGCTCAGCATCTTCTCGAGCGCGGGCACCACCTCGCTCGGCTTGGTGACGCGCAGGCCCACGCAGCCGTACGCCTCCGCGAGCTTGACCCAGTCCGGGATGCCCGGCAGGTCGATCGCGAAATAGCGCTCCTTGTAGATGATGCGCTGCCACTGCCGCACCATGCCGTGGCCGCTATTGTTGATGATGACGGTCTTGACCGGCAGGTTCTCGGTGAAGCAGGTGGCCAGCTCCTGGCTGTTCATGGCGAAGGAGCCGTCGCCGTCGATGTTGACCACCAGCTTGCCCGGGTGCGCGGCCTGCACTCCCATCGCGGTGGGCAGGCCGTAGCCCATGGTGCCGAGGCCGCCCGAGGTGCACCAGCGGCGCGGGTGCTTGAAGCGGTAGTACTGGGCGGCCCACATCTGGTGCTGGCCGACTCCGGTGACCACGTAGGCTTCGCCCTGGGTGAGGCTCGACAGCTCCTGGATCACGTACTGGGGCTTGATGACCTCGTCGTCCCAGTCGTAGCGCAGCGGGAAGTCGCGCTTCCACTCCGCGATCTGGGCCGCCCACTGCCGCCGCCCCTCGGTCACCGCGGCGGGCACCCCGTCCTTGAGCTCCTCGCGCACCGCCTCCACCAGCCGGCGGAGCACGCGCTTGCAGTCGCCCACGATCGGGATGTCGACCTTGATGTTCTTCGAGATGGAGGAGGGGTCGATGTCGATGTGGATGATCTCGGCGTTGGGCGAGAAGGCGTCCACTCGCCCGGTCACCCGGTCGTCGAAGCGGGCCGCCACCGCGACCAGGCAGTCCGCGTGGTGCACCGCCATGTTCGCGTAGTAGGTGCCGTGCATGCCGAGCATGTCCAGCGACAGGGGATCGGCCATCGGGAACGAGCCCAGGCCCATCAAGGTCTGGGTCACCGGGATCTGGGTCAGATCGGCCAGCTCGCGCAGCTCGGGCGCCGCGTCGGAGGAGATGGCGCCGCCGCCCACGTAGAGCACCGGGCGCTTGGCCCGCACCATCGCCCGGGCCGCCTTCTTGATCTGCCCGGGGTGGCCGTCGTACGTCGGGTTGTACGAGCGGAGATGCACCCGCTCCGGGTACTCGAAGCTCCACTCCTTGACCAGGATGTCCTTGGGCAGGTCCACGTGGACCGGCCCGGGGCGCCCGGTGGAGGCGATGTGGAAGGCTTCCTTGATGATCGGCGCCAGGTCCTTGCCGTCCTTCACGAGGAAGTTGTGCTTGGTGGCCGAGCGCGTGATGCCCACGTTGTCGGCTTCCTGGAAGGCGTCGTTGCCGATCAGGTGGGTCGGCACCTGGCCGGTGAAGGCGACGATCGGGATCGAGTCCATCAGGGCGTCCTGGAGCGCGGTCACCAGATTGGTGGCGGCGGGCCCGGAGGTGACGAGGCAGACGCCGACCTTGCCGGACGTGCGCGCGTAGCCCTCCGCCGCGTGCCCGGCGGCGGCCTCCTGGCGCACCAGGACGTGGCGCAGGCCCTCGAAATCGTACAGGGCGTCGTAGATCGGCAGGACCGCGCCGCCCGGCAGACCGAAGATGAGATCCACGCCTTCCCGCTTGATGCACTCGAGCACGATCCGCGCGCCTGAAAGCTTCACCGCGTCTCTCTCCTTTGTCGATTCGCCGCTTTGCGTCTGGGCTCCTTCACTTCCGCCTGGGCGGCCGCGAGCCAGGCCACCGGCACCATGTAGGGCGAGCACGACACGTAGGTCATCCCGACCTCGTGGCAGAATTCCACCGACGAGGGCTCGCCCCCGTGCTCCCCGCAGATGCCCACCTTCAGCCCGGGCACGGTCTGCCGGCCCCGCTCGATGCCGACCCGCACCAGCTCCCCCACCCCGTCCTGATCGAGCACCGCGAAGGGATCGTCGGGCAGCAGCTTCTTCTCGAGGTAGAAGGGCAGGAACTTCCCGATGTCGTCGCGGCTGTAGCCGAACGTCATCTGGGTCAGGTCGTTGGTTCCGAACGAGAAGAACTCGGCGTGCTCCGCGATCCGGTCGGCGATCAGGGCCGCCCGCGGCACCTCGATCATGGTGCCCACCGAGTACGCGACCTTCCGCCCCGTCTCCGTGATCACCTGCTGCGCGACCCGGTCGGTCATCTCCCGCGTCAGCTTCATCTCCGCCACCGTCCCGGTCAGCGGGATCATGATCTCGGGCTCGACCGTCACGCCCCCCGCCGCCACCTCGCAGGCCGCCTCCATGATGGCCCGCACCTGCATGTCGTAGATCTCGGGGAAGGTGATCCCGAGCCGGCAGCCCCGATGGCCCAGCATCGGGTTGGCCTCCTGCAGCGCCTCCAGGCGCGCCTTGATCGCGCCCAGCTCGGCGTGACGCTCCGGGTTGAAGCCGCGGGCGTCGAGCCGGGTGTACTCCTCGAGCACCTCCTTGTACTTCGGGAGGAACTCGTGGAGCGGCGGATCCAGCAGCCGGATCGTCACCGGGTACGGGGCCATCACCCGGAAGATCCCGATGAAGTCCTCGCGCTGGAAGGGCAGGAGCTGATCCACCGCCTTCTTCCGGGCCTGGACGTCGCGGGCCATGATCATCTCGCGCACGATCGGGATCCGCTGGTCCCCGAAGAACATGTGCTCGGTGCGCACCAGGCCGATGCCCACCGCTCCGAACTCGCGGGCCTTGACCGCGTCCGCCGGGGTGTCGGCGTTGGCGCGGACGCGGGTGGTCGCGTGCTCCTGGGCCCAGCCGAGGAGCTGGCGGAACTCGCCGGAGAGCTTGGGATCGACGAGCGGCTGGGCGCCCACGATCACCTCGCCGGTGGCGCCGTTCAGCGTGATCACCTGCCCCTCACGGACGACCGCGCGGCCGGCCCGGAAGAGATGGTTCTCCTCGTCCACCACCACCTCGCCCGCGCCCACCACGCAGCACTTGCCCCAGCCGCGGGCGACCACCGCCGCGTGCGAGGTGAGGCCGCCTCGCGAGGTCAGCACGCCCTGGGCCGAGTGCATGCCCGCCACGTCCTCCGGCGAGGTCTCGGCGCGCACCAGGATGACCGCTTCCTCCCGGAGGGCCATGTCCACCGCCTTCTCCGGATCGAACACGACCTTGCCCACCGCCGCCGCCGGGGTGGCGGGCAGGCCCTTGGCGATCGCGCTGTAGCGCGCGGCCGGGTCCACCGTCTTCACGAGCAGCTGGTGGAGCGAGGCCGGCTCCACCCGCATCAGCGCGGTGTTCCGGTCGATGCGCCGCTCCTTGACCATCTCCACCGCGATCCGAACCGCCGCCGCCGCGGTGCGCTTGCCGGACCGGGTCTGCAGGATGAAGAGACGCCCCTCCTGCACGGTGAACTCGATGTCCTGCATGTCCCGGTAGTGGCGCTCGAGCCGCTCCTTGATCGCGGTGAGCTTGCCGTACACCGCGGGCATCCGCTGCCGGAGCGCGTCGAGGGGCTCCGGGGTCCGGATGCCGGCCACCACGTCCTCCCCCTGGGCGTTGACGAGGAACTCGCCGAAGAAGCGGCGCTCGCCACTCGACGGGTCGCGCGAGAAGCACACCCCGGTGCCCGAGGTGGGCCCGAGATTGCCGAAGACCATCGCCATCACGGTCACCGCGGTGCCCCAGTCGTCGGGCAGGCGGTGGATGCGCCGGTAGTCCACCGCCTTCTTGGCCCACCAGGAGCCGAAGACCGCGTTGATGGCGAGCCGGAGCTGCTCGTGGGGATCCTGCGGGAACGGCCGCCCCGTCTTGTCCTCCACGACCTGCTTGAACTGGACGACCAGCGCCTGCAGGGCGGGGGCCGGCAGATCGGCGTCGGTCCTGGCATTCGCGCGCGTCTTCGCCGCCTCGAGGAGCGTGTCGAACGCGCGCCGATCGATGGCCAACACCACGTCTCCGAAGAGCGTGATGAACCGGCGGTAGCAGTCCCACGCGAAGCGCTCGTTCCGGGTCCGGCTCGCGAGTCCCTCCACCGTCTTGTCGTTGAGCCCCAGGTTGAGGACGGTGTCCATCATCCCGGGCATCGAGGCGCGCGCCCCCGACCGGACCGAGACCAGCAATGGCCGCGCCGGGTCGCCCAGCCGGCTGCCCGCGGCGGCCTCGAGACGCGCGAGATGGGCCAGGACCTGGCTCCAGAGCCCGGCCGGATGCTTCTTGCCGCCCGCGTCGTAGGCGGCCCACGCCTCGGTGGTGATCGTGAAGCCGGGCGGGACCGGCACCCCCATCCTGGTCATCTCGGCCAGCTCGCAGCCCTTGCCGCCGAGCAGGGCCCGCAGCGCGCTCGATCCTTCCGCCTTGCCGGCGGCGAAGGAGTAGATGTACTTGGGCTCCGCGCGCCTGGACGGACGCGTGGTCGGGCGCGCGGCGGTCCGTCGCGCGGTCTTTCGACTTGCGGCCTGCGCCATCACGACCCCCTGAACGACGACGGTGGCAGAGACAGAGACACAGGCCCAGCAGCAGGGCCTGCGTTAATCAGCCATGGTAGGGCGGTCGGCGGGCGATGTCAACGAATAATCTTCCGTGACAGGCACTTACAGACAGACAGGCACACCCTTTCACATCGTCAGGAGCGCGCCTTCCCCCGGTGCGCGCCGGGCCGGGCGGTCCGTTCGTCGGCGTGCGCCCCGGTCACGAGCGTTTCGACCGCGATGAGATGATCCAGCATCGCGCGATGGGCGGCCACCTCGTCGCGCCGCCGCACCGCCTCCAGGATGCGCCGGTGGTCCGCGTGGGAGCGGGTGGGCCGCCCCGGTGTGTGGAGCGACTCCTCCCGGCTCTGGGTGAGGAGGTCCATCAGGGCGTTGACGATACGGGTGATGGCGCGATTGTGAGCACTGTTGGCGATGGCCGCGTGCAGCGCGGTGTCCTGGAGCATGCCGGTCCGACCCGCCGCCACTTCCTTGGCCTGGTCCTCCAGAATGCGCTCCATCTCCAACAGCTCCTCGCGGGTCGCCCGCCGTGCCGCGAGCGCCGCGATGGCGGGCTCGAGCAGCCGGCGGGCCTCGAAGAGCTCGCCGACCGCCTCACGGTGCGGCAGGATCACGAGCGCCAGCGGCTCGATGAGCGTCTCCACCGAGACGTCCCGGATGTAGGCGCCCTCCCCCGCCCGGATCTCGATCAGCCCCCGGCTCTGCAGCGCTCGGAGGGCCTCGCGGACCGAGGTCCGGCTGACCATGAACTTCTCGGCCAGCTCGCGCTCCGGGGGGAGGCGGTCGCCCGACTTGAGCCGGCCCTCCCCGATGAGCTGCTTGACCTGGCGGACGATCTCCTCGTAGATCCGGATCGATTTGACGGGCTCGAGGCTCGGCCCCCCGCCGGCCGAGCTCACCGGGCGGTCGCCTCATCACCCGCCACCGCCGCCCGGCGGCGGGTGACCAGCCAGCCCACCAGCATGATGGCGAGCGCGAGGCCGATACGGAGGGCGGCCTCCACCCCGTCGTTGGCCTCGCCGAAACGGCTGGTGATGAAGTGGTCGTGCAGCATCATCTTGCCCGCCACCTCGCCCAGGATGCCGCCCGCCACCAGGATGATCCACGAGTACCGGTTCATCAGCCGGGCCAGCACCCCGGAGCCCCAGACCACGATCGGGATGGACAGCCCGATGCCGAAGACCACGAGGCGCATGTCGCCCTCGGCGGCGCCCGCGACCCCGATCACGTTGTCGAGGCTCATGATGACGTCGGCGACGATGATGATCCAGATCGCCCCGAGCAGGGTCGTGCCCTGCTTCACGTGCGCGCCCTCGTGGGCGTCGGACTGTAGCACCAGCTTCAGCGCGATCCACACCAGCAGCAGCCCGCCCACGACCTGCAGCAGGGGGATGGCGAGCAGGTAGGTCACGATGAAGATGAAGAGCAGTCGCAGCCCCACCGCGCCGACGGTGCCCCAGATGCGGCCCTGAAACTGCTGGCGGGGGGACAGCGTGCGCACCGCTAAGGCGATGACCAGCGCGTTGTCCCCGGCCAGGGCCAGGTCGATGAGCACGATCTTGCCGATACCGAGCAGGAAGTCCAGGTTCATCCAGAATCTCCGGAAAGCGCTAGGCGCGCGTCGCTTCGGCGTGCGCCCGGAGGCGGCGCCAGTACGGCGTGACCAGCGGCAGCGCGAAGAAGAAGACGGCGACCGCACTGATGGCGCCCGCGATCGGCCGCGTGAACAGGATCAGGAGCGAGCCCTGCGACATGATCAGGCTCTGGCGCAAGGCATTCTCGGCCAGGTCCCCGAGCACCAGGGCCAGGACCAGCGGAGCCAGTGGATAGTCGAGCTTCTTGAACACGTAGCCGATCACGCCGAAGAGCAGCATATACCACACGTCGATCATGCTGCTGTGGACCGAGTACGCCCCGATGGCGCACACCGTGATGATGAGCGGAGTCAGGATGGCAAAGGGGATTCTCAGAATTGCCGCGAACAGCGGCACGAACAGCAGGACCATCACCACCCCGATCACGTTGCCGGTGTACATGCTCGCGATGAGCCCCCAGACGAAGTCCGGGCGCTCCTTGAACAGCATGGGGCCGGGCTGGAGACCCCAGATGATCAGCCCGCCCAGCATCACCGCCGCGGTGGGGCTGCCCGGGATCCCGAGCGTGATCATCGGCAGCAGCGCGGCGCCCCCCGCCGCGTGGGCGGCCGTCTCCGGCGCCACCACCCCCTCGATCTCGCCCTTGCCGAACCGCTCCGGGTGCCGGGAGAAGCGCTTGGCGAACGCATAGCTCATGAAGGACGCGGGCGTGGCGCCGCCCGGCTTGAAGCCCATCCAGAAGCCGATGAAGCACGCGCGGATGAAAGTCCGATAGTACCTGGGCAGGATCTTCCACGTCTCCCAGACCACCCGGGGGTTGATCCGCGCCTTGGCTCCCCTGAACGAGAGCCCCTCCTCCATGGTGAGGAGGATCTCGCCGATGCCGAACAGGCCGATCACGGCGACGATGAAGTCGAAGCCCTTCATCAGGTCGATGAAGCCGAAGGTGAGGCGGAGCTGGCCGGTCACGATATCCAGACCGACCGAGGCCAGTATGAAGCCCAGGAGAATGGATACGAGCGATTTGAGCGGACTCCCGCCGCCCAGGCCGATGAAGGACGAGAAGGTCAGGAGCTGGATGGCGAAGAACTCGGGAGGCCCGAAGCGCAGGGCCACCTCGGCGAGCACCGGGGCGAAGAGCGTGATCAGCACCACCGCGAAGAGGGCGCCCACGAAGGACGACGTGAACGCGGCCGTCAGGGCCTGCCCCCCCTCCCCGCGCCGCGCCATCGGGAAGCCGTCGAACGTGGTGGCCACCGACCACGGCTCCCCCGGGATATTGAACAGCACCGAGGTGATGGCGCCCCCGAACAGGGCCCCCCAGTAGATGCTGGTGAGCAGGATGATCGCGGAGGTGGGCGGCATCGTG
>Ga0209640_10000516_pt1 | contig 30052 bp, 28 predicted proteins | sample RifCSP10_1_FD_184018 | JGI IMG/M metagenome (GOLD analysis project Ga0209640, IMG submission 184018) | Soil microbial communities from Rifle, Colorado - Rifle CSP2_sed 10_1 (SPAdes) (version 2) | ecosystem: Environmental > Terrestrial > Deep subsurface > Rock core/Sediment | place: Rifle... | reverse complement strand
CGCCAGCGGGTGGCGCTGCACGCGCTCGTCCCCCCGCACCAGGATCACGTGCTGCTGCTGCTCGACCAGCTTGGCTTCGAGCGTCGCGGCCGCGACCGGCACGGGCGCGAAATTTTCCAGCATGCCATCGACGACCCGGCAGCGAGGGCCGCGTCGGGGCACGATGCCTGGCTGTGGCCGCTCGATGTCCCGAACCACGACCGCCTGGTGCCGGAGCTTGCCGGCGCGAAGCAGACCGAGCTCTTTTCCGCCGCGCCCGCGCCGCACACGCTCGGCGGCCCGGTCCGCAAGCAGCTGGTGCGCACGCGCACCGCCCGCGAACCCGCAGCCGGCGACCTGCTGCTCCTGTTCCACGAGCGCGCGCCCGACCGCATTCGCTCGGCTTCGGTCACGTCCGCGGCGCGCGTCCAGCGCGTGGGGTATGCGGCCACGATCGGCGAATTGCTGACACTCTGCGCCGGCCGCCAGGGCGAGCCGCTTGCGCGGCTGCGCGAACGGCTGGAAGCGGGTCCGGTGTCGGTGATCGACCTGCAGTGGCTGGGCCGGCTGGCGCGGCCCTTGTCGGTGTCGGCGCTCTTCGAGCGCGAAGTCATTGGCTCGACGCCGACTGCGGCCCTCCGCCTGGCGCCGGAAGGCTGGCAGCGGATTGCGCCGGAACTCGCCCTCGCCTGAAAAAGGGGACGCAAGAGGGGACGCACCCCTATTCTTCGGTCAAATCTCGGCGCTCAGGCGGCGGTGACGGTCGTCTCATCGGCGATCATTTCCTCGAGCCGTTCGAGGTCCGGTATCAACGGCAGCTCGTTGACCATCCGCACCTGGCACAGCACGGGCGAGCGTTCCGGGAAACTCCGCGACGTATCGGGCGCGATCACGTGCGGATTGACGCGCACGAGCTGCGGAAACCCCTGCGTTGCGATGCCGAAGTGCCCGGCCGGCAGTTTCTGGCCGAGGCAGGCGAAGATCACGACACGCGTGCGCCCGCCGATCACCGGGATGCGCTTGCCGCAGGCGCCCTCGAACGAGATCACCGGAATGCCGCGGCCATTCCAGGCCGCGATGCCGAGATACCAGGGCGGGGCGCCCGGCATCTCCTGCAGCGGCTGGAAACCGGTGACTTCGGCGACGCAGGCGCGCGGCACCAGCAGGCGCTCGTCGAGCAGCGGCACCAGCAGGCCGTAAAGTTCCTGGTCCGCGCTCATGTCGCCGCCCGCCGCACCAGCGGCTCGATCGCCTGCAGCAGCTGACCTTCCTGGTAGGGCTTGCCGAGATATTCGTTGACGCCGAGCTCGATCGCCCGCGCACGGTGCTTTTCGCCGACGCGCGAGGTGATCATCACGATCGGGATGTCCTTCAGCCGCGGGTCATTGCGCACGTGCGAGGCGACCTCGTAGCCGTCCATGCGCGGCATCTCGATGTCGAGCAGGATCACGTCGGGCACCTCGTCCTGCAGCACCGAGACAGCCTCGAGCCCGTCTTTCGCCGTGACGACGCGCATGCCGTTGCGCTCGAGCAGGCGCTGCGTCACGCGGCGCACCGTGATCGAGTCGTCCACGACCAGCGCGAACACGCGCCGGTCCGCCTGCGCGGACAGCCGCGGGTCCGGCGGAGTGCGCTGACGCCAGTCGGAGCGCACCAGCGCGCCGACGTCCAGAATCACGCAGATGCGCCCGTCGCCCAGGATCGTCGCGCCGGAAATGCCGCGGATGCCGGAGATCTGCGGCCCCACGGTCTTCACGACGATCTCGCGGCTGCCGATGAGTTCGTCCGTCACGATCGCGGTCGAATGCTCGCCCGCGCGCACCAGGATCACCGGCACGGCAGTATCGTGCTCCGGCATCGACGCCGGTGTGCCACCGACGAAGGTCGCGAGGTGCTGGAAGCGGTACTTCTGGCCGCCATAGTCGAAACCGGCGGTTTCCTCGGCGAGATGGCGCAGCACTTCCGAGCGCGGCACGCGCACGACGCCCTCGACCGTCGGCAGCGGCAGCGCGAACAGTTCCTCACCGATCCGCACGACGAGCGCCTGGCTGATCGCGAGCGTGAACGGCAGGCGCACGGTGAACGTCGTGCCCTTGCCGGCCTCGGTCTCGGTATACAGCGAGCCGCCGAGCTTCTTGATCTCGGTCGCGACCACGTCCATGCCGACGCCGCGGCCGGCCGACTGCGTGACGCGGCCCGCGGTCGAGAAGCCGGGCTCGAGGATGAGTTGCAGCGCCTGTTCATCGGAGAGTTCCTGCTTCGGCGTCGTCAGGCCGAGCGAAACGGCGCGATCCCGCACCAGCTTCAGGTTCACGCCGGCGCCGTCATCGGCGACCGTGATGACGACTTCCGAGCCCTCGCGGCGCAGGGTGACGTTGATGTCGCCGGTCTCGCTCTTGCCGGCCGCGACGCGCGCGGCGGGCAGTTCGATGCCGTGCACGATCGCATTGCGCAGCATGTGCTCGAACGGCGCCAGCATGCGTTCCAGCACCTGCCGGTCGAGTTCGCCGGCCGCGCCGTGGATGTGGACCTCGACCTTCTTGCCGGTTTCCGCCGCGGCCTGGCGCGCGATGCGCGTCAGTCGCTGCACGTGGCGCTGGAACGGAACCATGCGCGTGCGCATCAGCCCGCCCTGCAGTTCGGAAACGATACGGCCCTGCTGCAGCAGCAGGTTCTGCGCCTCGCGGGTCTGGGTCGCGAGCAGGCCCTGGACGCTCGCGACGTCGGAACTGGTCTCCGCCAGCGCGCGCGAGTACTGCTGGATCGACGAGTAGCGATCGAGCTCGAGCGGATCGAAATCGTCGCGGCGCGTGCCCGAGTCCACGTGGCGGTGCAGGATCTGCGCCTCGGTCTCGATCTCGAGCTTGCGCAGCTGGTCTTTCAGGCGTTGCACCACGCGTCCGAGCTCGGCCAGGTTGAACTCGATCGACGAGACCTGCTGCTCGAGCCGGGCGCGGTAGATGCTGACCTCGCCCGCGGCATTCAGCAGGTTGTCGAGCAGATCCGCATCGACGCGCGCGACCTCGGCGCGATCCGCCATCGCTTCGCGGGCCGGCGGTGCCGCTGCGGCGACCGGCGCCTCGCCGGCAACGGGCTGCTCCGCCTCGACTTCCTCCTCCGGCTCCGGTGGCACAGCCGGCGCCGCAGCCCGCACAACCGGCGCCGGCTCCGGTTTCACGACCGGCGGCGGAACCGGCGCGGGCGGCGGCGGCGCCGCAGCCGCGGCTGCCACCGCTTCCGGCGCGCCGCCGCGGCCGATCATCCGGATGCGCGTGATCAGGTCGCGCGCGTGCGCCACCGGGCGGCCCGCGCTGACGTAGTCGCGCATCCGGTTCAGCTCATCGAGACTCGACTGCAGCACTTCGAGACTGCGCTCGTCGAGGTGAACGGTGTTGTCGGCGACGTGGATCACGAGCGATTCAAGTTCGTGGCTCAGGTCGCCCATCGCGGTAATGCCCGCCATGCGCGCGCCGCCCTTCAGCGTGTGCAGCACCCGCTGCAGCTCGGTGACGCGCTCGCGATTGCTGCGCTCCGCCTTCAGCGCGCCGAGCGCCACATCGGCGGATTCCAGCAGCTCAGTCGCCTCCTCGCTGAAGATGGCCGCGACGTCCGGGTCGTAGTCGTCGCTGTTGGCTGGCGGCGGTTGAGACGGCGTGGATGGCAGCGACTGCACCGTTTCCGGCGTAGCCGGTGTTTCAGACTCTGTGGATTCCAGGTACGGCGGCCGGCCCTCGGTGCCGGCGGTGCCCGGGGCTCTCGGCAGCACGCCGTGCACGTCGCGCTCCGGCACGACCGTCGAGGCGACCCGGCCCGGCACCAGCGCCTCGAGGGACAGGCGGGGCGGCGCCTCGGGCGCAGCGGGTTCCGCCGGCGGCGGTACTTCGGGCGTTTCCAGCACGATGTCCTGCGACAGGTCCATCTGCGGCGGTTCTTCGGCCAGGCGGCGCTCGAGCGCTGCGTCCTGCTGGTCGATACGCCTGATCAGGCGATCAATATTGGTGAAGTGGCCGGTATCCTCGTGCACCGCGCCGAGCACGTCCTCGAAACCGACGACGCAGTCGGCCAGCACCGCGAGGCCGGCTTCATCGAATGCCGCATCGTGGTCGAACATGCGCCGCAGCCAGCGGTGCAGCGGCTCCGCGAGACGCATGCTGTGGCGGATGCCGGCGGTGCGCGACGCGCCGCGCAGCGTGTGACAGGCGCGATAGAGATCCTCGGTGACCGTGTGCGTGCCGACTGCGAGCCAGGCGTGCCGCAGGTAGGCGCGGATCACCTCGAGATGGCTCTGGACTTCCTTCTGGTAGATCTCCTGCAGCGACGAGTCGCCGCCCTCGGCATAAGACGCGGGCCGCCCGAGCCAGGCATCGTCCGCCGCCGGGGCGGCTGGCTCCGATGCGGCCGCGGCCGGCGCCGGCGGCTCGGGCGCCAGCGGCATGTCCACGCGCTTCGCCAGCGCCTGTTCGTCGAGTTTCGCGAGCACCTGTGTCGGCTCGGCCGACGCGGCCGCTGCACCGCGCACAACCGCGGCGACGGCCGCCGCGCCCGACACATGCGCCTCGGCGCGCGCGGCGAGCGCATCCACTCCCGCAACTTCGCCGATCGTGCCTTCCAGTTCGCCGACCAGCGCCGGCAGCAGCGCAATCGCCTCGCGCAACGTCGCCAGCATGCCGGCATTGCGATCGAGCGTCCCGTCGATCAGGCGATTCAGCAGGTTCTCGATCGACCAGGCGAAATCGCCGATCCGGCGCGCGCCGACCACGCGGCCGCTGCCTTTCAGGGTATGGAAGGCGCGCCGCACGCGCATCAGCGACTCGCGGTCTGACGGATTCTCCTCCCACAGCGGGAACAGCCGGCCGATGGTCGCGATCTCCTCGCCGGCTTCCTCGATGAAGAGGGCCAGCAGTTCGGGATCGACGGCGGGCCTGCGCATCGTCTCGTCGCGCACGGGCCGGGCCGGGGCCGCCGCGGCCGGCGCAGTCGCAGGCGCGGGCGCCGGTGGTTTCTCGGCAGCGGGTTGCACCGCCGCGGCCGACGGCGTCGCCGCGCGCGTCTGGTCGAGCGCCGCGAGACAACGCTCGGCGTTGTCCAGCATGTACCAGGGGTCGCCGCGGCCAGCCTGCAGCGTTTCCATGTAGTACTCGATGCCGACGATCGCATCCGCGAGCCGGTCGATGTACTCGTCGTCGCGCGACAGGATGCCGGGGCCGAGCAACGCCGAAACGTGCTCGCCGATGCGGCGCATGACTTCCATCGCCCGGTTGCGGCCGAGCAGCAGGAGTCCCGCGGTGATGCCGCGCGCAAGCGCCGGGGCGGCATCGAGCCCGGCGCGCTCGGCGGTCGGGTCGAGCGACTGCCCGAGCAGTTCCTTGATGCGCGCCAGATTCACGATGCATTCACGCAGCACCGTCTCGGTGACCTGGCGGAAATCGGGGTCGGTCTCCACGCCCGGCGCCGGCGCACCCGGCGGCATGATCAAGCGGACCAGCGCGTCGTCGAGTCCGTCCTCGACGCCGATGAGCGTCGCCGCGATGCCGATCAGCGTGTCCTGCTCCGGCGGCACGCGGCGCCCGATGATGTCGCCGAGCCGCGCAAGCTCGCGCTGCACCTGTTCGCGCACTGAACCGAGGCCCAGCACGGCGAGCGTGTCGCCGATCTTCTTCAGCATGTCGACTTGCGGCGCCAGTTCCTCCGGCGGCCCGCCCTTGCGGGTGTAGAGATCGAGCGCGTCCTTGACCCGGCCCAGGTCCTCCTTGATCGCCGCGGCGACCGTGCGCATCAGGCGCACTGATGGCGCCGACAGGGACTCCCGCTCCTGCTCGACCGACTCGTCGATCGGCAGCAACTCATCCAGGCGGAAGGAGCTGCGCACCGCGTCGATGCGCTCGCCCCGCGTTTCGGCGCGCGCGACGTAGAACAGCAGATTGTTCAGCAGTTCGATCGGCGGCGCCTCGGCGTAGGCGCCCTCGCCTTGCGCATAGAGCCGCTTGAGTTCGCGGTCCGCATGACCGAGCAGGCGCTTGACCGTAATGCTCGGCTGCAGGCCACCCGCCCGCAACGCGTCGAGCAGCGCACCGATCACCCACCACAACTGGTACACGGCGACCGTCGTCGCGACCGCCTCCATGCGATTCGCGACCTCGGAGAGCGCGTCCAGACCCCGGTCGCCGCCCGCTCCGCGTATCAGCGCCAGCAGTCCGGCCTGGTACTTGGTGCGCAGGCGCCTGGCCCACTGCGGCACGGTCAGTTTCTGGTCGCCGAACTGCGGCCCGCGCTCCGCCGGGGATTTCTCGGAACTCAGGTTCAGCGACAGCAACGTGCCTTCGGACAGGAGCGGCGCGCCGCGCACGGCGCGCAGGTCGTTGAGCAACGGCAGCAACACGAGCGCCAGGTCGCGGCCGCCGCCCAGCACCCGCTCGAGATAGGTCGGCAGCTGCACGCTCGAGCGCATCAGCGCGTCGAGGCCCTCGACGAACTGGCGCGCATCGGTGTCGTTGCCGGCGAGCCAGCGCGCGGTGTGCTCCATCTCCTCGGCGAGCAGCGCCGCGCCATAGACCTCGACCACCCGCAGCACGCCGTGCGCGCCGCGCATCAGGTCGGCCGCGCTGGCAACGGGACTCTTGTCGGCCGGCGTTTCCGCCGCAGCCTCGAGCGCGATGCGGACCTCGTTCAGCGTCGCGGCGAGTTCGCGCGCGACGAGATGCAGGGCCTGTTCGTTGACCGAGGGAAAATCCGCCACGCCGGCTCAGCCTGCGGCGCCCGCCGCGCGGCGCGACTGCGCATCGCCCGGACCCGCGGCAGCGGGCGCCGGTTTCACCCTCTTGCCGGCGGCCGGCATCTGCGGCGGCAGCCGGAAACCGGCCGCCGACTTGCGTAGCTGCGCCGACATGTCCGCGAGCCTGCCGATCGCGGTGGACGTCGCGCTGGTATTGTCGGCAGTCTGCTGGCTGATCTCCCGCAGCACCTGCATCGTGCGCGAGATGTGCGCCGAGGTCGCCGCCTGCTGGCGCGCACTCGCCGAGATGTTCTGCACGAGTTGTGCGATCTGGTTCGACACGTCCTCGATCTCGCCGAGCGCCGCACCGGCATTCTCCGCGAGCAGCGCGCCGCCGACCACGTCGGTCGTCGTGCGTTCCATCGACACGACCGCCTCGTTGGTGTCGGTCTGGATCGTGCGCACCAGCACCTCGATCTGGCGCGTCGCGTGGCCCGCGCGTTCGGCAAGGCGCTGCACTTCGTCAGCCACCACCGCGAAGCCTCGGCCCGACTCACCCGCCATCGAGGCCTGGATCGAGGCATTCAACGCGAGGATATTGGTCTGCTCGGCGATGTCGTTGATCAGTTCGACGATGTTGCCGATCTCCTGGGAGCTCTCGCCGAGCCGCTTGATGCGCTTCGACGTGTCCTGGATGTTCTCGCGGATCGTGTTCATGCCGTCGATCGTGCGCCGCACCGCATCGCCGCCCTTGTGCGCCACGTCCACCGCATGGCGTGCCACGTCGGCGGAACGCTCGGCGTTGCCGGAGACTTCCTCGATCGAGGCCGCCATCGCGCCGACCGCGTCAGTCGCCGCCGCGACCTGCCGCGACTGCGCGACGCTTGCCTTGGCCAGGTGCCCGGCCGCCGCCTGGGTCTGGCGCGTCGCGGCATCGAGCTGCAGGGCCGTGTCGTTGATGGTCGCGACCAGTTCGCGCAGCGCCTCGATCGCGTAGTTGATCGAGTCCGCGATCGCGCCGGTGATGTCGTCGGTCACCGTGGCCTGCACCGTCAGGTCGCCGTCGGCGAGGCTCGACATCTCGTCGAGCAGGCGCAGGATCGCGTCCTGGTTGCGGCGGTTGCGCTCCGATTCGAGATTCGCGACCCTGCGCAGCCCGGCTGCGGAGATCCACGCGACCAGCGCGCCGGCAAAGGCGAGAGCGGCGACCAGGATCGCAATCAGCGCCGGTTTCGTGCCGGCAAACCCGCCGGCCGTTGCTGCCGGCAGCGCCTCGAGCGACTTTGAAACCCGTTCGGCGGCATTGGCGAGATCACCCGCCGCGCGCTGCGCGCTCGCGAGCGAACCCGCGCGCTCGAGCGTGCCCTGCACCTGCTTTTCGTATGCCGCGAACTCATCGCGCACCGCATTGAGCCGCGTCGCCGCTTCGCCGCCGACTGCCGGCACGCCGGCGGTGCGATCGAACCCCGCCAGCCCCGCCAGGAACTGCGACAGCAGCGCCGTGTTCTCCGAGATGCGCCGCGTCACCGCAACCGGGTCCGCAGTCGCGCCCGCCAGCTGTTCGAGGTCGTCGGCCGTCCGTTGGGCCACGGTCTCGAAGCGCGGCAGCACGCGCAGCGCCACTGCTCCGCCGGGCGCCGACACGGCATCGCCGGTCGCCGCGAGCACGCGCCCGAGCGTGGTGCGCGATTCGCCGGCCCAGGACTTCAGTTCGCCCGCCGCCGCGCGCGCCGCCAGCACCTGCTGCGAGCTTTCCAGCACCGCGTTCCAGCCCGGCTCGCCGCCGAGGCGTTCCGCGCTCGCGGTGGACAGCGCGTCGAATGCGCCGCGGCCCGCCTCGATCTCCGCCAGCACGCGTTCGAGCTGCTGGCGCGACGCCGCGAGCTTTTCGAATGCAGCCGCGTCGCCGCGGCTCGCTTCCGCGGCCTGCGACGGCATCGCGCCGGCCAGCACCGTCAGATCGGCCAGGTGCGTGCGATAGCCGCGGTCCTGTTCGGCAGCGCGGCCGGACAGCGTCATCAGCAGCGCCGCGGCGAGCGCAGCCGCCAGGCCGCCGACCAGCAGCACCGGCATCCATCGCGCCACCGCGTACCTTTCCGGCAGATTGACCATTCTCGTGCCCCTTCCCCGACCGCGGCTCAGTTCGATCCGTGCAGGAACGCCGGGCTTTCGACCAGCATCCTGAGGCTCAATACCGGCCAGGCCTCGCTGCCACGCCGGAACGACCCGGCCAGATAATGTTCGCACCGAATCATCGTCGGCGGCGCCTCGGACTTGAACTCGCGTTCCGCGAAGCGCCGGAACCCGAGCACCTCGTCGACCATCAGCCCCGCGGGTATTTCGCGGTGGTTGACGACGATCACGCGCGTGTTGCGGCCAGACACGGTCTCGCCGCTGCCGAAATACTGTTTCAGGTCGATCACGGGCAGCAACTGGCCGCGCACATTGGCCAGCCCCATGATCCACGGCCGCGCGCCCGGCACGCGGGTGATCGGCGACGGCACGCCCATGACCTCGCGCGCCTCGTCCCGTTCGACCAGGAAGGTCTCGCCGCCCATGCGGAATGCGACACCGATCCACTCCTGCGCGGCGCCGCCATCGCGCGCGCCCGCGGCGACATCGCGCGACCGCTTCTCCAGTGCCAGCAACAACTCGAACGGCCGGTCGCGCAGGGCCCTCAGGGTCGGCTCAGGCTGCATCCGTTCAGCCCGTGAGGAGCGCAGCCTGCGCTTTCTCCACGAGTTGGGCCGGCGTCACCGGCTTGACCAGGTAGTCGACCGCGCCCTGGCGCATGCCCCAGATACGGTCGGTCTCCTGGCCCTTGCTCGACACCATGATCACCGGTATCGCCCGGGTCGCGGGGTCGTTGGCGAGCGTCCGCGTCGCCCGGAAACCATCGACACCCGGCATGACGATGTCCATCAGGATCAGGTCGGGCCGGATCTCGCGCGCCTTGCGGATGCCCTCGGCGCCGTCCGCGGCGGCTTCCGTCTCGAAACCATGGTTTTCGAGCATGCGCCGCATCTGGAACACCTCGGTCGGCGAATCATCGACTATCAGAATGAGCGCCATGACCTTGTCTCCATCCGCCCGGTCATTGCCGGGTGACGTGCCGTTCGATCGCCGACAGTAGCTCGTCGCGCGTGAACGGTTTCGTCAGGTAATGCTCGGAACCGACGATTCTCCCGCGCGCCCGGTCGAACAGGCCGTCCTTGCTGGACAGCATGATCACCGGTATCGAGCGGAATACCTTGTTGTGCTTGATCAGCGAACAGGTCTGATAACCGTCCAGGCGCGGCATCATGATGTCCACGAAGACGATGTCGGGCTGGTGGTCGGCGATCTTGGACAGCGCGTCGAACCCGTCCACGGCCGTGAACACTTCGCAACCTTCCTTGGCCAGCAGCGTCTCCGCCGTACGGCGGATCGTCTTGCTGTCGTCGATGACGAGCACTTTCAGACCGCTCAGGCGGTGCCCGTCATTAACGGCCGCTGCACTATCCATCGGGTACCTCCGGCCCCGGCGCTGCTCCGGCCGGGCGCTTGCAAAGCTCGTCAGGAAGCGCCCTCGGTTTCGACGCCGGAGCGGCCTCCTTTTAACATATCGGTCCACCCCCTGCCATGCCGGAGCACCGGCCGACCGGGCGGTCGGGACCGGTGACAGGTGTACTATGACAAGGCCCCCTGACGTGCAGTATCCGCGTCACATTCCAGCCAATCGGCCCGAGAGCACCTGATGCCAGCCAGACGCAGCCTTGCCGTGCTGATGGATCCCCTCGAAACCATCAAGCCGGCCAAGGATTCGACGATTGCAATGCTCGCCGCCGCCGCCCGGCGCGGCTGCGAAACCTGGTGCTTCGGCCAGGCCGACCTGTCGGCGCGCGACGGCCGTGCGATCGCGCGCCTGCGGCCGATCGAGGTCACCGGCCAGGGCAAGGATTGGTACCGCGCCGGCGATCCCGTGGTGCGGCCGCTCGCGGGCATCGACGCCGTGCTGATGCGCAAGGACCCGCCGTTCGACACCGAATACATCTACACGACCTACCTGCTCGAGCGCGCCGAAGCCGAGGGCGTCCTGGTCGTGAACCGGCCGCAGGGCCTGCGGGACATGAACGAGAAGGTCTACACGGCCTGGTTCCCCGACTGCTGCGCGCCCACTCTGATCACGCGCGATATGGATGCGATGCAGGCGTTCCTGGCCGAGCACGGCCGCATCGTCTGCAAGCCGCTCGAGAGCATGGGGGGCCGCTCGATATTCGTCATCGGCACCGGCGACAAGAACGCCCGCGTCGTATTCGAGACCCTGAGCGACTACGGGCGGCGCTACGCGATGGTGCAGCGCTACCTGCCCGAGATCGCCGAGACCGGGGATGCGCGCATCCTGCTGGTGGACGGCGAGCCCGTGCCGAACGCGCTGGCGCGCATGCCGGGGCCGGGTGACCACCGCGGCAACCTCGCGGCCGGCGCCAAGGGCTTCGGCCGGCCCCTTTCCGACCGCGACCGCTGGCTCTGTTCGCGCATCGGCCCGGTGATGCGCGAGCGCGGCATGCTGTTCGTCGGCCTGGACGTGATCGGCGGCTTCGTCACGGAGATCAATGTCACGAGCCCGACCGGCATCCGTGAGCTGGAGGCCGCGCACGGACACGACATCGCGGGCGCGCTGGTCGATGCCATGCTCGCGAGGCTGGCCCAGAGGTGAACAAGCGGCTCCTGCGGCCGCCGGCATCCGAGTCCAATGACCGGCTGACAGTCACCCTGTTCCTGGCCGGCGTGTTCCACCTGATCGTGATCCTCGGGATTACGTTCGCCCCGCCGCTGCCGGATCCGTCGGTCGTGCCGACCCTCGAGGTGCTGCTGGTCAACAACTCGCTGCCAGATGCCCCTGCCAACCAGCGCGCGAGCTACCTCGCCGAGCGCACCCAGCAGGGCAGCGGCAATTCCGCGTCGGGCCGGACGCGCCAGCCAGGAGCGGGCGACGCGCCGCGGGACGCCCCCGGCGCGGCCGATGGCGGACCCGGGCCGCCGACGGCGATCGGCCAAGCCGGCGGCGAGGGCCGGCTCCTCACCGCCCGCGGCGGGCCGCCCCGGTTCATCGCGGAGATCGCCGAGGCCGACGCGATGCTGCCGGCGTTGCCACGACAGGTGCTGGCCGGCGAGCCGTCGCCATTCGCCGGTCAGGACGAAGAGCCCGAGCTTGAACTCAAGGGACCTGAGCGGCGCGAATTGCTGGTGACGGCGAGCACCCGCAGCTCCGAGGTGGCCGTCTATCTCGATGCCTGGAAGCGCCGGATCGAACAGGTCGGCACGCTGAACTTCCCGAACGAGGCACGCCGCAGGAACTTTTCCGGAAACCCGGTGATCGAGGTGGCGCTCGCCTCGAACGGCGGCCTGGTGCGCGCCGCGGTGCGCCGCTCGAGCGGCCACGTGGAGCTCGACCGGGCCGCGATCGAGATCCTGAAGCTGGCGACGCCCTTCGAGGCGTTTCCGCAGCAGCTCGCCGAGAGGCACGAGGTGCTGCGCTTCGCCTACGAATGGCAGTTCGTGGCCGGACGGCTGGCAGGGTCGGCGGTCGAAGTGCCAGCCGACACGCCGTGAATCCGGATTAAGTCCGCTCGCAAACGGCGGCGGCGCGCGCCGCGCGTCTGCTTTGACCGCTGTGGTCCCGCGACCGATACTAGCGCCATGGCCGCCGGTTCCTATCTCAACAATCAGCTGCTGGTCGCGATGCCATCGCTCGCCGACCCCAACTTCTCGCACAGCGTGACGCTCGTCTGCGAGCACAACGAGCGCGGCGCGCTCGGCATCGTGATCAATCGCCCGCTCGAGATGAAATTGTCCGAGGTGCTCGAGCAGCTGGCGCTCGCCACCGAAAACCGGGAGCTGCGAGACATGCCGGTGCTCGCCGGCGGCCCGGTCCAGCGCGACCGCGGCTTCGTGTTGCACCGTCCCGGCCCGCAGGCCTTCGAATCGACGATGCCGGTGTCCGACTCGCTGCACGTCACGACCTCGCGCGACGTGCTCGCGGCGATGGCGCAGGGCACTGGCCCGCAGCAGGCGGTCATCGCGCTCGGCTACGCCGGCTGGGAAGCCGGGCAGCTTGACGAGGAAGTTCTGCAGAACGCCTGGCTGACCGTGCCGTGCGACGACGCGCTGATCTTCGAGCTGCCGTACGAGCAGCGCTGGCACGCGGCCGCGCGCCTGCTCGGCGTCGAGCTTTCGCGCATCAGCACCCAGGCGGGGCGTGCCTAGAGAGCCCCTGATGCCCGCGCCGGCCGCAAGGACGGTGCTCTCCTTCGATTTCGGTTTGAGGCGCATCGGCGTCGCGGTCGGCAACACGCTGACCGGAACGGCGGAGGCGCTTGCGACCATCCAGGCGCAGAACGGCGAACCCGACTGGGCGGTGATCGACCGCTGCATCGGCGACTGGCGTCCCGCCGCGATCGTCGCCGGCGTTCCCTATAATATGGGCGGTGAAGATGCCGCCATTGCCACGGCGGCACTGCGGTTCGCCGACCAGCTCGGCGCGCGATACGGCATCGAGGTTCACCGGGTGGACGAAAGACTCTCCTCGCGCGAAGCGGAGGATGACCTGCGCGAGCGCCGCCGCAGTGGTGCTAAGACGCGGCGCGTTCGCCGCGGCGAGGTCGATCGCGAGGCCGCGCGCCTGCTGTTGCTGCAATGGTTGCGCGCGCTGCCCGGCGGGCCTGCGCGATGAACCGGAGCTTCACGCAGCTCGATGGCAACGGAAGGCTGCGCCACCTGGTGACGCTGGACGGCCTCGAGCGCGGGCTGCTGGAAGAGTTGCTGGACCGCGCGGAGCGTTACCTGTGCCCGCCCGGCCGCCTGCCGCCGCGCGCCGAGGATCTCTCCGGCTGGACCGTTGCCAACCTGTTCGCCGAACCTTCGACGCGCACGCGCGCCTCATTCGAGCTCGCCGCGGTCCGCCTCGGCGCGGACACGATCAATCTCGACGTCATGCTGTCGTCGCGCGCCAAGGGCGAGTCCATCATCGACACGATCTACACGCTGCAGGAAATGCAGGTCGACGTGTTCGTGATCCGCGACGCCGAGCCTGGCATCCATGAATACGTCGCGCGCCACGTCGGCGCGCACGTCAGCGTGATCTCGGGCGGCGAGGCGCACCTTTCGCATCCGACCCAAGGCCTGCTCGATGCGCTGACGATCCGCCAGTGCAAGGGCGGGTTCCGCGACCTGGTCGTCACGATCACCGGCGACATCCGGCATTCGCGCGTCGCGCGATCCGCTTACCGGGCGCTGACGACGCTCGGCATCGCCGAGCTCCGCATCGCGGGACCTTTGGAGATGATGCCGGATGCCGGCGAGTTCGGCGGCGCGCGGCGCTTCGAATCGTTCGACGAGGCAATCGAAGGCGCCGACGTCGTGATGATGCTGCGAATTCAGCGCGAGCGGGTCGCGGGCGCCGGGCCGACCGACATCGTCGGCTATCACCAGCAGTTCGGCCTGACCGCCGCGCGGCTCGCGCGGGCCCGTCCGCAGGCGATCGTGATGCACCCGGGTCCGATGAACCGCGGCGTCGAGATCACCTCCGACGTCGCCGACGGTCCGCAGTCCGTGATCCGCCGGCAGGTCGCGAACGGCGTCGCGATGCGCATGGCCGTGCTCGCACACCTGGCCGACGCCCGCCGGAAGCGCGCGTCATGAGCGGCGCGGCGGAGGGCCATCGCGGAACCCTCTTCCTCGAGGACGCCGCCATCATCGCTCACCAGGCCTTCGAGGGCGGGCAGTACGTGCTGCGCCTGCTGGCGCCGCGCTGCGCGGCGGCCGCGACGCCCGGCAGCTTCGTCCACCTGACCTGCGGGCCGGAAGTACCGATGCGCCGGCCGCTGTCGATCATGCGCGCGGATCCCGCCGCCGGCACGATCGAGCTGCTCTACAAGGTCGTCGGGCATGGCACGGCTGAACTCGCGACACGCAAGACCGGCGAACGGCTTTCCTGCCTCGGCCCGGTCGGACGCGGATTCACCGTGCATCCGGCGCGGCCGCGCACGCTCCTGATCGGCGGCGGCGTCGGCATCCCGCCGATCGTGTTTCTTGCGGAATCGCTCGCCGCGGCGCGTGGCGCCGGCTGGATGCCGCTGGTGCTGATGGGGTCCGAGCTGCCCTTCCCGTTCGCACTCGCGCGCTCGGGCATCGCCGTTCCCGGCGTCCACACGGGGGCGATGGCAACCATGCCGTTGCTCGAGGAACTGGGCGTCGCCTGCCGGCTCGCGAGCCTCGCGGGATTCAACGGCTGCCATCGCGGCTATGTGACCGAGCTGGCCGATACCTGGATCGCATCATTGAAGCCGGCGGAGCGCACCGAAGTCGAGGTGTTTGCCTGCGGGCCCGAACCCATGCTGCGGGCGACTGCGGCACTGGCGAAGCGCCACGGCCTGCCGTGCCAGGTTTCGCTCGAAGAGAACATGGCCTGTGCAGTCGGTGGTTGCGCGGGTTGTACCGTTCTCGTCCAGACGCCGGACGGGCCTGCAATGAAACGCGTCTGCGTCGACGGCCCCGTATTCGACGCCGCTACCGTTTTCACCAGCTGATTTTCGATGCGGCTGCCACGCCCCCGCCAGGGCGCGCGTTGCGCGGCGGGAACCCTCGCTCGCTCGCGCCGCCGGAACTTACGCGCTCACTCGCGAGGTTCCGGCCGCACGCCGCGCCCTGACGCAAGGCGCCGCGGCCGCGACAATCGGGTGGCCGAACACACTGACGGCGATGCGATGCGGGTTCGTGGAACCAGCACGGGCGGAATTCAGCGCGGGCTGCGCGGGCGTTCCGGGGGCGGGCGGGGAATGTTCCGAGCGAGCGCGTAAGTTCCAGCGGCGCGAGCGAGGAAGCGTTCCCCGCCCGCCCCCAAAACGCCCGCACTAACCAAAGTTGATCCGCGCCTCGAGGTTGGTCCGCGAGTCGGCGTTGTTGAGCGCCTCCTCGATGTCGATCCGGCCTTCCTTGTAGAGGTGCAGCAACGCCGAGTCGTAGTTCTGGATACCGCGCTCGTTCGACGACAGCATCGCTTCCTTGACGCCGATGACATCGCCCTTCTTGGTCAGGTCCTGGATGTGCGGCGTATTCAGCATCACCTCGACCGCCGCGACCCGCTTGTTGTTGCGGCCGCGAACCAGGCGCTGCGAAATGATCGCGCGCAGGTACTGCGACAGGTCGAGGAAGATCTGGTTGTGCTGGTCGCGCGGGAACAGGTTGATGATGCGGTCGAGCGTCTCGGCGCAGTTGTTCGCGTGCAGCGTCGCGATGCACAGGTGGCCGGTACCGGCCAGCGCGATGGCGGCCTCCATCGTCTCGCGGTCGCGGATCTCGCCGATCAGGATGACGTCGGGTGCCGCGCGCATCGCGGCGCGCAGCGCCCGGCCGAAGGAGCGGGTGTCGAGGCCCACTTCGCGCTGGTTCACGATCGCCTTGCGGTTCTGGTGGAGGTACTCGATCGGGTCCTCGATCGTCAGGATGTGGTCAGAGCAATGCTCGTTGCGGTGGTTGATCATCGCCGCGAGCGTGGTGGACTTGCCGGAGCCGGTGGCGCCGACCATCAGCACCAGTCCGCGTTTCAGCATCGCGAGGTCCTTGAGCGTGTCGGGCAGGCCGAGATTGTCGAGCCTCGGCGTGTCCACGCTGATATAGCGCAGCACCAGCGCCGGGTACCCCCGCTGGTGGAACAATGCCGCGCGGAACCGGCCGACGCCCGGCTCTGAAATCGCGAAATCGATCTCGAGTTCGTTCTGAAAATGCTCGAGCTGTTCAGCGCTCATCAGGCCATAGGCGATGTCGCGCACCTGCTCGGCGTTGAGCACCTGCTTGTTGATCGGATAGATGAGCCCCTCGATCTTGATCTTGACGGGCGAGTTGGACGTGAAGAAGAGGTCCGATGCCTTCTTCTCGGACATCAGCTTCAGCAGCGGCTTGATGCTGAACCGCCCGTCTTCCGACTCGGCCGCGATCGTCTGGTCGGTGGCCGGCTTAGTAGATTTTGCCGTCGTTGGACTCATCGACAATCCTCAGCGTGCTGGATGCCTCCGCCTGGAGGCGGTCCTCGCGTTTGCTCTCAAGCTTGATCCTGAGGCGCAATTCGTTCTTCGAGTCGGCGTTGCGCAGGCCCTCCTCGTAGGAGATCGTGCCCGCCTCGTAGAGTTCGAACAGCGCCTGGTCGAAGGTCTTCATGCCGAGGCGGTTCGAGCGCCCCATCACTTCCTTGATCTTGGTGACTTCGCCACGGAAGATCAAGTCCGCAACCAGCGGCGTGCCGATCATGATCTCCATCGCCGCGATGCGGCCCTCGGTCTTCTCGCGCGGCACCAGGCGCTGCGACACCAGCGAGCGGATGTTCAGCGACAGGTCCATCAGGAGTTGCTCGCGCTTCTCCTCCGGGAAGAAGTTGATGATGCGGTCGAGCGCCTGATTCGAGCTGTTGGCGTGCAGCGTCGCCAGCACCAGGTGGCCGGTTTCGGCGAACTGGATCGCGTACTCCATTGTCTCGCGGTCGCGGATCTCGCCAATCATGATGACGTCGGGTGCCTGGCGCAGCGTATTCTTGAGCGCGGTGTGCCAGCTATCGGTGTCCACGCCGACCTCGCGATGCGTCACGACGCAACCGCGGTGTGCGTGCACGTACTCGACCGGGTCCTCGATCGTGACGATGTGGCCGCGCGTCTTCTCGTTGCGGTAGCCCACCATCGCGGCGAGCGTGGTGGACTTGCCGGAGCCGGTGGCGCCCACGACGATCACGATGCCGCGCTTGGACATTACGATGTCCTTCAGGATCGGCGGCAGTTCGAGTTCCTCGATCGTCGGGATGGTCGCATTGATCTGGCGGATCACGCAGCCCGTATGGCCCTGCTGCACGAATGCGCTGACGCGGAACCGGCCGATGCCGGGCGGCGCGATCGCGAAGTTCGCTTCCTTGGTCGCGTCGAACTCGCGCGTTTGGCGGTCATTCATGATCGATCGCACCAGCACGGCGCTCTGCTCCGGCGCCAGCACCTTGTCGGTCTGCGGGCGCACCTCGCCGTCGATCTTGATCGCGGGCGGAAAGCCGGCCGTGATGAACAGGTCCGAGCCCTTGCGGTCGACCATTCGCCGCAGCAGATCCTGCATCAGCCTGATTGCCTGTTCCCGATCCATTCCTTTACTCCAGGGCGGCGCGGCGCCGCTTACATCGCATCCTTGTTCGCGGCCTTGTAGCGCGCCTCTTCCTTCGCGATCAGGCCCTTCGCCAGCATCTCGGTCAGGCACTGATCGAGCGTCTGCATGCCCTGCGCCTGGCCGGTCTGGATCGACGAGTACATCTGCGCGATCTTGTTCTCGCGTATCAGGTTACGGATCGCGGGCGTCGCGATCATGATCTCGTGCGCCGCGATGCGGCCGCCGCCGAGGCGCTTCAGCAGCGTCTGCGAGATCACCGCGCGCAGCGATTCGGAGAGCATCGAGCGCACCATGTCCTTTTCCTCGCCAGGGAACACGTCGACGATACGGTCGACGGTCTTGGCGGCGGAACTCGTGTGCAGCGTGCCGAACACGAGATGGCCGGTCTCGGCCGCAGTCAGGGCCAGCCGGATCGTCTCGAGGTCGCGCATTTCGCCGACCAGCACGACGTCCGGGTCCTCGCGCAACGCAGAGCGAAGCGCCTCGCTGAATCCCAGCGTGTCGCGGTGCACTTCGCGCTGGTTGATCAGGCAGCGCTTTGACTCGTGCACGAACTCGATGGGGTCCTCGATCGTGATGATGTGATCGGGACGATTGACGTTGACGTAGTCGATCATGCCGGCGAGCGTCGTGGACTTGCCCGAGCCGGTCGGCCCGGTCACCAGCACGAGGCCCCGCGGCAGCATGCACAGGTCCTTGAACACCTTGGGCGCGTTCAGGTCGTCGAGCGTCTTGATCAGCGACGGAATATTACGGAACACCGCGCCGGCGCCGCGGTTCTGGTTGAAGGCATTGACGCGGAAGCGCGCCAGGTTCGGGATCTCGAACGAAAAGTCGGTCTCGAAGAACTCCTCGTACACCTTCCGCTGCTTGTCGTTCATGATGTCGTACACCATGCTGTGCACTTCCTTGTGCGTCAGCGGCGGCATGTTGACCCGCTTGACGTCGCCGTCCACGCGAATCATGGGCGGCACGCCTGCCGACAGGTGCAGGTCGGACGCATTGTTCTTGACGGCGAATGCCAAGAGTTGGGCGATGTCGACAGCCATCAGGGCTCCCTGGCTCGGTGCGCGGCGCATGCTCCCCGCGCGCCTGAGGGCGGCTCATCGGGGCCGGGGGCAGTATATCCCCGGGGGCCGCACACCAATATGTTAACTGCTCCGCAGAATCCCGCAGGAAGGCTGGTCCTGGTGCGGGATCGGATCGCAACGGCGGCCCGCGAAGCCTGCCGGGATCCCGCCGCCGTCACCCTGATCGGCGTCGCGAAATCGCAGTCGCGCGGACGCATTCTTGCCGCCCTCGACGCCGGCCTGGCGGACCTCGGCGAAAACTACGTCCAGGAAGGCCGCGAGCACGCCGCCCTGCTCGTGGGGCGCGCCGTGCGCCGGCATTTCATCGGCGCGTTGCAGTCCAACAAGACGCGGCCGGTCGCGGAGTCGTTCGACTGGGTGCACACGGTGGACCGCGTGAAGATTGCCGAGCGGCTGTCAGCGCAACGGCCCGCTGCGCTTCCGCCTCTCGCCGTCTGCATCCAGGTGCGTCTCGGTGTAGAAGAAACGAAATCGGGCGTGACGCCCGCTGAACTGCCGGCGCTCGCAGCGGGCGTCGCCGCGCTGCCGCGCCTTGCACTGCGTGGCTTGATGGCGCTGCCGCCGGAAGAAACCGACGTCGCGCGCCAGCGGCACTGGTTTCGCGAGTTGCGGCGCCTGCTCGAGCATTTGAACCGCGCCGGCCACCGGCTCGATGCGCTGTCCATGGGCATGAGCGGCGACTTCGAGGCCGCGATCGCCGAGGGCGCGACGCACGTTCGCATTGGCACCGCGATCTTCGGCGAGCGTGCCTGACCTGCCGCCTGTCAGACCTTCAGCGCCTTGCCGATCGGCAGTTCGCGCAGGCGCTTGCCGGTCGCCGCGAAGATCGCGTTGCAGACTGCCGGCGCAACGACCGATGTCGAGGGCTCGCCGATGCCGCCCGGCGCTTCCTGGCTTTCGAACAGGCGCACTTCGATGACCGGCACCTCGTTCAGACGCATCAGGCGATAGCGGTCGAAATTCGTCTCGCGCACCCGGCCGCGATCGAGCGTGATCTCGCCCCACAGCGCGGCCGTCAGCCCGAATACGATGCCGCTCTCGATCTGCGATTCAACGATCGCGGGATTGACCATCTGCCCGCAGTCGACTGCGCAGACCACGCGATGCACCTTGAGCGCGCCGCCCGTGATGGACACCTCGGCGACCTGTGCGAGGTAAGTGCCGTAGCCTTCCATCAGCGCGATGCCCTGGTGGCGACCCGCCGGCGGCTTGCCCCAGCCGGCCATCCGGGCAGCTTCCTCAAGTACGCGCATGTAGCGAGGCTGATTCCTCAGCAGGTCGCGCCGGAACTCGAATGGATCCTTCTTCGCCGCGTGCGCCAGCTCGTCCATGAAGCTCTCGGCAACGAAGCAGTTGAGCGCATGGCTGACCGAGCGCCAGTAGCCGACGTCGATGCCGATTTCCTGGCGCAGGTAGTCCACCGACACGTTCGGCACGTCGTAGGGATAGTTCTGCGCCGCCTCGACCGCGAACGGGTCCGCGACCTTCGGGTCGGCGACCGCGCCTGGGAACATGCGGGCTGTGACCGACGGACTCGCCAGGTGGAGTTGCCAGGCGACGAGCCGGCCGTCCTTGTCGAGCGCGCCGGCGACCATGTCGTGCGCCGGCGGGCGATAGGTGTCGTGGGTCATGTCGTCTTCGCGGGTCCAGATCACCTGGACCGGTTTGCCGACCGCCTTCGAGGCCTCGACCGCCGCCGGAATGAAATCCATTTCCAGCCGGCGCCCGAAACCGCCGCCGAGCAGCGTCGTGTGCACGCGCACCTGATTGGGATCGAGGCCGGCGGCCCTGGCGGCCGTCGCCTGCGCGGCGTCCTGCCACTGAGTGCCGGTATACAGGTCGCAGCCGCCGGCGCGGACGTCCGCGGTGCAGTTCATCGGCTCGAGCGTCGCGTGCGCGAGCAGCGGCAGCTTGTAGGTCGCGCGCAGGACCCTGGCCGCGCCATTGATCGCCGATGCCGCGTCGCCGTCGCTGCGCACGGCGATGCCGCTGCCAGGCGACGCCGCCTTCGCGAGCGTCGCCGCGATCTGCCGGGTGTCGAGGCGCGCGTTGGGGCCCGGGCCCCACTCGATCTTCAGCGCATCGCGCGCCTGGCGCGCCTGCCAGTAATGGTCGGCGACGACGGCCACGCCGTTGCCGGTGGTCAATACCCGGCGCACGCCGGGCATGGCCTCGGCGGCGGCGGCATCCACGCTCTTCACCGTGCCGCCGAGCTCCGGGCACTGCACGAGCGATGCATAGAGCATGCCGGGCAGCCGCACGTCGAGCCCGAACTGCGCCGAACCGTCGACCTTGCCCGGGGTGTCCGTGCGCTTCGCGCGCGTGCCGATCAGCGTGAACTTGTCGGGCGTCTTGAGCGGCACGTCCTGCGGCACCGGCAGCTTCGATGCGGCCTCGGCGACTTCGCCATAGGTCAACGCATCGCCATCGTCATTCAGCACGCGGCCGCCCTCGACGCGGCACTCGCCGGCGTCCACGCCCCATTCCGCGGCCGCCGCCTGGATCAGCATCACGCGCGCCGTCGCGCCCGCCTGGCGCAGTCGCTCCCAGGCATCACGCACGCTGGTGCTGCCGCCGGTCACCTGGACGCCGATCATTGCATTGATGTAGGCGGCGCCGGGCGGCGCCGGTTCGACCGCGATGGCCGCGAGCGGCACCTCGAGTTCCTCCGCGAGCAGCATCGGCAGCGCGGTGTAGACGCCCTGCCCCATCTCGGAGCGGTCCGCCAGCACGGTGATGCGGTTGTCGCCGCCGATCTTGAGCCAGGCATTGGGCATGCCGCCCGCCGCCGGGCCGATTGGCTTCTTCCGGCCGCAGCCCGGCAGCGAAATCGCCAGCACCAGGCCGCCGCCGGCCAGCGCGGAGATCTTCAGGAAATCCCGGCGGTCCGTGCCGGTCGTCGAAAGGATCATGATCCGCCTCCTTCGCGCGCGATTTCGGCGGCGCGGTGGATCGCCTTGCGGATGCGCGGATAGGTGCCGCAGCGGCAGATGTTGCCGGACATGGCGGCATCGATGTCGGCATCGGTCGGCGCGGGATTGGCGGCGAGCAGCGCCACAGCCGACATGATCTGCCCCGACTGGCAGTAACCGCACTGGGGTACGTCGAGCTCGAGCCAGGCGCGCTGCACCGGGTGGCTGCGATCGTTCGAGAGGCCTTCGATCGTCGTGATGCGCTTCCCCGCAACCGCCGAGAGCGGCGTGACGCAGGAGCGGATCGGCACGCCTTCCAGGTGCACCGTGCAGGCGCCGCAGAGCGCCATTCCGCAGCCGAACTTGGTGCCGGTCAGACCGAGATGATCGCGCAGCACCCACAGGAGCGGCGTCGCGGGCGTGGCATCGGTTTCCAGTTCGCGGCCATTGACTTCGAGCCTCATCATCTGGCGTTCCCCCGTGCGATACCGGCCCGCGTATTATTGCGCCACCGGCGGGCGGGCGCACTAGAATTGCGGCGTGGACGCCCTGCAATTCATCGTCGATTCGGTGCTGACCTTTGCGGTCTACGCGTTCCTGCTGCGCGTCCTGCTTCCACTCTCGCGCGCCGACTTCCGCAATCCGCTGGCACAGGCGATTCTGGCGCTGACCAACTGGCTGGTGCTGCCGCTCCGGCGCATCCTGCCGCCGGTGGGGCGCGTGGATACGGCCTCGGTCGTGGCCCTGCTGGCCGTTCAGATCGGCGCGGCGCTGATCCTGTTCCGGCTCCAGACCGGCGTGCTGTTCCCGTTCGTGCCGCTCTTGGTGGCGTCGATGAAGATGCTGCTGTTGTCGGTCCTGCTGCTCTACACGGTCCTGATCTTCATCTACGCGCTGTTGTCGTTCGTCGCGCCCGGCGTCAGGAGTCCGGCTACCAGCCTGCTGGCGTCCCTGTGCGAGCCCCTGCTCGGGCCGCTGCGCCGGTTGCTGCCCGCCGTCGGCGGGCTCGACTTCTCGCCGCTGGTCGCGATCATCGGCCTGCAGGCGCTGCGTCTCCTGATCGCCTGACCATGCCTTCCACCTGGTGGCGGCGGGAAGGCACGGGACTGCGGCTCGCGGTCCGGATCCAGCCGCGCGCCGGGGCGGATCGCGTCAACGGCATCCGCGCCGGCCGCCTCAGGATCCGCATTGCCGCGGCGCCGGTTGAAGATGCCGCGAATGCGCGGCTGTGCCGGTACGTCGCCGGCATTTTCGACGTGCCGGTCAGCGCCGTCCGCCTGTTGCAGGGCAACAAGTCGCGCGACAAGCTGCTGGCGGTAGACGGCGTCCAGGCGCTGCCCGCGGCCCTGGCAGGCCTGGCAGAACCGGCGGCCGAGACCTGATTTTCGTGGGTCCGGCGCGTCCTGGCCTGGCTCTGGCGCTGCTGCTGCTCGCGTCCTGTGGCGACGTCACCGCCCCGATACCGGCCGCCCAGCGATACGCCGATCCCGGATTCGTCGACGCCGGTGAACAGCGCCTGCATTACGCGCTGATCATGACGCGCGACCTGCCTTCAGAGATTGCGGGCAGTTACGGCATTGTGCCGAGACGCAATCTAGCTCTGCTGACGATCACGCTGACGTCGCGAAACGCCGACGGTATCCGGCTCACCGCGTCTGAGTTGACGGCGACATCGGTTCTGCTGACCGGCCAGCGTCAGGCACTTGCACTCACCCGTCACGATGAAACGGGAGGCCCGAGCTACCTGGCAACGGTCGAAGTGCGTCATCGCGTGCCCGTCACGATCGAGATCCGGGCACGCACGACGGCTGCGAGTCCCGAGCTCCGCGCCCGAGCGACGCGGGAGTTTCATTTCGAGTGATCCGCGCGGCTGCGTGCCATGCCGTAAAAAACCGCTCGGAATCGTCGTCGCCCCTCTTATGCAGCTGGATTTTCCGTGGTATCGTGCGCGCCGACATCGACAGAGGCGGGATCGCCCCACCTCTGACAAAACCACAGGAGATATCTCAATGGCGAAGAAGAACGCGGCTCCGACGAAGTCGCAAGTCGTATCGGCCGTCGCGGGCCAGACCGATCTCAGCAAGAAGCAGATCGGCGCGGTGCTCGACGCCCTTACCGGCCAGATGAAGAAGGCGCTGAAGGGCGCCGGCGTCTTCACGCTGCCCGGCGTGTGCAAGATGCGCGTCGTGAAGAAGCCCGCCACGAAGGCGCGCGAGGGCGTAAACCCTTTCACGGGCGAGAAGATGATGATCAAGGCCAAGCCGGCCTCGAAGAAGGTGCGCATCCGCGCCCTCAAGAACCTCAACGAGATGGTGAGCTGACGCCAGCCATCGCGTTTTCAAGTTCGAGAAGCTGACGGGGCGGCCCGCACCGCCCCGTTCGTTTTTCGGGAGTTTTTCAGGGGTTTTCGGCGAGCCGCGCCGCGAGCCAGTCGCCGACCAGGGTCCTGAGCACGGTCAGGCGGCCGTGGAAGAAATGCTCCGCCCCCGGAAGGATCGCCACCTTCGGCGCCGGCTGCAGCTTGCGGGTCCATTCCAGCACCGACTCGTGATTCACCAGGTCGTCCCGGTCGCCCTGAGCGACGAGCCAGGGGCAGCGCGGCACCGCGAGCGTCGCGAAATCGAAACGCTGCACCGGCGGGGCGACCGTCACCAGCAGTTCGGCATCGCGCAGCGCGGCGAGCCGGAACGCGACGAAACTGCCGAACGAAAAGCCGAGCGACCACAGGCGCGTGACGCCGAGCCGCCGCTTGCACCAGTCCACGACCGCCAGCGCATCGTCTGTTTCGCCGATGCCGTTGTCGTAAACGCCCGCGCTGCCGCCGACGCCCCGGAAATTGAATCGAATACTCGTCACGCGCTGATCCAGCGCACAGCGCGCGAGCGTGTGCACGACCTTGTTCTGCATCGTCCCCCCATACAAAGGGTGCGGATGACAGCAGACCGCAATGATGTCGCTGCGCGCCTGCGGCGGCCGCTCGATCAGGGCCTCGATCGGCCCGTCCGGCCCGTCGATGGCGAGTTTTTCTACGCTCGGCGCCTGAATCATCGCGCGGCTCCATGCGGAACGGCCGGTGGGCCGTCTGCGAGCGCGTAAGTTCCGGCGGCGCGAGCAGGCGGCCCGGTGGCCGTCGAACACATGGAGCCGCCCATGACTCCGTCCGCGCTCAGCGTTTGTAGATCACGCCTGCCTTCATGACGAAATTGACGCGTTCCATGAGGTGAACATCGGCGCGCGGGTCGCCCGGCACCGCGATGATGTCGGCGATCTTGCCGGCCCCGATACTGCCGAGTTGGTCGTCGATGCCGAGATACGCGGCGGGTACGATGGTTGCCGACTTGATCGCGGCCATGACCGGCATGCCCGCCTCGGTCATGTAGGCGAATTCTTTCGCGTTGCTGCCGTGCTCGCAGACGCCGCAGTCGGTACCGAACATGATGGTGACGCCGCCGCGCCAGGCCTTCTCGAAGGTTTCCTGGATCTGCGGGCCGACCTCGAGCGCCTTCGGCCGGACGATGGCGGGGAAGTAGGTCGGATCCTGGGCTTTCTCGTAAACCCAGCGGCCGGCCGAGATCGTGGCCACGTAATGCGTGCCTTTCCGCTTCATCAACTGCAGCGCTTCGTCGTCCATGAACGTGCCGTGCTCGATCGAATCGATGCCGGCGCGCACGGCGCGCTTGATGCCTTCCGCGCCATGGGCGTGCGCCGCCACCTTCATGCCGTAGTCGTGCGCGGTCGAGATGACGGCCTGCAGTTCCTCGTCGGTGAACTGCGGGGCGGTGCCGGACTTCGCGATCGACAGCACGCCGCCGGTCGCCGTGATCTTGATGGAGTCGGAGCCGTCCTGGTAGCGCCTGCGCACTGCCTCGCGGCAACTGTCGGGGCCGTTGCAGACGGTGTCGAGGCGCGGGTCGTCGCTGTAGAGGAACGGGCCCCAGGAATTGGTCGAGTCCGCATGGCCGCCCCGCGTGCCGATCGAGCGGCCGGAGGTGAAGATGCGCGGGCCTTGCACATTGCCTTCCGCGATCGCGCGCTTGAGCGCGATCGAAACCCCGAACTGGTCGCCGAGATTGCGCACGGTCGTGAAGCCAGCCATCAGCGTCCGCTCCGCGAAGCGGATCGAATCGTAGGCACGATCCGCCTCGCTCTTCTTGATGCTGTCGATCTCGGAGCGGCGGTTGTGCTCGGAAGTCAGGTGCACATGCATGTCCATCAGGCCGGGCATTGCGGTGGAGTCCGACAGGTCGATGACCACATCGCCTTCGGCAGGCACAACAAAACCCGTTTCGACGCTGCGGATGCGATCGCCCTCGACGACGATCGTCACGCGTTCGCGTGGAGCGTCCGCCAGGCCGTCGATCAGGCGGCCGGCGTGGATCAGCGTGGCCGCCGACGCATTTCCCGCAAATGCGAGGGCTGCCAGCGCCGCTGTTGCCGTTGCGATTCGCATCATCATGGACCTCTCAGTCGGCCTGGGGCGCCAGCGTCACGGACTCGACGGCCAGCAATTCCACTTCGAACAGCAGCGTCGAATTCGGCGGGATCAATCCGTTGCCGACGGCGCGGCCGCCGTAACCGAGAGCCGGCGGAATCAGCAGCCGCCGCACGCCGCCGACCCTCATGCCGGGCACGCCCTGCTCCCAGCCCCGGATCACGTGGCCGGAGCCCAAAGGAAACGAGAATGGCTGCTTGCGATCGCGCGAACTGTCGAACTGCCTGCCGTGTCCGTCGTTCGCCGACGGGTCGTGCAGCCAGCCCGTGTAATGCACGATGACGACCATGCCGGGCAGGGCCTCGTCGCCGACGCCGGCTGCCAGGTCGGTCACCTGCAGCACGGCTTCCGGTGCGGCCGCTGCGGCGGGCGCCGCCGGTTCCTGCGCTACCGCGCAGGCCGCCAGGCATAGCCATGCCGCCGCAACAAAAAGGGGCCGCACACCTTTTCCGCTGCGCACCGAAATGGTGTGCGTCCCGTTCTTCAGCAGGATCACTTACCGGGCTCCGGCTCAAAATCGAGCGCGGCGGAGTTGATGCAGAAGCGTTGGCCGGTCGGCTGCGGCCCATCTTCGAACACGTGCCCGAGATGCGCGCCACAGTTCGCGCAGCGCACCTCGGTGCGGATCATGCCGTGCGATTCATCGGCGCGCGCCGCCACGCTGGTCGCGGCCACCGGCTGCCAGAACGACGGCCAGCCGGAGCCGGAATCGTACTTCGCGCCGGACGAGAACAGCTGCTCGCCGCAAACGACACACAGGTACGTCCCGCTCTGCTCGTTGCGGTAATGCTCCCCGGTAAATGCCCGCTCGGTGCCCTGCTGTTGCGTCACGCGATACTGCTCGGGCGTCAGTTGCGCCCGCAGTTCGGCATCGCTCGGCTTCTTGCCCATCCGTGAAAGATACCAGCTTTGCCGCCGCCTGCGAAAAAGGGGACGCAACCCTTTTTCACTTCAGCAGCCATTGGTTCAGCCGACGCAGGAATCCGGCCGGGTCCGGCAGCGCGCCGCCGTCCGCGATCGTCGCCTGGTCCGCGACGATCGCCGCCAGCGAGTTGAATGCGTCGTCGTCCGGCAACTCGCCGAGCCGCACGATCAGCGGATGCGCGGCATTCAGCTCGAGCCACGGCTTTACCGCGGGCAGCGTCTGCCCCGCTGCTTCCAGCATCCGCCGCAGCTGCGGACCCGGGTCCGCCGCATCGCGCACCAGGCAGGCCGCGGACTCCTGCAGCCGCCGGCTCGTGCGCACGCCGGCCACGCGCCCGCCGAGACTTGCCGCGACGCGCGCGCAGAGTTCCGGCAGTTCGGCCGGGGCCGCTGTCGCCTGCGCCGGCAGCCCGTCAAACGTCAGTTCGCCACTGCCGGCATCGCGCAATGCGTGGCCGTCGATCTCATCGAGCGCCGAGAGCATCCAGGGATCGATATGGTCCGCGAACAGGAGCACCTCGACGCCGCGCGCGCGCAGTCCCTCCAGCTGCGGGCTCACGCGCGCGGCTGTCTCATTGTCGGCGGACAGGTAATAAATGTCCTTCTGGCCCGGCTGCATGCGCGCGATGTAATTGACCGCCGAGTGGACCTGCCCCTCCCCGGCCGTCGATGCAAAGCGCATGAGCGGCACCAGGCGCTCGCGATTGCCCGGGTCCTCGATGATGCCTTCCTTCAGCACGTTGCCGAAGGCGCCCCAGAAGGTCCTGTACCTGTCCGGCTCGTCCGCCGCGAGTTTCGCAAGCATGTCCAGCACGCGGCGCGTGATCGTGCTCCTGATCGCCTGCACTTCCGGGTCCTGCTGCAACAGCTCGCGCGACACGTTGAGCGGCAGGTCGGCCGCATCGACCACGCCTTTGACGAACCGCAGGTACAGCGGCAGGAACTGCTCGGCGTCGTCCAGGATGAACACGCGCCGCACGTAGAGCTTGAGGCCGCGCGGCGCGGCGCGGTTGTAGAGATCGAATGGCGCGGTCGCCGGCAGGTACAGGAGCGTCGTGTACTCGCGCCGGCCCTCGACCTGGTTGTGGCTCCAGGCCAGCGGCGCACCTGCATCGTGCGACACATGCCGGTAGAACGCCTGGTATTCATCGTCCGTCAGTTCAACGCGCGGCCGCGTCCACAGCGCCTGCGCCTGGTTGACGCGGTCGTATTCGCCCTTGCCGCCGGAAGGGCGCAGCAGCACCGGGAACGCGATGTGATCGGAGTAGCGGCGGATCAGCGCGCGCAGCCGGAATGGATCCGCGAACTCCGCGGCATCCTCCTTCAGGTAGAGCGTGACGGTCGTGCCGCGCTCGGAACGCTCGATGGTCTCGAGCGTGAACTCGCCGTCGCCCGTGGAGCTCCAGCAGACCGCCGCGTCCGCAGAGCTGCCGGCGCGCCGCGAGCGCACTTCGACGCGGCCGGCCACCATGAACGCCGAGTAGAAGCCGACGCCGAACTGCCCGATCAGCTGGCTGTCCTGTCTCGTGTCGCCGGTCAGCTGCGCAAGGAACTCCGCAGTGCCGGACTTGGCGATGGTGCCGAGATGTTCCGCGGCCTCGTCGCGCGTCATGCCGATGCCGGTGTCGGTCACCGACAGGGTCCGCGCCTTCGCGTCGAAATCGATGCGGATCTCCGGGCCCGAATCGCCGGCGCCGAGCGCCGGATCGGCGAGCGCGGCGAAGCGCAGGCGGTCGCAGGCGTCCGAGGCATTGGATATCAGTTCGCGCAGAAAGATCTCGCGGTGGCTGTACATCGAATGAATGACGAGCCGCAGCAACCGGCTGACCTCGGCCTGGAATCCGCGCGTTTCGGTGGCGTGTTCGCTCATCAGCTCCTCCCGTCCGGGAAGCGCCAATGGTGGCATGAACGGCTGGATTCAAGTGCGCGAGCGAAGTCCCGCGCGCGTCAGGCGCGAGTCGGGCGTCAAGGGTCCTTCGCGGCTGGCCAGAGACCCAGACGGTGCCGCAGCACGGACACCAGGTCCTCGAGCTCGTCGAAGAATTGCACGAGTCTTTCCACGGGTCGGTCAGCGATCGGTCGGGCGGCGCTGGGCACCGGTGCCGTTGACGCCCGGCTTCTCGTCGGCGTCCGCGGCAAAGACGCCGCGTACCTTCTCGGCCCAGGTCTTGTAGTTCGAGTACTTGGTCAGTTCGCGCGAGATCGCGCCGTGACGGCTCACGACGGCGCTGCGGCGCGGCAGGCGCGCCGCTGGCTCCGAACCGGTGCGGTCGGCGCGACTGTCACCGCCGGTCAGCTTGATGTCGGTCACAGGAAAGAGACCTGAACAGGCTTCATGTCACGCAAGGTACGCGTGGGACCGCGGGCGAAACAGGAACTGCATCACAGGTCCCGGGTCCGGAACCCGCGCCCTGCCGCAATCAGACGATTCGATAGCTCGGGCGGTATTCGCCGACCAGTTTCATGCGTCTTTCCGCAACGAATGCGCGCAGCAGTTCATCGAGCGGTTTGGCGATCTGCGGGTCGGCGTGGATCTCGAATGGACCGCGTTCCTCGATCAGCCGGATGCCCTGTTCTTTCACATTGCCGGCGACGATGCCGGAGAACGCGCGGCGCAGGTTCGCGGCGCGCTCGTGCACCGGCTGGTCCATCGACAGCGCGAGCCCGGACATCGAGGCGTGGCTCACGTCGAACGGCTGCTGGAACGCCGGCGGGATCTTCAGCAGCCAGTTGAAGTTGTAGGCGTCGCCGGCGCGGCGGCGCG
>Ga0209640_10000515_pt1 | contig 30061 bp, 28 predicted proteins | sample RifCSP10_1_FD_184018 | JGI IMG/M metagenome (GOLD analysis project Ga0209640, IMG submission 184018) | Soil microbial communities from Rifle, Colorado - Rifle CSP2_sed 10_1 (SPAdes) (version 2) | ecosystem: Environmental > Terrestrial > Deep subsurface > Rock core/Sediment | place: Rifle... | reverse complement strand
CTCGATTTCATTACACGAACCCCCTTGGCGGACGGACCCCGGATAGCCCCGGGTTACCTATGGAACAAGAAGACTCATATATTCTAAAGGAAAAGAACGCTGCGCTGGAGCGCCAAACCGATCCTCACTCGCTACTGGAGGCGCGCCGATGACCGCGCACAAAGGAGATGCTTCTCCGGAAGAGGTGGTCATCGCCTACCACGAGCGGACCAAGCACCACTTCCACCGGTTCGCCGCGTCGCTCGGCTACATGGACTGGGCGACGCAGCCCAATCCGTTTCGGCGGTACGCGGGAGCGGACCTCGTTCGTCTCCCCTTGCCCAAAGCGGGGCGCCCGCTTCCCTACTGGCAGCTCTACGCGATGGGGACCGTGCCACCGGAGCCGCTGTCCGTGGAGTCCGTCTCCCTCTTCTTCCGGTACGCACTGTCTCTGACGGCGTGGAAGCGCTTCCGTGAGACGACGTGGTCGCTGCGCGCGAACCCCTCGAGCGGAGATCTCCATCCGACCGAGGGGTATGCCGTTCTACCGGCGATTGAGGGGCTAGGCGACATGGCCGCTGTGTACCACTACGCCCCGAGGGAGCACGCGCTCGAACGGCGAGCGGTCCTCGACGCGAAGTCGTGGAGTGAACTCATCGCGCCCTTCCCTGACGGATCGTTCCTCGTGGGTCTCTCGTCGGTCCATTGGCGGGAAGCCTGGAAGTATGGTGAGCGCGCGTTCCGGTACTGCCAGCACGATGTCGGACACGCGCTCGCCGCCGTACGCATCGCGGCCGCAGTGCTCGGCTGGAGATTAGTGCTCCTCGACAGCGTCGGGGACGACGTCGTCTCTCGGCTCTTGGGGCTCGACCGCCACGAAGACTTCGGGGAGGCAGAGCGAGAGGAGCCTGAGCTTCTTGCCTTGGTTGCACCGGAGCTTTCGCCGACCGTTCCACGCGGCTTGGACGGGGTCGCGGCGGACGGTGGTGGTGTGCGCTGGCACGGCAGGGCCAACACGCTCAGTCCCGAGCACAGCATCGAGTGGCCGGTGATCGATGAGGTTGCGCAGGCGACGCGACGCTCCGGAAACGGGCCGATCACGGAAGACTTCTCCAGGTTCCCGACGGAGGACGAGCTCTTCGGGTCGCCCGTCCGTCAAGGTCTGCTCAGTGCCGAGAAAGCCATTCTTGGCCGCCGGAGCGCGCTGGCCTTGGATGGCTCGACAGCGATCTCACAGGCAGCATTCTTCCGCATGCTCGCACGGTTGATTCCGACACACGACGGACGCTCGATGCCCTGGGACGCGATCCCTTGGCGGCCGCGCATCCATCTCGGACTGTTCGTCCACCGCGTCGACGGCCTGCCGCCCGGCCTCTATGTGCTACCGCGAGATCCGGATAAGGTGACGGCCCTCAAGGAAGTGATGCGTCGGGAGTTTCGTTGGCAGCGCGTCCCCACCTGTCCACCGGGGCTCCCCTTCTACCTGCTCCAGGAAGGGGACTGTCGAGCGCTGGCGTCTACGGTCTCGTGTGGCCAGAACATCGCCGGCGATGGAGCGTTCAGCCTTGGCATGATCGCCGACTATATGGACAGCCTGACGACGTATGGCGCATCGTTCTACCGGAACCTGTTCTGGGAGGCCGGCATGGTGGGGCAAGTGCTCTACCTCGAGGCCGAAGAGGCAGGTATTCGGTCGACCGGGATCGGCTGCTACTTCGACGATCCGGTCCACGAGGTCTTCGGGATCGCGTTGCGTGAGTGGCAGAGCTTCTACCACTTCACAGTGGGTGGGCCAGTCGAGGACGTCCGCCTGACAACCCTGCCGGCATACGGCCCGGAGCCTGAGCGATGAGCATCCCCGTCATCCGTCTGAGTGACCCGTCGAGCGCGCGGCTTCGCGCGCGAGGTCGCAGCCTCTGAGTCTGTCCCACTTTCGTATGGAGGAGTGAAATCATGCACAGCACGATCTGGAGAAACTGCGCGGTAGGAACGTTCGTGTTGGGTCTTGCGGCCGTCGCCGCACAGGAGCAGCGCCCCAACGATCCGTCGCCCCTGGTGCTACCCGGTCACCGATACGATCTGCCGGCCACCCTCATCACGGCTGCCCAGATCGAGGCGCACAAGAAAAACATGATCGCCGCCAAGAATGACGATGTTCCGATGAACATGGTCAAGGCGGGCGGTGGCAGCGACACGCATCAGGTTGGCATCAGTGTGGTCTCTCGCTACAAGGGACAGAAGAACCCGAACTATGCCGTTCACGACGACGTGGCGGAGGTCTATTACGTGCTCGAGGGCAAGGGCCATATGAAGCTCGGCGGCAAGATCACTGACTGGAAGCGCCGCCCCGTGAGTGCCGGCAATGGGAGGGGCAGCGCCGGCACAACGGCGGTCGGGGCCAAGGACGTCACGATTGCGAAGGGCGATGTCCTCATCATCCCAGCCGGCACACCCCACAAGTGGGAAGACGCCGAGGAGTTCACCAGCTATGTCGTCGTCCGCATCGATCCGGACGGCGTAGCTCCTTTAATGGAGCTCGGGACGGCGAAATTCACCAGCGCTCAGTGACCAAGAGGTGATCTGTTCCGAGGAGAAAAAAATGACGAAGAGGCTGATATTCGGTGCACTCCTGATCATCATGGCGGCACTGTCGCTGCACGACCTGGCGGGGATGGCCCAGGGCGTGATAACCCCGCCTGGCAAGTTCATCCCGTCGGCCCAGTGGAAGAAGATGCTCGATGACGACAAGCCCGAACTGGGGATCGTCGCGGGTCAGGCTGCCCGAATCGTGCCGCCCTTCGTCATACGGCGCCGAGTGGAAGGACCCAACAACGCGAGCGTCCACACGAAGGACGGTGATGGTGCGGACGTGACGGAGGTGTACTACATTCTCGACGGCGGTGGTACGTACACGACGGGGGGATCGATGCCCGATCCGAAGAACCGGACTGCGGGGATCAAGGGAGGCGTGACGAACGAAATCAAGCCGGGAGACATGATCGTCATCCCGCCAGGGACCGCTCACTGGTTCAGTAAGATCAACGGCCACGTCACGTATATCGAGGCCCGGTTCCCGGGCAACGTACTGGCCCCACCGGCCAAGTGACGCGGACCGCGGCCGGCGCGGTCTAGAGTAAGGTGCTTTACTGCCCCCCGCGGCCGCCTCGTCCACCGCCCCCGCCGCCGGGCAGCGGCGCAATGCCGTTTGCGCGCAAATACACGACGACGATGCCGTACGACTCAAGGCCGTGCGCGAGCATGGCCGAGGCCACTCCGCCGCGCGCGGTTTCCCCCTCTCCCTGTTTGACCAGCTGCAGCGCGTTCTGATCGGTCAGCGTCGAAAACGCGTCGTCGCAGAACGCGAACGCGTTGGCGAGCGCTTTAACCAATTCAGGTTTGCTCGTCTTCTTCTCATTGCTCTGGGGAGGGCTCGGATTCGACACGCCCTTCATGACAGCGCAGTTGGTGAACTGATTGTCGGCCTGATGGCCGATCCACTGTCCATACGTACGGAGTTCGGGGTCGGAACCCGGTTTGAAGCCGTAGTTGGCCTCGGGCATTTTCTCGGCCGCCTGCGTCATGTTCCCCTTGAGAGTACCGTAGGCGGTTTGCAGGCTGGCCGCGAGGCCCCGTTTCTGCCCCGCCGTCGGCGCCTGGGCAGCAGCGAACACCGCGAACAGCATCAACCCCGCCACGAGACAAGTCACTCGCTTCATGGGTCGTCTCCTATTACCGATGCTTGGCCTCCTGGGCAGCATCATCGGTGTTGCTCGTACTTTTGTGTGCGCGCCACCTGTGAGTACGAGCACAGAGGACGCGTGCGGCACATGAATACTCATCCACGCCAGGGTCCCTTTGATATCCTCCGCTGCTTCGGCGAGCTGCGCCGGGCTGCGCCGGTCGGACCACCGGTGAGCTTACGGTATCGGCAGCAGTGACGTCTCTCGCGGACGCACATGCTGGTCGGCAACGTTCAACAGGATCGTGGTTGCCGCATAGTCACCCATCAGGGACACAATGTTGACCACTCCCTGATTTCCAAACAGTTTCACGGCGCGGGCGAATGTATCGGAACCCACTTTGTGTGTGCCGATCGAATCACGGCCCAGCTGAACGATGACCGCTTCCTTTTCTCCCAGCGTCGTAAGGGGTCTGCGGTACTTGACGGTGTCGATGATCTGCTGTTCCAAACCCGCCTTCTGAGCGGCAGGTTCGTGCGCGGTCCACACGTATTCACAGTCCATCTCCCGCGCTGTCACCAGGATCGCCAACTCCACCAGGCGGGGGTCGAGACCGGACTTGCGCCGAAGATACTCGTTGACGTTCGTCATGGCATCGGCCACGGGCGGGCTATAGAGCCGTATTGCTCCCGGTCCGAAGCCGTCCGCCACTCCCCGCGCGTCGTAGAGCTTCTTCCCGGCTTCGTTCAACTCTTCCCGTTTGATCGGCGGAAAACGGTTGCCCGTTTCGGGATGGATATCCGCTGGAAGTGTTCGGCCGGATCCTTGTGATGACTGTTTCGCACCTCCGGAAACTGCCTGTTCGGACGTACGACTCAGTGCGTGCCCGGTGGCCACGGTGATTGCGAGCACGAATAGACCTATCAGCGTTCGAGATGATCTCATTTGTCGCCTCCAGACAAGAGACTGGACACTAATTCGATTGCCGCCCGCGCGTCAGCAAAACTTGGAGTGACGTGGGCTGCTCTTTCCATCGTTAAACGTCTACGTCCATCACGAGGAGGAACATGAACGGCCGCCAACTCAGCAAACGACGGCGTGTTGCATGGCCCACAGAGCGGCGGCGGCTCGTGTCGATACGCCGATCTTGTCGTAGATGTGCTGGATGTGGTGATCGGCGGTCTTCGGCGAGACGTAGAGCCGATCGGCGATCGCCCGCGTCGTGAGTCCCCTCGCCGCGAGACGCAGCACGTCGACTTCGCGACGGGAGAGCCCGCCCGGATTTCGCGGCCGGGCGGACGCGGGCGCTTCTGGCTCGCTGTGACCCGCGGCCACGAGCACGGCGTAGCTCGCGCGATGATCGAGCACGCCGTGTGAGGTGAGTCGACGAAGTTCGGCGGCGGCATCCTCGGCGGAGAACGGCGGCCGGTCGGCTCGTTCGGTCGTCATCCCGACGTAGACTTCCGCTGCAGCAAGCACGCCCGCACCGGGATCGATGGCATCGGCGCGCACGCGCTTGTGGTAGCCGGTGAGAAGAGGCGGCCAATGGCCTCCATGTCGTGGCTGAGGTGCACGACGCGCATCACCATCGGGATCGCGTCGCCGCGCGCATGGGCGGGATAGCCATTTCCGTTCCAGCGCTCGAACGTGAAGCGCAACGCCTCACGAACGCCGGGGCCGAAGTCGAGTCGTTGCACGAGCATGTCGGCCACTTCGCACCCCGACGCGAAGTTGTGCACCGCCCACTCGCGGGCGGTCTGCTGAATCATCTGCACGATCTGCTCGCGCTCTTCCTGGGGACGACCGGCCGTCGCGAAGGCCACCACGTCGCGCATGACCTCGGCGGGATTCGCGGCGTCGTGTACCAGCGTCTGGGCGCGGATCGCGATCTCGTCGCCGAAGACGGTGGCTACCTCGTGGGCGTGGCCGGTGCAGCCGATGTACCGGAGCAGCGCCACCCAAAAGGCGGTGTCGCGCACCTCTTTTTCGAATCCCGCCGCCTCGCACATCCACGTCGCGAGCAGGCACGACCGCAGTTGCGACTCCAGCGGCTGGCCGAACGCGTTGTCCTGCGCCAGGGCCAGGGTGGCCACGAATTCACCGAGACGAAGCGGCTGAGCAAAAATGGGGAACTCTCCCGATGTAAAAGCCCACGCGGCAGGCGCACCATTCATACCACACAACGCGGTGCTGAGCGTCGCGCCGAGCGGGCCTGGGGAACAGTTTTGAGAGGAGAGAATGCTATGGCGGAATCAACAACTTCAGTTGGTCGATCCATCAAGGTGGGAGTCATCACGGACCAGACCGGTCCGCTCTCGTTCGTGGGGGTCGCCAATGCAAACGTGGCCAGAATGGTCATTGGTGACATCAATGCCAAGGGTGGCCTGTTGGGACGACAAGTAGACCTGTATCTCGAGGACAGTGCGACTACGGATTCTGTGGCGGCAGCCAAAGCGACGAAGCTCGTCGAGCACGACCACGTCGATGTGATCTTGGGCGGCATCTATAGCTCCACGAGGCAGGCCATCAAGGGTCCGGCTGTCGTGAAGGGCAAGAAGCTATACATCTACCCAGAGCAATACGAGGGGCAAGAATGCGACCCGCTCATCTTCTGTACCGGCCCGGTGCCAGCGCAGCAGGTGGACCCGTTCATTCCGTGGTTGATGCGACAGACGGGGGCGAAGAAGTTCTACTTGCCGTCAGCTGACTACATTTGGCCGCACACGATGAACAAGAAAGTCCGTCAAGTCGTCACGGCCAACGGTGGCGCGATCGTCGGAGAGGAGTACTTTCCCCTCGATCACACGGACTACAGTGAGACGATTGAGAAGATCACGTCCAGTGGTGCGGAGGTGGTGTTCAATACGATCGTTCCTCCTGGGGTCACGCCATTTCTCGAGCAGCTGTACAACTCTGGCTTCGCCAAGCGTGGTGGACACATTGTCTGCACGTACTTCGACGAGAACTTCCTGAACATGGTGCCCGCCGCGCACATGGAGGGTCTGTACAGCTGCCTCGACTACTACCAGAACGTCAGCGATCCATTCAGTAAGAAACTGATCAATCAGTACGACACGCTGTATCCAGGCAATGCCAAGTTCACGGCTGGCAGTGCGTGTTCAGGCCTGTACCGGGGTCTGAGGCTCTGGGCGGCTGCCGTAAAAGAGGCAGGCTCGCTGAAGCAAGAAGATGTCATCAAGGCACTCGACCATGCAAAGCTCGCTGAGGGGCCGGGGGGGTCCGCTGAAATGGTGCCCGGTCAGCACCACGTTCGAATGAACATGTACATTGCCCAGGCGAAGAACGGTCATTTCGAGATCGTCGAGAGCCTGGGGGTCATTGATCCAAAGGAGCTGCAGGTAGGCTCCCCTGTAGGTTAACGGTCGGCGGTAGACTGGGCGGGGGCGTACGGCCCCTCGCCTCCGCTTGCCAATCGACGGTGTTCGTAATGTTGACCGCGCCGCTCGCGCTGGCGCCACTGCCACTGGACGCGAGCGCGGCCGCTAAAAGGATCTGCGTGACGAGCTCGGCGCTGATTGAGCCTCGAGCCTCAGCTGCAGCGATCGGACCGGACGATCGACCGTGATCTCGATCTCGCGTTCAGCGCTGCGATAACCGTCCATCGTGAGCCGCACGCGCTTCTTGCCCATCGGCAAGTACTTGATGGCGACCGGCGTGCGGCCCCAGCCAATGCCGTTGACCGTGACCTGGGCGCCCGCTGGATCGGAAACCACGCGCAGCCCGCCTTCGATGGACGTGATCGCGCCGAGCTTCTCTGGGGTCGTCTCGGGCATGGCAGCAGCCGGCCGGCTCTCATCTGCATTGACAGACAACGCCGCGGGGGGAACCGGGGATGTGACGCGGACGACCTCCGATTCTTTGTTGCGGCCGCGATCGAGCGTGCTTCCCCCTGTTCCCACCGTCCGGTCGGCGACTGGTGGGAGTTGCGGCCGAGACCACGTCATCAGCAGCACCGCGACGACGACCGCACCGACCAGCCCGGTACATAACGCCGCGGGCCGAACGACGGCACCACCATGTGTTCCGATTCGTGGCGCGGAGGGCACTGAGGGACCGCCGTGGTCGTGTTCCTCGGGGAAGATCTCGATGAACGTTCGGACGAGCTCGTCCGTGTCGAGACCGATAGCGCCCGCATAGGCGCGGATCATGGCGCGGCGGTAGAAACCGCCCGGCCATTCGCGGATGTCGCCGCGTTCGAGGGCACTGAAATGACGCGTCCCGATCTTGGTGACGTTCGCAATTTCCTGGAGGGTGAGGCGGCGTGCCTCACGCTCCCGTCGGAGGAATGCGCCAAATGTCGCCGCATCCCCGGCGCAACGGCTGTCGGCCGGTGGATCGGACACGTGACGTTCGGCGGCTCGTTCTGCCGTCGCTGCGGACTGATTGAGTGCCATGGGGAGCTTCCTTCAACATGTCGCCGTGGCGCCCGACATTATTCTGCGAAGGAGTGCCCTATCAGCTTGGGCCTTCCCGAGCTGCGGGCCGACGCTACTGCCGACTTTCCCAGCGCACGCCGTGTGTAAGGACGTCCGCAGAGCGCAACTGGCAGTCAGACTCCGTTCGGGCGTGAGGAAACGTAGGCAAGACTTACACCTGCCGTGTCGCTAAGGAAGGCAGAAAATCGGCAAACCGATCCTTACTCGCTACTGAAGCGAGTGAACTGGACGGCGTGGGCCGCCTGCCGTTCCGTTGGCGGGATGGCCATCAGCGTCGGTTGCGCGGCGATGTGGGCCTGCACGATGGCTTCTGCTCTTGCTATCGCGTCGGGATCGCCGCCGCGGTAGAGATTGTTGGCTTCAATCAAATCCGTCTGGTGTGACGGAGTCGCCTCAACGCTGTCATAAATCGCGGCCACCGGACACGCCGGGACGCACGCCCCGCAGTCGATGCACTCCTCCGGGTGGATGTAGAGCATTGTCGCCTGCTCGAACTCGGGCTCGTCTTTGCGCGGGTGGATGCAGTCGACGGGACACACGTCGATGCAGGCGGCGTCCTTGGTGCCGATGCAGGGGTCAGTGATGATGAAAGGCACCTACATGAACTCCGCGATCAGTTTTCTCCGCTGCTCCCTGCCGACCGCGACCGACTGATGGACCAACGGGCCGGCCTGAAGTCCGGGATCCTGCGGGTGAAGACTTGGTCGCGGGTTCCCATCACGGTAAATGAGCCCTATCGGGATCTTCTCGCCCCATGTCAAGGCCGCATCCATCGCGCCGTGGAAGTCGCTCGGATCGTGCGGAGTATCTTCCAATCTGTACACCCGCTTCCGGAACCACTCGTAGGTGTTGTGCTTGTTGAACGTCACGCACGGGCTGAAGACATCAACGAGCGCAAAGCCGGGGTACTGAATGGCCTCGGTGTACAGTTTCAGCAGGTGCTTGGGCTGGCCGCTGAATCCGCGTGCGACATAACCGCAGCCGCTCGCGAGCGCCAGCGCCATCGGATTGAGCATTTGCTCCAAGTTGCCGTGCGGGGTGGTTTTCGTCACCATCCCGGTTTCGCTGGTGGGCGAGACCTGCCCGGTGGTCAGGCCGTAGGTCTCGTTGTCCATGACGATGTACGTGATGTCGATGTTGCGCCGCATGGCCTGGATGAAATGGTTCAAGCCAATGCCGTAGCCGTCCCCGTCGCCGCCGGTGACGATCACGGTCATGCCGTGATTAGCAAGCTTGGCGCCGGTGGCAAACGGCAGCGCCCGGCCGTGCAGGCTGTGCACGCCATATGAGCGGAAGAACCCGGGCAGGTTTGACGAGCACCCGATCCCTGACACGACCAGGATCTCGTGCGGCTGACGCCCCAGTTCGGCACACGCATGGAACAGCCCGTTCAAGACGCCGAAGTCGCCGCACCCAGCGCACCAATCCGGCGGAATGTCCGCTTTGAAGTCTTTGAGTTCAAGTACTGCGGTTGCGGTGGCCATGTCTCGCTCCTTAGGTTGTCAGCGGCGAGGCACCTGCCGCCGCGGCCGCAACCCGTCTCCCCGTCCAGTCACCCGACGTGCCCGTCGGATGCTCCGTCTGCCAGCCGCGCTCGGTCGACAGCACTTCGATGAGTTCCGTGCCGTTCGCCAGGAGTTCCTTGACGGCCGCCACGATGTGCTTGGGCTCGAAAGGCTCACCGTCGTACTTGCGGATGTGACCCTGAGCGGCGATGCCCGTCTCGGCCCGCAAGTGACGCGCGAACTGGCCGCTCTGGTTGTTCTCCACAACGATCACGCGGCGGCTCTTGCCCAGGATGGCGGAAACCTCGGTGACGTGGAAGGGGACCAGGAATTTGATCTGCAGGTGACTCGTCGAGACACCCTCCCGATTCAACTGTTCGACCGCCTCGGTGAGAACGCCCCAGGTGGAACCCCAGCCAACGAGCGTCACCTCGGCGTCGAGTGAGCCCTCGAGCTTCGGGGCAGGCAGATGCTCGAGGACCGTGGACATCTTGCGGCTTCGCTTGTCCGCCATCTTCTTGCGCCGCACGGTATCGGTGTAGACGTCGCTGATCAGCACCCCATCCTCGTCGTGCTCATCGCTCGCGGCCACGTGGAGATGGCCGGGCACACCCGGGACAGCGCGAGGAGAAATGCCAGACTCGGTGTCCTTGTAGCGGAGGTACGGCTCGCCGGCGGCGTCGCCCCTGTTACCTCCTCCAGACGCCGCGGTGATGAGCTCCCCTCGATCGATCTGAAATTCGACGTCGAGCAACGCTGGATCGACGGTCTCGTTGCCTTCGGCCATCAGCAGGTCCGAGAGGATGATGACGGGGCACTGATAGCGGTCGGAGAGGTTGAAGGCCAGGGCCGGAGTGGTGAAGCACTCCGTCATGCTGAGCGGGGCGATGATAATCCGTGGGAAGTCGCCCTGGCTGGCGCCAAAGGCCTGGTTCAAATCCCCCTGTTCGGTCTTGGTCGGCACGCCCGTGGATGGGCCGGCGCGCTGCACGTTGACGACCACGACCGGAGTTTCGAGCATCCCCGAGAGGCCGATCGCCTCCGTCATCAGGGCGAGGCCGCCGCCCGAGGTGGCACACATGCTCCGCGCGCCCATGTGGCCGGCCCCGATGCTCATGTTGATCACCGAGATTTCATCCTCAACCTGCCGGACACAGATACCCATCTCCTTCCCGTGGGCCGCGAACCACTCCAGTATGTGTGTCGCGGGGCTCATCGGGTACGCGCAGTAGAACTTGCAGCCGGCGAGTGCGGCCCCCATGGCCATGAGCTCGTTGCCCATGACCAGGGCCCATTGTTGGCCGGTCGGCGTGAGTTGCGTGAACAGCGGTGTGAAATGGGCGGCGGCGTAGTCGTAGCCAGCCTTCGCCGCCTCCATGTTCACTTTCACTACGTGCGGCTTCTTCGCGAATGTCGACTCGAGTACCGACTCGAGCCCTCGAAAATCCAGACCCATAAGACCAATGACCGCCCCTACCGCCACCGTGTTCTGCATGACCGGCAAGTCCTTGTAGGCGGGGGTCAGGTCGGGGACTGGCAGGGGGCAGAGTTGGACGCCCTGGTGGGGCTCGTAGCTCGGTCGCAGCTTGGCGCTGTTGTAGAGCGCCACGCCGCCGTCGACGAGCTCCTGGAGATGACGGTCCAACGTATCTTGATTGAGGGCAATGAGCGCATCGACCTGATCGCCGTGGTTGAGCGGCTTCTTGGCTGAGATGCGGAGCCGCAACCAGGAGTGCCCGCCGCGAATCACCGACTGGTAGCTGTTGTAGGCATATACGGCCTGACCTTGCCGGGCCACTGAGAGAGCCAAGGTATTGCCGGCTGAGGCGACCCCATCGCCTGCCGCACCGCCGATTCCGACGACCAGATCAGACTCGTTCATGACAGGACCTCCACCACGAAGGATCGACGCCGAAGGAACCGAGAGCTACCAGTCAAGGGAGGTTCTGAACTGCAGGCACGCTTCGTGCGCATGGCAACCAGCCAAGGGGCTTCGCCCCTTGATATCCCCGCAGCACGCCTCGGCTGGTTAGCCAGTATCTTCTTGGCGCGCTTTGCGCGCCCTAGTCCGTTATGCGCCTTCCGACGCAACGAGTACAATATTCGCGTTTCGAGCCGCATAACGGACTGAACGGTAACGCAGGATCAACCGGGCGGCTGTTCTATCCAGCACACCCTTGTGCGTCGTGACGCACCGCCCGAAGGTAATCAGGCGGTGCGGTTAGGAGGGGGGCAGCAGATAGGGTTGGTCCCGCAACGCGCGGCTCAGCCGTGCGTGCCGTTGACGCCACGGTTCGAAGCGCCGGGAAATTGCATCGAGGATCCGGGCTTTGTGCGAGGACGGTTCGTGGACGGCTGCTTGGCTGAAGAAACCGGAGCCCAACTCCGCGTACCAGCGGATGTTGTGCCGCCGGCGCATCTGATCCTCGAAGAACCCCGCCAATAAGAGGCATTGCGTGCCTGCCACTTCCATCATCACGCTGTCGCGCAGCAGGGTGGTGTCCGACACAAAACGGTCGAAGACCTCGCTGAGATTCGCGGGCGCTGGCCATTCGATGCCGGCCTGTGTCGATACCTGCGCGTAGTGCGCCAGCACACTGGCGTTATACAACAGCTCTTCTCGATCGACGGTGGGCTCGGACACGTCCCGAAGGCCAAAGATGAAAAACTCCAGCGTCTGCTGATGGTCGGTCGCAAGCAGTTCCCCCAGTGGACCCATGACGCCTCCCGGTGACACGAACAGGGCCTCCAGCGGGCCGCGACAATTCGTCAAACCAGTTCGCAGGGAGTATCGGCGCAACGGGAGTGCCGCATGAACGCGCCGGTACAAGAAAAGGGCCGGGTGCGAAAGGCCCCCGGCCTGCGTGCTTCCAACTGCTTCGAACGCTGAACTTAGTACATCCCGCCCATGCCGCCGCCGTGTGGCATCGCCGGCGCGTCTTTCTTCTCCTCGGGAATCTCAGAGACGAGCGCTTCGGTCGTCAGCAACAGCGACGCGATGGACGAGGCGTTCTGCAGCGCGCTGCGGACCACCTTGGCCGGGTCGATGACGCCCGCCTTCACCAGGTCCTCGTACACCTCGGTCGCAGCGTTGAAGCCTTCGTCCTGCTTCATGTCGCGCACCTTCGCCACCACGATCGACCCCTCCTCGCCAGCGTTTATCGCGATCCAGCGCATCGGCTCCTCGATCGCGCGCTTGATGATCTGCAGGCCGACCAGTTGATCGCCTTCGAGCTTCAGCTTGTCGAGCGCCTTCACGCCGCGCAGCAGCGCGACGCCGCCGCCAGGCACGATGCCTTCCTCGACGGCCGCCTTGGTCGCGTGCATCGCGTCCTCGACGCGCGCCTTCTTCTCCTTCATCTCGGTCTCGGTAGCCGCGCCGACCTTGATAACGGCCACGCCGCCTACGAGCTTCGCGAGCCGCTCCTGCAGCTTCTCACGGTCGTAGTCCGACGTTGTGTCCTCGACCTGCGCGCGGAGCTGCTTGACGCGCCCATCGATGGCCGCCGACGTGCCCGCGCCCTCGACAATGGTCGTGTTGTCCTTGTCGATGGTGACCTTTTTGGCCTTGCCGAGGTCCTCGATCTTGATGTTCTCGAGCTTGAAGCCGAGGTCCTCCGTGATCGCCTTGCCACCGGTGAGCGTGGCGATGTCCTCGAGCATCGCCTTGCGGCGATCGCCGAAGCCCGGCGCTTTTACGGCCGCCGCCTGCAGGGTGCCCCGCAGCTTGTTGACCACCAGCGTCGCGAGCGCCTCGCCATCGACGTCTTCCGCCACGATGAGCAGCGGACGGCCGAGACGGGCGACCTGCTCGAGGAGAGGCAGCAGGTCCTTCATCGAGCTGATCTTCTTCTCGTGGATCAGGATGACGGGGTTCTCGAGCACGACTTCCATGCGCTCGGCGTCCGTCACGAAGTACGGCGACAGGTAGCCGCGGTCGAACTGCATGCCCTCGACCACGTCGAGCGACGTCTCGAGCGTCTTGGCCTCTTCAACCGTGATGACGCCGTCCTTGCCGACCTTGTCCATCGCTTCCGCGATGATCTTGCCGATCGTCAGGTCGCTGTTGGCGGAGATCATGCCGACCTGGGCGACCATGTTGCCGGACACGGGCCGCGCCATCTTCTTGATTTCCTCGACGATGACCTCGACGGCCTTCTCGATGCCGCGCTTGAGCTCCATCGGGTTGGCGCCCGCCACCACGTTCTTCGCGCCCTCGCGATAGATGGCTTGGGCCAGCACCGTCGCCGTCGTCGTGCCGTCGCCGGCCGTGTCCGACGTCTTGCTCGCCACTTCGCGGACCATCTGCGCGCCCATGTTTTCGAGCGGATCCTTCAGATCGATCTCCTTGGCCACCGTCACGCCGTCCTTGGTGATGGTGGGAGAGCCGAACTTCCGGTCGAGAATGACGTTGCGGCCCTTGGGACCGAGCGTGACCTTCACTGCGTCGGCGAGCTGGTTGACGCCACGCAGGATCGCCTGCCGCGACTGCTCGCCGTAAATAATCTGTTTTGCCATGTCTACTTCCCCTTCGAATCGGTGACCGCGAGCACGTCGTCCTCGCGCATGATGAGGTATTCCTCACCGTCTATCTTGATTTCCTGGCCCGAGTACTTGCCGAACAGAATGGTGTCCCCGTCCTGCACATCAAGCGGCTGGCGCGTGCCGTCGTCCTTGACTTTGCCGGCGCCCACGGCAAACACCTTGCCCTGCTGCGGCTTCTCTTTGGCCGTGTCGGGGATGATGATGCCGCCGACTTTCTGTTCGCCTTCCTCGAGGCGTCGAACGATGATGCGGTCGTGTAGTGGTCTGACTTTCATGTGAGTCGACTCCAACTGTTTGGGAGCGGCGCCGGGCCCGAGAACCCGTGCGAATCCTTGGGAATTGAGGCAGCGCAAGCGGTGAGTTAGCACTCACCGTCTGCAACTGCCAATCATAGCGGCGTTGAAAGAGAACTGTCAAGGCATCAACGGAACCAGTCGCTTCCGCTTTCCGTGGCGACAGACGACAACGCGCTTTGGCAGACCTTCGGCAGAATCGTGCGATCGCACGCGTGATAAGCTGACGCGCGACCCGCAGAGACATCGCGCGTGCATGTTGCCAGTGTCGCCTTTGGCTTCCTGATCGGTCTGTCGCTCGGCCTGCTCGGTGGAGGCGGATCGATCCTCACGGTGCCCATCTTCGTGTACGTGCTCGGCTTTGGCGCGAAGGAATCGATCGCGATGAGTCTTGCGGTCGTGGGAGCCACGAGCCTGGTTGGCGCGGCAGGCCACTGGCGCCACGGTCATGTGAGGATCCGCATCGCGCTCGTCTTTGGCGTCGTTGCGATGTTCGGGACGTATATCGGAACGCGCCTCGCGGCCAGGCTAACTGGCGCGGAACAACTGGCGATTTTCGGGGTCATCATGGTCGTCGCAGCCAGTGTCATGCTCCGCGGGCGCCCGACGAACGTTGGATACAATCCAGGAGGCGGTTCGCCCGGTCCTTCGTCCTCTTTGCCGGCAGCCTTCACGGCCGCTCAGGGCTTTGTGGTCGGGTTGCTCACCGGGCTGGTTGGAATAGGAGGCGGCTTCCTCATTGTTCCAACGCTCATCTGGGGCGGCCTGGCCATGCGCGAAGCAGTGGGCACGTCGCTTGTGGCGATTGCAATGAACTGTGCGGTGGGCTTCTATGGCTACATGGGGGACGTGCAGATCGCGTGGATCCCGATGGCGCTCGTGACCGCCGGCACTATTCCTGGCATCGCGACCGGAACGTACGCAATACCGTTCCTCTCGCAGGACGCTCTGCGCCGCGGGTTCGCCGTGCTCCTCTTCGCGTTGGCCGCCTACATGCTGTATCGCAATCTGTCGACGGTGCTCTAGCCCTGGTTTAGATCCGGGCCAGCGCTTATGGTATGGCCGCCTGCCTCGCCTTGATCGACGGAAGCCCGAACGTGTCTCGAAGACGAGGGTAAAGCGCCCCGAACACCCCCGCGCCGGCCAAGGCGCCCGCCAGCGCTGCCAGCGCGTAGACCTTGCCTTCCCCGATGTTGACGAGGATGGGGCCGGGACACATCCCGGCGATGGACCATCCAATTCCGAAGAGAAGGCTTCCGACAACCGTCCCGCGGTTCATGGGCTTGAGCTCGACGTGTACGGCGGCCCCGAGCGCCGTTCGTCCCCGACGCTGAATGAGCCACAGGCCTGGTGCCGTCAAGACGACGGCAGTCCCGATAATGCCGTACAACTGAAATCGCTCGAACAGGAACATGCCCTGGATGTAGTTGTAGTCCGCCGCACCAGACCGGCTCAGCACAAAGCCGAAGATGGTTCCAAGGACAACGTAAAGTGCAGCCATCGGCATCACTCAGCGAAAGACGACGCGGTAGACGAGCTGCGTCGTCAGGATTCCGCTCGTCAGGAAACTGAGAGTGGCAACCAGGCTCGGGATCTCGAAATTCGACATCCCGAAGATGCCGTGACCGCTCGTGCAGCCGTTGGCGAGCCGCGTGCCGAAACCGATGAACAATCCTCCCCCGAACATCCAGGCCAGCTTCCCGACGGGACCGAAACCGATCACCGTGTCGAACATGCCGAGCGCCCACGTCGGATGCCAGCCGCCGCCGAGCACAGCCGACAGGTATCCGCCGAGCACGAGCCCGAGAAGAAACGGCAGGCGCCATCCACGGCCGGACGCGACGGCGTCACGACGAAAGTAGGGCTGGTCAAGGACGAGACTGCACATGTCTTCAAGGCCGGTCGAGAGGCCGAGGCGGCGGTTGGCCACGAACAAGAGGCACAACGTCACGGCGGCGATCGCCCCGCCGGCGACCGCCCAATGCAGGGGGCTGAGGTCGTTCAGGATAAGAGGCATGCGCCGTTCCTTCGGCGAACGAGCCGCGCATTCACAGTGCGGTCAAGAGCGTGTAGCCGTACTCCTGTGCACGATTAGTGGCCACCACGCCCGCGGCCACGAGATGGCTGTTCGGGATCAGGTTCGAGACGAACTCCTTGTACAACGCCTGCGAATCGGCCTTGACGGCGGTGGCCACCTGGCCCGCGATGAACTGCGTGGCCATGTCGCACACGGCGAAGTGCGTGCCGCGCTTGACGACCGATGGAATGGAGTTTCCGAAGTTCGGCAGGGACATCCCGTAGTCGGCCGAGTTGAGCAGATTCGTCGTCGGTGCTTGTTTGGTCTTCGGGTCGGTAAACGTGAGCAGATCGCTCATGGCCTTGCCGTACTTGCCCCAGATGGCATCGTTGTAGGCAAACACGGTGGCGAAGTGCCGCAGGCACACGACGACGGCCACGTCGTCTTCGTTGAGCTGATAGCCGTTCCTGTTCGCGACGTACAGGTTGTTCGCGTAGAGGATTCCTTCACCGGCCCCCGCGACGGTCGCGCAGTCGATGAAGGTGCGATGCCTGCCCGGGAGTCGGTTCAACCATTCGTCCTGCGGGTGACGCGCGGGTTGAAAGGGTCCTGCTGGAGTCTGCGCGGTTGCGTTCCTGGATCCGAGTGCGAACGTGGCGATGGCTGCGCCGATTCCGGACAGCATCGAGCGGCGCGCTCTATTATCGTGCTTCATCTAGGTTCCTCCGGTGCTTCGTATTTGGAAGGAGAATATACCAAAGGCTCTGCTCGGAACGTGCGCGGTCAGCGAGCAAAACCGCGATTCGTGCGATCATGCATGAGGGCAGTCGGCGTGCCGTCTCTTTTCCTGACCATCAAATGGCGCAAACAGTCGAAATAAGCCTCAGAATTCCTTCCCTTCGCGTCCGCCGCGAGGGGACGGAGGACACGGAGACCATCGCAAATAGTGACGTTCGATTCGGCAAACGAGTCGAGGTCGAGGCCATCCCAAGGCCGGGTGATGTTCTGACGATGGCGGTCAGCTCCGGTGGCACGTTCGAGTGCGAAGTGGTCAGGAGCGATTGGCAGCATGATAAGAACATATTTGTCATAGCGTGCCGGTACTCCAAGCGGTCTATTTCACCTGCTGAATACCAGGCCTTGATGAGCTGTTCGGACTGGTCGGTAAGGGCCCTGCTATAGGCATTAGGCCCCGTCCACAGCCGACAAGATTCAGACACCGACCCGGTCCTTCCGACCAGACCCTTTCAGATCCGCCAATCCCCTTACTCCCGTCGCCTCGCGCCAGCTACGGGTCGACGCTACTGCCGACTTTCCTGTGGAGGTGAAACGCATGGAGATGTGCGATGCCGATCTCTCACGCGCACGACTTGACGGTGGAACGAGCCGAGACGATGCTGATAGCCCGAGATGGTGCCAATGGAGCGAGAAGTCGCCGCGCTCAAGTTCCTGGACGGGCTGGGCGCCCAGCTCCGAGATGTCCGCGACCCGAAACAGTCGCTTCGACTTGCGCTCCGCGGCACACGTGAATTCTTTGAAGCGCTCCAGGGTTGCATTGCCGCGCTTCAGCCCGGCCGTCCGCAAGCGAACCTGCTCGTGATGCTGCCGAGGGATGCGAGCTGGGACCTCGAGGCGCTGACCCGCTTCATCAGGCACGAGCGTCCTCCGGTTCAGCCACACCTGCTCATCGGCCCCGTGCGGCGGCGCGGAGGTGCATGGGGCGCCATTGCGGTGATGCGCGCGCGGCGTCCGTTCGACCGCGAGGATGGGCGCCTCCTGGTGCGGACCGCAGCGGCGTTGTCGGATGCCATTCACCAGATCGACCGCGATCGCATCCTCGACGTGCGCGATCGGATAGACCGGAAAATCATGGAGCAGATCCATCCCAAGGACCTCTTCTATCAGATCCTGGGGGGCCTTCGATCGCTCACTCATTACGACCATTCGTCGGCGCTCTTTATTCGCGACGAAGGCGACGGCGCACTCCGCCTCGTGGCTGAACAGATAGCCTGGAAGAAAGCGCGAAGCCGGCGGATCGGGCTCCGGCTTCCGATTCTTGATGCCGATGCAGCGATGCTGATGTCCGGTCGCGTCTACGGCTTCGATCGGCGTGACGGCGGCTGGCAGGCGTGGAAGAACCAACCGGCGACACGGCTTGCCCAGATGCTTGATGACGACAGCACCGACCCCTTGGGAGACGAACAGGTTCGCGAAGACTCTATCCTGTGCGCGCCGCTGGTCACCCGTGATGGCCTCGTCGGTCTGTTGAAGATCGCCGCACGCCATGCGGGACAGTTCAAGCCATACGACGCGGACTTGGTCGAGCACTTTCGATCCCAGGCGGCCATCGCCATTCAAAACCTGCATCGCACCGAGTCTCTTCGCAGCCGGGTCGTCATCGCCGAGCGAAAGCACGCGATGGCGGATCTTGCGCGCACCGTATCGCACGACGTCAATAATGCGCTCGGCGCCATGCTGCCGCTCGTGCAGCAGCTGCAGGAAGATGTTCTGGGCGGAAGGCTCGATCCGGCCGTGCTGTTCGAGGATCTCGAGCAGCTTCAGAAGTCGCTCCAGGTGTGCCGCCGCATTTTTGGCGGGATGCTGTCGTTCTCGCGCGGTGCGGCGCGGCGAATCGGGCACGCTCAAGTGCGGCGCGCGATCGATACGGCATCGGCAATCCTGAAGTACGGATTGGGCCGGAGCGGAATCGAACTGGCGATTGACGTGCCCGAGGACCTTCCGTCGGTCGCGTGCAGCCAGAGCGATCTCGAGCAGGTGTTTCTCAACCTGCTCACCAACGCGCGCGAGGCGATGCCTCACGGCGGACGCATCACGATCGAGGCCCGATCCGTCGCACACGGCGTCGAGATTGCAGTGGCCGACTCGGGATCGGGTATTCCGGAGGAACACCTGCCACGAGTGACCGAGCCGTTTTTCACGACCAAGGCTCACGGCAACGGACTGGGTCTCTCGATCTGCCGTTCCATTCTCTGGGAAGTCGACGGGACTATCGCGATACGAAGTGAAGCGGGCAAAGGTACTTGCGTCGACATCGTGCTGCCGGAACCGCAGCCACGACACGTATGAGAGCGTCACGAATTCTGGTGGTCGATGACGATCCGGGAATGCTTCGCGCAGTCGAGCGCGTGCTCGGCGTGTCGCATCACGTGATCGGAACGACGTCGCCCAGGGATGCCCTCCTCAAGGCTGCCGCCGTCAACCCGGACCTCGCGATCATCGACATCCGGATGCCCGAGCTGGACGGCTTCGAGCTGATGACGCGGCTCAAGTCGCAATTCGCAGAGCTGGACATCATTCTGATGACCGGCAGTATCGATGATCTGGACGAGAAGCTGGTCCGGGCGCTTCGGAGTCCAGCCTTCTATTTCATTCAGAAGCCATTCGACCGCGACGTGCTTCGGACGCTGGTCCAGCGATGCCTCGAGCTGCGATGGCGCCGGGAACAGCATCGGCGGAACGTCGAGCGCCTCGAGGCCGAGATGACCGAGGCGCACGCGTTCCAGCAAAGTCTCCTGCCCGGTCGCGACGCGGTCATCAACGGACTCGCGATCTGTTGCCGATACGCGCCGTGCGCGCGGCTCGGAGGCGATTTGTACGATTACGCGGCGGTTGAGTCGGGAAAGACGGCGCTGCTGGTCGCCGATGTCTCCGGGCACGGCGTCTCGGCCGCGATGCTCACAGGCGTCGTGAAGAGCGCGTTTCACGCGTCCCGGGCCGACGGGTTCGAGCCTTCGGCGGTCGTGGATCGCGTCTGGCACGCCCTGACTCCGTTCAGCGCACAGCGATTCGTCACGCTCTTCATAGCGTTGGTTGCACCCGCCGAGCGACGCCTCACGTATGCCAGCGCGGGTCATCCCTCAATCCCGGTGTGGAGCGGTCTTCGCGATCCGGTGTGGCTGGAGAGTACCGGCCCGCTCATCTCACCGGTGCTGCCGGCATCGTGCGACGTCCGAACGACGTCAGTCGATGAGGGTGACCAGCTCTTGCTGTACACCGACGGCGTCTCAGAGACGCTTGCCGGCGACGGCTGCGCGAAGAGCCGAATCCTGACATCGATTGAAGAGAATGCCGCTGGCGGCGCGCAGCTCCTGGACGCGATCGTCGACGCGGTGGGGCGGGCGCTCGAAGGGCGGGCACAGCCGGACGATCTCACGCTGCTCACGGCCCGCGTGCTCGGCCGCGGCCAAACTGGCGCCGTCCACTGAACAGGCTGACAGTCAAGGATTGGCCGACGCCGCAACATTGCGCGTATCGCGGCCAACGGCTTCAGGAACGCCAGAAGGCTCACGCAACCGAAGAACGCACCCACGGCCTCGGCCAGTGCGCCCACCCAGGCGATTGTGTCGACGTCGGACGGCTGAACGACGAAGAACAGTGCTGCCAAGAAGGCGAACCGCTCGCCGTGTCCCGCGAGGCCTGTCATACCGGCGATCGTCCGTGCCAGCGCAAGGACGACGCCGCCGTTTGCGGCATGCAGAACGATATTCGCGAGATGGAACAGCATCGGCGATCCGCCGAAGAGCGGGGTAGCGACCGCAAAGTACATGTCGACGACGGGACGGTAGAAGTGCGTCAGGCTGCCGAATGCAACCAGTTGCGCCGGCCTGAACGACCACGACCCAACAAGCCACTGAAAATCATCGTCGAAGAAATATGCGAAGAGCGCCTGGCGATACACAATGGACGCGGCGGCGACCAGGGTCACGGCAGAAAGAACCCCGGGTGCACGCGTCACGGATAGCCGCATCCTGCTCACACGCCGCAGCGCAGAGGACGTCGATGCATATTTGGGGTGTCCCGTAGCGAGGGAGTTCCTGCATACGATAACTCACACTCAGAGATGACCGGATTCCAAAGCCTGCCATCGCACAGTCGGCGACACGTCGCGATCGCGCTCGACGTTCTTGCCATCGCTTTGGCGGCCCTTGCCGTTGGGATCGGCTACTACGGCGGGTTCATCCTGGAGGTCCAGGATCTTCGGCTCTCGTTTCGCACACCGTCGCGAACGTTGCAGTGGTTGGTGCTCGTCGCCGGGACCCGAGTCTGGCTCGATCGTCGAACCGGTCCATTTGGTATCCGCCGCGCCTTGGGACGCCAGCCTATCCTCCGTTCGGACGCCGATCCGTTTCATCTCGAGGCGACTCCTGGAATGGCACGCCGTGCAGCGCTCGCGTCTCTTGGTATCGCTGGAGCTCTGGTGGTCCTTCTCCATGACCAGTTATTGCAGCCATACTCGGTGCCCGATCTCGGCGACCCACTGTTCTCGATCTGGCGCATCGGGTGGGTGCTGCACCAGCTCGAGGTCGATCCCGCTCACTTGTTCGATGCGAACATCTTCTATCCCGAGCGCCTGACGCTCACGTTCTCGGACCCGATGATCCTGCCCGCCTTGACCGCGGCGCCCATGCTCGCGGCCGGGGCACATCCAGTCCTCGCCTATAACGCCCTGTTGATCGCGGGCTTCTGGCTGTCGGGGGTGGCGACCTACCTGCTCGTGGAGCGGTTGACCTCGTCGCCGCGGGCAGCGTTTATCTCGGGGCTGATCTATGCCTGTTACTCGTTCCGCTTCGAGCATTACAGTCATCTCGAACTGCAGATGACACACTGGATGCCGCTCGGGCTGTTGGCACTTCACCTGTTCATCTCGACTGGTCGCTGGCCGTACGCAATCGCGCTTGCCCTTGCAGGCGTGGCGCAGCTCTACTCCTCGATGTACTTCGCGGTGTTCTTCGCCGTGTACGTGACGGCGGTAGGAGCCGGTCTGCTGATAGTGCATCGCCCGCCTGTCCGGCGGCTGGTGATGCCGACCGTCGCAGCCGCTGTCGTCGCGGCGCTCCTCGCGGTCCCCATCGTCCGGTCGTTTGTTGCGGCGCAGCCGGTCAAAGGTGAGCGCGGAGATTTCGAAGTCCGATTCTACAGCGCGACACCGCTCGACTACCTCCGGCCCAACACGCGTAGCGCGGTGTGGAGCGGCCGTCTGTCGTCTGCCAGGCCCGAGCGGGCGCTGTTTCCCGGCCTCGCGCCGCTCGTTCTCACTGCGACCGGGCTGGTGCCTCCGGTCGGCGGCATCCGGCTCGCGTACGCCGTCGGCCTCCTGATATCGCTCGATGGCTCGTTTGGATTGAATGGTGCGTTCTATCCGCTCCTGCGCAGCTGGTTCGTGCCATTTCGAGGGATTCGTGTGCCAGCCCGCTTTGGCGTGCTGGTGGGTCTCACGCTGGCGATCCTGGCGGGATTCGGGGTGCTTCGCGTCCTGCGCCGCTGCCAATCACGATGGGGCGGGCGCGCGGTGCTTGCCGCCGTCACGGTGGCGGTGGTGATCGACGCGTGGCCCGCGCTGTCGCTGGAACCCGTCTGGAAGGAGCCGCCGTCGATCTATCAGACCTTGAAAGACAGATCGGATGTAGTGCTCGCCGAATTTCCAGTGGCCCCGGACGAGAGCTCGAACCTTCCGTTCATGTACTTCTCACTGTGGCATTGGACGCCAATGGTCAACGGCTACAGCGGATTCATTCCCGACTCGTACGGACGCGTGGCGCCGGATCTCGTCGAGTTTCCACGCGCCGATTCGGTTGCGAGGCTGCGCAGCCGCGGCGTCACGCATGTCACCGTCAACTGTGGCCTGTGGGCCGCCACCTGCGAGGAAGCGGCGAGCAGGATCCGTGCGTCGGGCAAGCTACGGCTCGTGAGCGAGACGCGCTGGCAGGGAAGACCGGTGCAGCTCTACGAGCTGATGCGCGAGTAATGCGGCGGCGTCGGCCCCCCGTGGGCTGGACACTATGCCGACGGTGTGCCCCCGCGCAGCCATCGACCGACGCGGCGATAGAGTAGGACCCACGAACGCAACATCGCCTCGACGATGACGCGGTTCCCCATCTTCGACTGCCCGACGCGCCGTTCGGTATAACAGATGGGCACTTCCTCGACACGGATACGGCCCATCGCAAAGAGAAGCTCCGGCAGAAACGCGTACCCCGTGCTCGAAATCCTGTCGAACGCCACCTTTTTCAGCGCGTCGACCCTGTAAGCACGGAATCCGCTGGTGCAGTCGACAGACGTGAGCCCGCTCAGGAGTCGCACGCATCTGTTCGCGGCAAGACTGAGCAGCAACCGGCGTACCTCCCAGTTGAGCACTCTGATGCCGCCGATGTACCGGGAGCCAATCGACACCTCGGCGCGCGAGAGCGCGTCGACCAGGCGCGGCAGGTCGGCCGGATCGTGCGAGAAATCCGCGTCGAGTGTGACGATCACGTCGAAGCCGTTGCGTATGCCGTACCGCATGCCGGCAATGGCAGCGGCGCCGTACCCGCGCTTGGCTGGCCTGCTCATCAGCTCTATCCGCGCGTCACTCGCCTGCAACGTGCGCACGATGTCGGCCGTGCCGTCCGGAGAGCTGTCGTCGACGACCAGAATCGATGACGTCGGAAGATGTTGTCGGATTGCCGGAATGAGCCTCTCGATGTTCGAGGCCTCGTTATATGTGACCAGAACGGTGAGAATTCTCATTCCCTGAGGAGGGTAGTGTCTCCTTCAGCTGAATAATCGCCTGATATGCTGCTCGAGTAAAACGGTGGTGAATCATGGCAGCCAGTCGTAGGTATGTCAACACATTGACCACCACCTGTGGACCTGGAACGCATGACGCAGCCGTTCACCACTCGTGATCGGAACACGACCCCAGGGCGATTGTGGCGTGTCGCAGGTGCGATCGTCCTCGTCGCGATCGCCGGCGCGGTGGTGCGGAATCAAGTCAGGGTGTACAAGAACCGTCAAGCCAGAGCTGCGGCCGCGGCAGTGCAGCAGCACCGCGCGTCGCTTGAGATGCCGCTGCGCCAGACGGTGTTCGAGATGCTGCAGCCGGTCGCGGTCATCAACTGTGACCTGGAGCGGTTTGGGGAGGCGCACGACGGTGGTTATCTGATGTGCGGCAACCTGCTTCGGGACGTCCGGTCCGGCTACTCGTACGGGATCGCCGGCTATGACAAGTGGGGATGCGACATCTCGACGGCGTTGAAGATACTGGTTCACGAATACGACTGCTTCGACACGACGCGACCGGCATGTCCAGGCGGCACGACGCTCTTTCACGCGGAATGCGTGGGCGATACGGCGAAGACGGAACAAGAGCGCCTCTTCGACACGCTGACGAATCAAGTCAGCAGAAACGGCGACAGTTCGAAACAGATCGTGCTCAAGATCGACGTCGAAGGTGCCGAGTGGAATAGTCTGCTATCCGCTCCTGACGAGATGTTGGAGCACATTGACCAGATGGCGGTGGAGTTTCACTGGATGCAGGACAGAAGCAGTGGCTGGCTCCACGACGAAAAGTACCTCACCGTCCTGAAGCGGTTGAAACGGTTCTTCGAGATCGCGCACGTTCACTTCAACAACGCCAGCTGCATCGAGGGTCTGGAGCCGTTCCCTACGTGGGCGTACGAGGTGCTCTTGGTGAGCAAGCGCCTGGCCGTCGTCGACCCGTCGCGCAGCACCGTCGGTCCGCACCCGCTCGACGCGCCGAACAACCCGTCATTTCCGGATTGCCAGCCGGGCGCTCGCTAGAATCGGCTATGGGATCGGTATAGAGTGTCACGGCGCGCGAATGAATCTGCCGCGCCGTCAAGCATCGACAAGGAGCGAATATGTGCGATCAGGATCATTTTGAGAAGGATCTACAGGAATACGAGGCGCGCGGATGGGTGACACGGCGGCAATTCGGCGTCCTCGTCGGAGCGGGCGTGGCGATGATGCTGCCGCAGGTCGCGAACGCGGTGACGGTCACCGAATCGGACGTGAACGTGACGATGCCGGACGGCACCGCCGACTGCTACTTCGTGCACCCGGCGAGCGGCACGGCTCCAGGCGTTCTTGTGTGGCCGGACATCTTCGGGCTGCGGCCAGCGTTCCGTCAAATGGGCAAGCGGCTCGCAGAAACGGGCTACTCGGTGCTCGTGGTGAATCCGTTCTATCGCGTCAAGAAAGCCCCGACCGCCGACGCCGGCTCCAAGACCCCCATCCCGCAACTGCTGCCGCTTGCGCAGGCTCTGACCGAGACGACGCAGATGACCGATGCGAAGGCGTTCATCGGCTGGCTCGACCGGCAATCTTCGGTCGCCAGGAACCGGAAGATCGGCACGCAGGGTTATTGCATGGGCGGCCCGATTGCGTTTCGCACCGCGGCTGCGGTGCCCGATCGTGTCGGCGCGGTCGCCTCATTCCATGGCGGTGGACTCGTGACCGATATGCCGAACAGTCCGCATCTTCAGGCCGCGAAGACCAAGGCGCAGCTCCTCATCGCGATCGCCGCCAATGACGACATGCGGTCGCCCAATGAGAAGAACGTGTTGAAGGAGACGTTCGCCAAGGCGAAGCTGCCCGCGGAAATCGAAGTGTACGCGGGCGCCGCGCACGGCTGGTGCCCTCCGGATTCGGGGGTCTACAACGAGCCACAGGCCGAGAAGGCATGGGGCCGTTTGCTCGCGCTGTACGGAAAAGCTCTGGCCTGAACTCTTAGCTCACGTTCTGGGGAGGCCCAGCAGGCGCGGGCCGTCCGAGGTACGAAATGTATCGAGCGCCTGCTGCTGCAGCTCCTCCGCCCGCTTCACGATCTGGCGGAAGTCCGTGGTAGCGCGCAGCGAATCGAACCGTGTGTCCTGCACGAGGCCGGATGCCGGGTGAAATCCACCTGTCACCGCGCGCTCGAGGAGGCTGAGCGCGCCGTCGTGGTCGCCCGCACCGGCCAGCGCGCCGGCCCAATGGTAGAACACCTCCGAATCGGCGAGGACGGACTCGAGGGCCCGGTGGGTATGACGGATCACGTCATCATGCCGTCCTTCGATGAATGCAACCATCGAGTCGAGGAGATCCTTGATCTGCGGGTGCGCGCCGCGCCTCGCCGACGCGCGCAGCAATTCGACCCCTTCAGGCGCGCGACCGAGCTGTACGAGCGCGAATGCTTTCGTGAATGGCGGGTCGCTCCGATCGGCCGCGATCGCCTGCTCCCATTCGCCCTTCAGGAAAAACGTCTGCGAGACGCTGGTGACCACCCCACGGTCCAGGCTGCGCGCGCGCTCGTACGCGGCCACCGACGCATCGAGCAGGCCGCAGTACCGGCACGCCTGCACCAGGCCCGCGAAAAGCTCGGGCTCGGAGCCGGTGCGGCGCACGCGTTCGAGCAACCGGGCCACCGCCTGGCGGGCGTGCCCGGCGTCGACTTCGGCGAGCGCGTACAACTTGTGCGCGAGCGACAGGTCGGGGTTGAGGTCGAGCGCGCGCTCGAGCGCTTGCACACCGAGCGCGAGATTGGCTTCGGCCTGCGACGGATCGGTGAACTTCCCGAGCAGCCGATAGCAGCGTCCTAGTCTGGCCCACGCAGGGGCAAACCGTGGATCGCGCTCGACACAACGCAAATAGAGATCGCGGGCGGCCGCCCACTGCGTCGAGTCGAGTTGAATCTGGTTGGCGCGCAAGTAGTCCTCGTATGCTTCTGGGCTGGCCGGCGCGTCCCGATTGATCCTGCCCTGGTCCGCCGGCGTCAGCGACAGCGACAGCGACTCGACGATGGAATTGGCCAGCGAATCCTGCAGTTGAAAGATCTCGCCGCTCGCCGCCTGAGAGGTGATCGCACGGACCAGCGTGCCCGACGGAGCCTGCACGAGCTGGGCGCTTACACGCACCTGATCGCCACTGCTGAGGAGCGTTCCGAGCAAGACGACGTCGACGTCGAGGGCGCCGGCCAGCGCCGACATATCGGTGGTGTTGGCCGCAAAATGCGACGCGGTTGAGGTCGATCGCACGACGAGTGACGGCAGTCCTGAGAGCGCCGAGCTGATGGCATCGGGCAGGCTGAACGCCAGAAACTCGATGGCCGGATCCGGACGCAACAGGCGGAATGGCAGCACGACGAGGCGCGACATCGGCCGGACGCGCGACACGTCGCCCGTGTCGATGACCAGCGCTCTTAGATCCCCGGCAAACATGTCGGCGGTCTGATAGCGCTCGTCCACCGGTTTGCGCAGCGCGCGATGGACGACGCGGTCGAGGCCGACGACCCCTGGTGATCCTCCGAGAGCCGGCGGCTCGTCCTCCACGATCGCGCGGGCGAGATCGAACATCGAGTCGCCATGAAACGGGCGCCTCCCCGCCAGCATTTCGTAGAGGACGGTGCCGACCGCGAAGAGATCGCTGCGCGCATCGCCCGCTCGTCCTTCAATCAGCTCGGGCGCCAGGTAGCTCGGCGTACCGAGCAGGACACCGGGGAGCGTCAGGCCCTCATCCGGCGCCGTAGCGCCGCCGAGCGGACGCGCCAGTCCAAAGTCGAGCAGCTTCACACCGTGCGCCGAGAGAAAGATGTTGGAGGGCTTCAAATCACGATGCACGATCCCTTTCTGATGGAGGGCCCCCAGAGCGTTGAGCACGCTCAGCGCAACCTGAACGGCCTCACGCGCAGGCAGCGGCCCCTGCGCGAGTCGTGCGCTCAAAGGCTCTCCCTCGAGCAGCTCCATCGTCAGAAACAGTCCCTCGCCGTCCTCATCGATCTCGTACAACTGGCAGACGTTGGGATGGCTCACGCGCGACGCGGCGCGCGCTTCGCGCCAGAAGCGCTCGCGCGCCTGGCCGTGCGTGAGGTCCGGGCGGATGCGCTTGATGGCGACCGGACGGTCCAGGCGGTCGTCATGCGCGGCATACACGACCCCCATGCCACCCTCGCCAAGCTTGCGCACGACACGATAGCGACCGGTCGTCTCCAAATCGTGGTTCCACTTGAATGATCCCACAGCTGAACGCCGGGATCGGCGCGCCGACTACCGAGGTCCCGACTGCCGAACCGGTTCACGACGCGACGCGGGCAGATCGCCGGCTATTATCGGCGTGGGCGATGCCAGCTGTGGTGTCCGCCTTCAGGCGGACCACGAAGATCCGGCTAAAAAGCCTGACACTACGTACTACCAGCCGTCAGGGAGGCATGCGTGACGCGTTACGTGGGAGCGCTGGACCAGGGCACCACGAGCACGAGGTTCATGGTGTTCGACGCCACCGGTACCGAGGTGGCTAAATGCCAGCTCGAGCACCGGCAAATTCTGTCGAAGCCGGGCTGGGTCGAACACGACCCGATTGAAATCATCACGCGCGTGGCCGAGGTGATCGCTGGAGCCTTGTACGAGGCAGGACTCGAGGGGAAGGACCTTGCGGCCATTGGCGTGGCCAACCAGCGCGAGACGACGGTGGTATGGAATCCGCGTGACGGCCGACCATGGCACAACGCCATCGTCTGGCAGGACATGCGCACCGACCGCGGCGTCCGCGCCCTGGAACCGAAGCGCTCGCTGCTCATCGAACGGACCGGGCTGCCGCCGGCGACGTACTTCTCAGCTTTGAAGCTGCAGTGGATTCTCGACAACGTCGAAGGCGCCCGTGCCGCCGCCGAGCGCGGCCAGGCCGTGTTCGGCACGATCGACAGCTGGGTGCTGTGGAACCTGACCGGCGGACCTGCCGGCGGCCTGCACGTGACAGACGTAACCAACGCAAGTCGGACGCAGCTCGTCAACCTGAAGACTCAGGATTGGGATGACGAGCTGCTCGCGCTGTTTCGCATTCCACGACAGATGCTTCCGCGCATCTGCACCTCCTCCGACCGATCGACGTACGGGGTGACACACAAGGACGGACCTTTCGGTGCGGAGGTTCGAATCGGCAGCACCCTCGGCGATCAACATGCTGCCCTCGTAGGACAGGCGTGCTTTACGGCGGGCGAAGCGAAGAACACGTACGGCACGGGCAACTTCATGTTGATGAATACGGGACGGCAGATTGTGCCGTCGAAAGCCGGGCTTGTGACAACGGTCGGTTACCAGTTCAGCGGAGCCGATGTTGTCTATGCCCTGGAAGGTTCCATCGCGGTCACCGGATCGGCCGTGCAATGGCTTCGCGACGAGCTCGGGATCATCAAGTCTGCGACCGACATCGAGGCGCTCGCCTCGAGCGTCCCTGACGCCGCCGGCCTGTGCTTCGTGCCGGCGTTTTCCGGACTCTTCGCGCCCTACTGGCGAGCGGATGCGCGCGGCGCCATTGTCGGGCTGTCACGCGTCCACACGAGGGCCCACCTGGCTCGGGCAACGCTCGAGGCAATCTGCTTCCAGACGCGCGACGTGCTGGACGCCATGGTGGACGACTCCGGCGTGCGGCTGCAGGCGCTCAAGGTCGACGGCGGCGCAACGGTCAACGACTTGCTCATGCAGCTTCAGGCCGACATCCTGGGCGTACCCGTTGTACGTCCGACCGTCACTGAGACCACGGCGCTGGGCGCCGCGTATGCGGCAGGCGTGGCGGTAGGTGTCTGGGAGGATCTGGAATCACTCCGCCGCAACTGGAGAGTCGACCGGCAGTGGACACCGCGATGGAGTGCGGACCAGCGCGAACAGACCTACCGGACGTGGCGGAAGGGTGTGGAACGCTCGCTGGGATGGGTGGAGATCAACTGAGTCGTGAGCTCAGTTGGTAGCGTAGCGAACGTGTCGTTCACGCTTCTGCCTTCTGCTTCTTGGTTCGTGTTCAGGTTCGGCACAGA
>Ga0209640_10000514_pt1 | contig 30066 bp, 25 predicted proteins | sample RifCSP10_1_FD_184018 | JGI IMG/M metagenome (GOLD analysis project Ga0209640, IMG submission 184018) | Soil microbial communities from Rifle, Colorado - Rifle CSP2_sed 10_1 (SPAdes) (version 2) | ecosystem: Environmental > Terrestrial > Deep subsurface > Rock core/Sediment | place: Rifle... | reverse complement strand
GCTCGGTGACGGCGATGGTCATGATAGTAACGATGCCGACCGCGCCGACGATCAGCGAAATACTGCCGATGGCGGCGACGCCCAGGGTCAGCACGTTCAGTATCGTATCCAGCACCTCCAGCATCTTGTCCTGAGTGATCACGGAAAAGTCTTCATGCCCGTGCCTTGCTATCATCAGTCGCCTGATGTTTTGCTCGATACGCGCGGATGAGGCGCCAGCCTCGTAGAGTACGTCTATTTCCATCAACCCCTCACGGTTGAACATCGCCAGAGTTTTGTCGATCGGCAGGTAGATAGTGTCATCCAGATCAAAACCAAGCATCTGGCCCTTGGGGGCCATCACACCAATGACCCGGTAACGATCCTCCCCGACGCGGATCCGCTTCCCCAGAGGGTTGGCGTTGCCGAATAATTCCTCGCGCAAGGTTGCGCCCAGCACCGCATAGGCGCGGGCCGAAGTGAAGCTGTCCTCCGGCAGAAACACACCGCTGCTGACCGGCATCTTCCAGACATCCGGGACGCGCGGACCGACGCCCAGTACCAGAGAACGGCGCTTGGACGCACCGAATTCGACACTGGCGTTGCCCTGTACCACCGGGACGACGGCGATCACGTCGGCCAGCCGTTGCAGGGCGTTGGCATCATCCAGTGACAGAGGCCGGACCGTGCTGATGGTGGCGCCGGACAGGCCCAGGGTCGTGGTTTTGCCCGGCACGACCGCGACCAGATTAGTACCGAATTGGGTGAATTCGGCCAGCACGAACATGCGCACACCTTCGCCGATGGAGGTCAACAGCACCACGGAGCCTATTCCGACCATGATACCGAGTATGGTTAATACCGAACGCAGGCGGTGGGCGATGATGGCGCTGAGGGTAAACTTGACCAGATCCAGGGTACGCATGGCGTTAGCGCCGCGCCAGGGCGCTGACAGGGTCCTGGCGCGCGGCGCGGACGGCCGGCAACACGCCAAACAACAGGCCGGTAGCCAGGGCAATGCCGACCGCGGCGAAGATGGACCATAACGGCGCTGCAATGGGAATGACCGGGTAAAGCCGGTGCAGCAATTCAGCGACAGCCAGACCGAGTAGCAGGCCGACCAGCGCACCACCCACGGACAGCAACAGGGCCTCGGTCAGGAACAGGTTACGGATCTGTCGCTGTGGCGCACCCAGGGCCTTCAACAGTCCGATCTCCTCCGTGCGCTGGGTGACGGTCACCAGCATGATGTTCATAATCAATATCCCCGCGACGGCCAGACTGATCGCCGCGATACCGGCTATGCCCAGGGTCAGGGCCAGCATGATCCGATCGAAGGTGGCGATGATACTGTCCTGGGCGACAATAGTGATATCGTCTTCCCCCTCGTGCCGGTCCTTGATGATGCGGCGAATCTCGCCACTGGTGGCCGAGATACCGGTTGCCATCCTGGCCTCGGTCAGAATGCGAAACAGCGATTGCGTATTGAACAGGGCTGCGGCCGAAGCGACCGGGATGAACGCCATATCGTCCAAATCAGCCCCCAGGGAGACACCGCTCTTGGCGATAATGCCATAAACCCGAAACCGCCGGTCGCCGATCCGGATCCACTGGCCCAGGGCACTGCTGTTACCAAATAGTTCACTGGCCAGTTGTTCACCAATAACACAGACGGGAGAGGCGAGGTGCGGATCGATGTCCGGCAGGAACTGGCCCTGGGCCATGGTCAGCTTGCGTATGTCCTGCATCGCTGCCGTGGTGCCGAAGATAGTCACCTCGCGTTCCAGTCCGGCATGCGCGACCGGCGCCGATCCCAGCATCAGCGGCGCGACCTGCTTGATCAGGGGACTGCGGGCCAGCGCCAGGGCATCGTCTATCGTCAGGTCGCGCGGTGTTTCCCCCATCAGTGGGGGCGGACCGCCTGTGGTCTCGGAACGTCCCGGCAGTATGGCGATCATATTGGTACCGAGTTCGGAGAATTCCCCGGTAATATAGCGCCGGGCACTATCACCCAGGGCCGTCAGGACTATCACCGCGCTGACACCGATGGCGACACCCAGAACGATGAGTAAAGTCCGCAGCCGATTGGCCAATATGGATCTGGCGGCAAGTTGCAGAGTATCCTCCGTTCTCATGCGGTAACCCCCGTATCCTCGGTGATCATGCCATCGACCAGCTTGATACGGCGAGTCGCATGGCCGCCGATTTCCGCATCATGCGTGACCAGAATCAGGGTGATCCCTTGCTGGTTCAGCTGTTCCAGCAGATGGATGACCTGCCTGCCGGTCGCCTGATCGAGATTGCCGGTCGGTTCGTCCGCCAGGATCACGGCGGGCCGCATAATGGTGGCGCGAGCGATCGCTACCCGTTGCCGCTGACCACCTGATAACTGGTCCGGCCGGTGACCGGCCCGGTCAACCAGGCTGTAAGATTCCAGGACTGCCTTCACCCTGGCTTGCCTTTGACGTGGCTCCAGACCGGCGAGGATCAACGGCACCTCGATGTTTTCCGCGGCCGTCAAACGGGGGATAAGGTGAAAGAACTGAAACACGAAGCCGAAATTCTCGCGGCGCACCCTGGCCAGGCTGTCGTCACCCAGGCCGGTGACATCCCGCTCATTGAGCAGATAAACACCGCTGCTGGGACGATCCAGCAGGGCGATCATATTTAACAAGGTCGATTTGCCGGAGCCGGACGGCCCCATGATGGACAGATATTCACCGCGGTCGATCCGCAGATTGATTGCACGGAGGGCATGCACCCGTTGTTCGCCGAGCAGAAATTCCTTGCCGATCTCAGTGAGCCGGATCACGGTCCCGCGTTATCCGGGGATAATTCCGGAATTACCCTGACCCCGGCCGCCACGCCCTCACGGCCGATGGAAACTACGATCCGGTCACCTGCCTCCAGCCCGGACCGGACTTCGGTAAAATTCCAGTTGGACAAACCAGGCTCAAAAGCGCGCGACTGCAAAATACCGGTCACCGGGTCATACAGGAACACCTGATTACCTTCCAGAACCGCCTCCGTCGGTATCCGCAGCACATGATCCCGACGGTCCAGGATGATCTCAATGTCGGCGCTGTAACCCGGCAACAATCCGGTCGTGTCCTGCTGCTCGGACAGCACCACCTCCACTTCAACCGTGCGTGCCTGTTTTTCCCGGTCCAGGACATACGGGGCGATACGCCGCACACGGGCGTTACACCGGCGCTCAGGAAAGGCATCGAGACTGACACAGGCCTGCAGGCCGGTGACAATAGGTGGTGCATCGACTTCGTCGATAGGCGCCGAGACATACAGACAACTCAGATCCAGGAGATCGACTGCCGGCAGTGTCTGGATGCCCAGCGGCGACGGCGTTACATACTCGCCGAGTTCCGCGTTAACTTCAGCCACGATGCCGTCGAACGGGGCACGGACGATGGTCCGTTCCAGGGCGCTGGCGGCGACGTCAATCTGCGAGCTACTCACTTTCACTGAGGCCTGTGCGGCCGCACACCCCGCCTGCTTGACTTCAAAATCCGTTTCCATGACATCAACCTGTTCTTCCGCGACGAGTTTTGCCGCCTGTAATTTGCGCAAGCGCCGCAGTTCCCGTTCCGCTCCAGCTGCCAGCTTACAGGCCTCCTGGCTGCGTAATCCGGTCGCGACTTTCTGCGCTTCGGCCAGTTGTAACTGCGCCTTCAGATCCTGATTCCAGATTTCCAGCAGGATCTGGCCGGTTTCAACCCGATCGCCTTCCTTGACATTCATCCTGGCGACCTCACCACCCATGGTCGGGGCCAGCATGGAGCGGCGGCAGGCCTTGATCGTACCGACACGGGTATTGGCGACGGTAGCCTCCACCGGGCCGTGAGTAATGGTGTACAACGTCACGCTGACAGCTTCAGGACGCGACCCATACCAGAGACCCGCAGCCAGACCGGCCAGGATGAGGAGGAACAGCAGATTGCGGAGATAGGTTCTATTCATCGCGATTACATGAGCTTTAACACGGCATCCGCAACGTCCGATAATTCATTACCGGAATTGGATCCTTCAGTAAATATTCAGACGGTGTTCAAGCTAGCATGATTTACGGCTTAATCAAGAGAAATCGAGTGCCGCTTGACACGTGTTAATCCCGTTTGTGGCAGGCACAGCTATAATTACAAATATGGCAGGAGAGCAGTCACTGCCTGCCGCAAGCATAACCCGCTAAAGGAGAATACTTATGAACCTGGAGGAAATTCGTGACCTGGCGCAAAAACGCGGTTTAAAGCCGGTAAAACTCAATAAACGGGAATTAATCCGTTTCATCCAGCGTGATGAGGGAAATTTCGATTGTTTCGCCACGGCCTTTGACGGCGTCTGTGACCAGCAGGCTTGTACCTGGCGCCAGGATTGTTTCCGCGAGGCGAAACGATTATTACAGGCCTAAGTAGCCGGTCGGGTTTAATCTTACCGCAAGGCCTGGTATCAGAATTAACGCCGCCAGACCGCAATCAGCCGGCAGCATTCCTTGCGCCATTCGCAGTTGCGATCCTGGCAAAACAAGCGTTTATCCGTAAGAAAACACGCTTCAGAACACAGCTCTATCTGCATGGAGCGGATCAAGGCTACATTTGACCGTACAACACCCGCCTCGAATACCTCTTCTTCCGGGGCCCTGAAGGCCAGTTCAGTTGACTGCATTGCTTGTGACCTCCTCATGCGCTAACGCTTCCAGACGGATGTTTGCTTTTGGTTGTTATTGTGCTTCGGTCTGGTTCGGATCTGTTTACTTGCTCGACGATAGCAACATGTACCAATATTTTTATGACCTGATTAAGACATTTTTAACTCAACAACCCCCCTCTTAAATAATAATAGATGATGTAAATTAATTTGCCTTGCGGTTGATCAAACAATGTCACCTTTCGCCCGGGTGCCGGTAACCAGCGGCGGCCAGCATCTCAGCCTTGAGCGAAAACCAGGTTATGCATCGCTGCCGGAACCGTTACAATAGGTTCCGTAGCGATCAGATTTTCCGACAATCGATAATTAACCGAATATGCATGGCACTTACTACAAACTGGAATTGCAACCGGAGCTGCCGCCGCGGATAAAGCGGCTGGCAGAACTTGCTAACGACCTGTATTACAGCTGGGACCGGCACTCGCGGGGCCTGTTTTATTACCTGGACAAGGAATTGTGGGATGATTGCCGGCATAACCCCAAGATGTTTTTGCGCCGGATAGCACAGGAAAAACTCAACGAGGCGTCCGCCGATCGCACCTTCCTCGAGGAATACCAGCGTACTCTGGCGAAATACGATACTTATCATGAGGAACTGGTCACCTACCAGAAGGTCCATGGTCTGAACCCTGATACCGATCTCATCGCCTACTTTTGCGCGGAGTTCGGTCTGCACGAGAGTCTGCCGGTGTATTCCGGCGGACTGGGTATACTGGCCGGGGACTATTGCAAGGCCGCCAGCGACCTGGGCATCCCGTTTGTCGCGGTGGGATTACTGTATCGGCAGGGCAACCTGACTCAGACTATAGACGACGCCGGCAACCAGGTCTCGCACTATCATCCCGTGAAACTCGAGGACCTGCCGCTGCAGCCGGCCAAAGACGCCAATGGCAATGAAATTTATGTCACCATCGAGTTGCCGCAAACGCATTTCCAGGTGAAGGTCTGGTGGGCCAAGGCCGGCCACACCAATCTGTATTTACTGGATACGGATGTAGCCGGCAACAGTGATGCGGACAAAGCCATTGCCTATCAAATCTATCCATCGGACCAGCAGGTCCGTTTCAAGCAGGAAATCGTTCTTGGCATCGGCGGGACCCTGGCCCTGGCCAGCCTGGGGTTGCAGCCGGCCGTCTGGCATATTAACGAAGGCCATCCCTGCCTGCAGATCGTGGCGCGCTGGCGGCAGTATGTCGCCGAGGGAATACCATATCCGGCAGCACTGGAACTGGTAGCCGCCAGCACCGTCTTCACCACGCACACACCGGTACCGGCCGGTCATGAAATCTATGACGCGGAATTGATCAAATCCTATCTGTCCGCGTATATCGATGCCATCGGCATCGGTCTCAAGCAATTCCTGGAGCTGGGCGCGAATCATACCAGCCAGGGTTTCAATCTGACCTCGTTCTCGATCCGTTGCTCGCGCTTTCACAACGGCGTCAGCCGCATCCATCGCGGCGTGGCGGCGGCGATGGAACAATCCCTGTGGCAGGAGATCCCGGTGGAAGAGAGCCCCATGGATTATGTGACGAACGGAATTCATGTACCCACGTTCCTGGCCCGGGAATGGATTAACGCCCTGGACGATCCCGGCTGGGACAGCGAATTGCTGAACCCGGACTACTGGCAGCGCATCAGTCAATTTTCCGATGCGACTTTCTGGAACGTGCACCTATCGTTGAAAAATAAATTGTACAAGGACTGCTGCGCCTATATCGCCCAGCGTTGCCAGCGACACGGTTACAGTCAGACCCAAATCAACCATGAGATCAAACTGCTGCGCGACGCTGAAGATACCCTGATCATCGGTTTCGCGCGGCGCTTCGCAACTTACAAACGGGCAACCCTGTTATTCGACGATCCGGACCGCCTGGCCAGGTTGCTGAACAATCCCGACCGGCCGGTGATCCTGATCATCGCCGGTAAAGCCCATCCCCACGACGAACCCGGCAAGGCCTTGATCAAACGCATACACGATTTCTCCCGCGAGCCCCGTTTTCACGGCCGGGTGTTGCTGCTGGAAGGTTATGACATGTCCCTGGCGCGGCAACTCGTGACCAGCGTCGATCTGTGGCTGAATAATCCCGAATATCCACTGGAGGCCTGCGGTACTTCCGGCATGAAGGCAGGGATCAACGGCGTCATCAACCTGAGTATGCTGGATGGGTGGTGGGGGGAGGCTTACAACGGCGCCAATGGCTGGGCCCTGCAGCCGCACGACTCGGAGCCTGACCCGATCAGGCGCCGCCGCCTGGAAAGCGAGGAATTGCTGGATCTGCTGGAGGAGGAAATCATACCCATGTACTTCGACAAGCCGCCGGGTTATTCCGAGGCCTGGGTCAGGATGGCCAAGGACTCCATGCAATCCATCATTCCCAGCTTTAATTCCCAGCGCATGGTCATGGATTATGTGAATAAATTTTATTTGCCGGCGCTTGCCAAAATGCGCATGCTCAAGAATGACCAGGGCGCTAATGCCGCGATCCTTGCCGGCTGGAAGGAAACCATCAAACAGAAATGGCCGGGCGTCAGTCTCCGGCGGCTGGACCATAACGTGCTGACGCTGCAACAGGGCGCGGAGTTCTGCATCCGGGTCGGTGTCCGGCTGAACGGGCTGCACAGCGCCGATGTCCAGGTCGAATGCCTGCTGGGTCAGGCCCACGAATCCAGGGAGGCGGCGTTTTCCTCCCGCCATCTCTTCGCACCCGTTTCCGCAGAGCAGGACGAAACCGTCTATGAACTCAAGTTCACACCGGATTATGCCGGACTGGTGGGCTATAAATTACGGGCCTATCCCTATCACAAACTGCTCTGCCATCCGCTCGAAACCGGTTTTATGAAGTGGGTTTAAAACAGTTACAAGTGTAAAGTTAAAAGTAAAAAGAAAAACGCTGGTTAAATCCGGCCGTAGAGTTTGTTCAGATGCCGAAGCTTATGTGGCAGATCGGATGACAGCCACTCCCAGCTGAAACGCCACAACCAGTTACCGGTGCTGGTCCCGGGGATATTCATACGATGCGAACCATCCAGGCCGAGCAGATCCTGCATCGGCAGTATCGCGGTCCGGCACACCGATTGCAGCGCCGTGTTAATCAGCGGCCAGGGCATGGGTTCCGTCGGGTATTGCAGGTATTCATGCACTCGCTTCTGCCGTGCGTCAGTCAGGCTGTAATACCAGCCCAGTACGGTATTGTTATCATGGGTACCGGTATAGACCACGCTGTTCCTGATATGATTATGCGGCAGGTACGGATTGCGCTCATCGCTGTCGAAGGCGAATAACAGCACCTTCATCCCCGGCAGATCGAAATCGTCGCGCAGTGCTTCGACTTCCGGGGATATGATGCCCAGATCTTCGGCGATGAGCGGCAGGTCACCGAATTCGGCCCGCAGCACATTGAACAGTTCGCGCCCCGGTACCGGCTGCCAATGCCCGTGTTCAGCCGTCGGCGAACAGGCGTCGATTTCCCACAGACCCACGAACCCCCGGAAATGATCGATCCGCACCATATCGAACAGTTGCAATTGAGCGCGCAGCCGCTCGATCCACCAGTGGTAGCCGGTGTCAGCGAAGCGACGCCATTCATACAAAGGGTTACCCCAGCGTTGGCCGGTAGCGGAGAAATAATCCGGCGGGACGCCGGCCACGACAACGGGTTGACCGGCTGCATCGAGCTTGAAATATTCCGGATGGGCCCAGACATCAACACTGTCATGCGCAACCAGAATGGGCATATCGCCGAGCAGTAACACACCTCGGGCATGGGCCGCCTTGAGCAGGTCCTGCCATTGACTGAAAAACACATACTGCTCGAAGCGGCAGACCTCCAGTGACTCGTCCTGCTCGACCCGCAACCTGCCGAGAGCTGCCGCTTCCCGGTCGCGCAGTGGTTGCGACCACTGCCACCAGGGTGAGTTGCCATGCAGAGACTTGATCACCGAATACAACACATAGTCATCCAGCCAGGCGGATTGCTCGCGCACGAAGGCCTGATACGCAGCCTGTTCCGTTGCCGGCGCCCGTTGCTGAAAGCCGCGGCGGGCAGTCCGAAAAATGTCCGTGACATCAACCGTCGGCTGGTGCGCGCCGCTCCCAGGCACGCCTGGCAGCCAGCCCTTGTCAACCAGGCGCTGCCAGCTGATCAGACGCGGTTCCCCGGCATGCAGCGAAGTGCCTTGATAGGGTGATCCGGATTGATCGGTGGAATGTACCGGTAACATCTGCCAGATGGAAAAACCAGATTCCGCCAGAAAGTCCAGAAACCGCACGCCGTCCGCGCCCAAAGCGCCATCGGTTGCGGCCGCTGGCAGCGAGGTTGGGTGCAGCAGAACACCCGCGCGCCGTTGCCGGAAAATTGCGTGGGTGCTGGCCATGGCCCTGATCCCCGGTTATGACGACGTCAGCTACCGGGATTGCCGGGTCTGATAACGCCGCCCAGTGCCGGTGCCCCGGAACCATGGGACATGGTTTGCGACAGGTATTGCGGTGGTTCCTGGCCCAGCATGTGATAAAGATTGGCGATATGGGTACGGAACAAGTGCTCGAAATCGCTGACCGTCGCAGCAGGGTTGTAATCGCCAAACCACCAGAACCAGTCCGAACCTTCACAGACGGCGAGTTGTTCATCGATAAGTTCAAGCTGGTTTGCATTTAATTTGCCCCGGCTTTCGTCATAAACGCGCTTCACATCGCCGAGTACGTCCCAGCCCCGGTTTTTATCCTCGGCGCCGATCCAGGTGGAAAAGGTCCCGTAGACCCAGCTGCCGGCCACAATCCGATCCAGTTTGGCGGACGGTTTTTGCAGTAGCTCCCGATACGTGGTCAGCTGCAGGCGTGGATGTTCAACAATGCGCTGGTACAGGGCGGAGAGAAAATAATAGGCATTCTCGGGATAATATTCCCAGGCGTTTTCGCCATCCATGATGATGGAAACCACGGCGTTCTCCCGATCTTTACAACCATCCGCAATGACGATCAGCCGCTGAATCAAATCAGCCACGGCGTGATCGGCATGCCAGTCAGCATAAGTGAATGCGATGAGATCGGACAGGGTATCATCACGGGCAAATAAGCGGACCCCTGATTCCGGTTCAAGAAAGCCGCGGAAGATGCTATCGCCGTGTTTGCCGCCCGAACCGCCGAGGCTGTTGCGTAGTACATTTTCACCGGTCGCGGCCCAGGCAAAGCCGGCATTGCCGATCGCCTTCAAGGTCGTCACGCTGATGCCGCCCTCCGATGGCCAGCAACCGCTGGGCCGCAGCCCGAAATATTTTTCAAACACCTCCAGGCCGTGTTGCAGATGCCATTTTACCCGATCCTTGCCGCCCGGATAACTCTTCAGCACCGGCAGATGTATATCCGGCATGGCATCCCGCGCATCCTTGAAATGCAACAACAGCGGTAACATCGGATGTGCATAAGGCGACATGGCCAGCTCCACCCGTCCCTGACCGGCCAGGGCAGCGTAGCGCCGTCTGAGTCCGGACAACAGCTCGCCGATCACCTCCAGCAACAGCCGGCGCTGATGCAAGGTGTAACCTGAAGCCTGCTCGATAAGTTTGATGATGCGTGGATCGGTGCGCCGCACCGTTTCACCCAGCCAGGCAAGGTGAAACCAGGTAATCAGATCGGCGAGAAACTGATTGCTGAGATAAGCGCTGTAGGACAGGTCCTGTATGATAGGTTGGGCGATTTCGGTCAGCCGCTGATAGGGCTTGAAGCGTTCGATCATACGTTTGCGGTTACTGTGTAAACAGGCCTTCACCAGCGCCACGCGATGTTCGTTATCAGCCGGGAACACCGGGCTGTCGAGCATTGCCAGCAGCGGATCCCGGATCGGCTGATTATTCCGTAGATAACCCTGGATCTGGCGCTCATACTCGTCTAATTGCGCCAGTAGCACCGGACTGAAATTCACCACCGCTCTGGCCGCCGGCACCGCTTCGAGATGCGCCGCCATATCAACATAGTCCTTGATGGCGTGCAGATAGACCCACGGCTGCTGGAATTCATTACGCAGATGGTCCCGGTAATCCGGCTGGTGCATGTGCCAGCACAGGACGACATCCAGTTTCGACTCAGATCCCATAACGAACTTTTTGCCCCAGCATCTCCGGGCAGACCAGAACAATCCCTTCCGGCGTCACGTGAAAATGTTTTCGATCCGCCTCCAGATTCTCGCCGATTACCGTGTTTTCCGGCAAACGGCAATCGCTGTCGATCACGGCATTCGCGATCTGGCAATTGCGTCCGACGACGACGTTCGGTAACAGCACGGAATTCTTGATCACCGAATAGGAATGGACTCGCACATTATTGGACAGCAGGGAATGGCTGATCTTGGATCCGGAAACTATGCAACCGGCAGAGACCATCGAGTCTACCGCCATACCGCGACGATCGTCGTCGTCGAAAACGAATTTCGCGGGCGGCAGTTGCGCCTGATAGGTGCGGATGGGCCAATCCGGATCGTAAAGATTCAGCGGCGGCGTCACGCCGATCAGTTCCAGATTCGCCTGCCAGTAAGCGTGGACCGTCCCGACATCGCGCCAGTAACCATAATCGCTGGATTCCACGTCCAGTTGACAGGTATAGACACGATGCTCCTGGTATATAGACGGCAGTATATCCTTACCGAAATCATGACTGGAAGTCGGTGATTGCGCGTCCCGCTCCAGCACACCGAGCAAATTGTCGATGGAAAAAAGATAGATCCCCATGGAGGCCAATGCCATACTCTTATGTCCGTATTTGGGTTTGGCTTTTTTCGGTTTTTCCTCGAAGCCGATAATGCGGCCATCCTCATCCGCTTCGATTATACCGAAATGGCTGGATTCCTTGACTGGAACGCTCACACAACCAACCGTCACATCAGCTTCCTTGCGGAGATGGGCCGCGATCATGACACCATAGTCCATCTTGTAGACATGGTCGCCGGCCAGCACCAGGACGTAAGAGGGCCGATGTTCCTGGATGATATCGAGGTTCTGATAAACCGAGTCAGCCGTGCCCAGGTACCAGGAAGAGGATTCGAAGCGCTCCTGGGCCGGCAATAATTCCACGAATTCGCCGAACTCATCGCGGAAAAACGACCAGGCCCGTTCCACATGCCGGATCAGCGAATGCGCGCGATACTGTGTCAATATGGCGATTTTATGGATACCGGAATTGATGCAATTGGAGAGGGTGAAATCAATGATGCGGTATTTGCCGCCAAACGGTACGGCCGGTTTGCTATGCCGCGCGGTGAGACGATTCAGTCGCGTTCCACGGCCGCCGGCCATCACCACTGCAAGGGTGTCCCGTACCACTCGTTCGACGGAGCGGCGTTCGCGTCTTTTCATATGCCGGGATTCCGGTGCTTGCCTTTAGCCACGGTCGGTCGACCTTCCTGTTTGCTGCATTGTGCTGGCGGATACATAAGGCGAATTTTGTTACATCTGCAAGTATGTTATAAGAATTGGATGAAAGAAGCTATTCTGTTGATGGACATCGGCGGCACGCATACACGTGGCCGTCTTGTCCATGCCCGGGATCATTTACTCGATACTTCCAGTATCATTTCGGAGCGCAGCACCGCGCTTGCGGACAAGCGGAGTTTGCTGGAGTTTATCCAGGCTCTGTTGACGGAATCAGAATATATTGCGACCGCTGCCGTTCTCAGTTTTGCCGGTCCGGTCAAAGCGGCCACTGTTACGATGACTAACTGGCGGCTGCAGGATGCCATCAGTCTCACCGATCTGGAGGCGCTGGGATTGCCGAAAACAAAAACGACCATCATTAATGATATGGAAGCAGCAGCTCTATGCCTGATCGCGTATAAAACCGGCAGGGTCAAACTGGAAGTCAACGAGCTCTACCGGTCTGCCAGTCACCAGCAGAGTCATTTCAACAATGCCATCCTGATAATCCCCGGTACCGGTGTGGGCGTGGCGGGGATCATACTGCCGGAAGACGGCGCCGCGCCGGAGCAGGCGGCGTATGTTTCCTGCGAACTGCAACACACGGCCGCCGCCGGCCTGGGTAGCGCCTATGACGGCGTGATCGAAGTTTTACAGCACCGACTCCATAAAGCCGGCTTGTCATGGGAAGATCTGGTGTCCGGCAAGGGCATGGAAAACATTTATCAAGCCCTGCAGTCCCTGGCTGCAGGAACCGCCGGCGATCAGCAACGCCTGACGGCCGCGACGATTGCCAGCCGGGCGATTGCCGGCACCGATAAAGCTTGCCGCGAGGCCTTGGCCTGTTACTATCATGCGGCCGGCGCGCTGACCCAGGTCGTGGCGCTGGCGTTTCAGCCGTTCGCAGGGATCTACCTGGGCGGCGATACGACAGCTAAAAATATGGCCTTTATCCGGCACAGTTCGTTCGTCGCAAAACTGCAGGATAATGATCTGCGCAGGGACCTGTTACAATCATTCCCGGTGTATCTGATACCGGAGTACATGAACCTGATCGGCACGCAGTATCTGGCCAGCCGCAAGTATCCATAATCCGTCAGATTGATTGCGCAAACGCATGATCTACAAATTATCCGTACTTCCTGACAAATGACTAAAACATCCATCCAGAAAGAAGATATCGAACGCCTCAAAGCGTCCCGGCACCATGATCCAGGGACGGTTCTGGGCAAGCATACGCTGGGCGGCAAGGTCATTGTTCGTTCCTTGTTACCACACGCACGGGAAGCCTGTATCGCCGGTCTGCAGGAACCGATGACCCGTATGCCCGGCACTGATATTTTTGAATACCAGGATACACAGGACACTGTGGCGGATCGCTACTGCATCACCTGGAAAGATCCTCAGGGACGGGAATATCAACATTACGAACCCTATTGTTTCCCGCCCCAGATATCGGACTTTGATCTGCATTTATTCAATGAAGGCCGGCACCAGCTGTGCTATGAATTTCTGGGGGCGCAGCTCCGGGCTATCACCGGTGTGGCTGGTGTCCTGTTCGCTACCTGGGCACCTAATGCCGAACGGGTCAGCGTCATCGGCGACTTCAATCACTGGGACGGCCGCTGCCATCCCATGCGCGTGCGTGGTTCCAGCGGTGTCTGGGAACTGTTCATTCCGGGGCTGACCGCCGGCATGAATTACAAGTTTGAAATCCGTGCCAAGGACAGCGGTAATATACGGGTCAAGGCGGATCCCTACGGCCGCCGGTTTGAATTACGGCCGGCAACGGCCAGCATTATCACCGCCGCCAGTGACTATCATTGGCAGGACACAGACTGGCTTACCGCCAGAGCGCAACGGAACAGCCTGCATGCGCCACTATCCGTTTATGAATTGCACCCGGGATCCTGGCGGCGCGGACCAGACGGCAAGTTTCTCAATTTTCGAGAATTGGCGGCGCAATTGGTGCCATACGTGCAGGAACTGGGATTCACTCATATTGAATTAATGCCGATCAGCGAACATCCGCTGGACGCATCATGGGGTTACCAGACTACCGGTTTCTACGCGGTCAGCAGCCGCTTCGGCAGTCCGGATGATTTCCGTTATTTCGTCGATCAATGTCATCAGCACGGCATCGGCATCATCCTCGACTGGGTGGCCGGCCACTTCCCCAGGGACGAGCATGCCCTGGCACGTTATGACGGCACACCACTCTACGAACATGCAGATCCGCGCCGCGGTGAGCACAGGGATTGGGGGACGTTGATTTTCAATTACAGCCGCAACGAAGTCCGCAACTTTCTCATTGCCAACGCGCTGTACTGGATCAGGGAGTTTCATCTGGACGGCTTGCGCGTGGATGCGGTGGCATCCATGTTGTATCTGGATTACTCGCGCCTGCCCGGTGAATGGCTGCCGAATGTACACGGCGGCAATGAAAACCTGGAAGCCATCGATTTCCTGCGCAGCATGAACGAACAGGTGTTAAGCCAGTATCCCGGCGTACTAACCATTGCCGAGGAATCCACGGCCTGGCCCCAGGTGACGCGGCCACCCTGGCTCGGTGGCCTGGGCTTTTCCATGAAATGGAATATGGGCTGGATGCACGATACCCTGAGTTATTTCAGCAAGGATCCCATCCATCGCCATTATCATCACGATAATCTCACCTTCGGACTGTTATATGCATTTCATGAAAATTTCGTCCTGCCTTTCTCCCATGATGAAGTCGTCCACGGCAAGGGTTCGCTGATCAACAAAATGCCGGGGGACGACTGGCAACGCTTCGCCAACCTGCGGCTGCTGTACACCTTTATGTTTACCTATCCCGGCAAGAAACTGCTGTTCATGGGCAGTGAATTCGGCCAATGGCGGGAATGGGATCATGACCGGGGACTGGATTGGTATCTGGCGGGGCAGGCTGGACATGGACAAATAAGCAGCCTGGTGACTGAGCTGAACCGTTTATACAGCAGCCATCCGGAGTTGTATTATCACGATTTTGAGCAGGACGGCTTTGAATGGATCGATTGCCATGACGCCTCGCAATCGGTTTTGAGTTATCTCCGCAAACACGCCGACGGTTTTCTGGTGATTGTCGTCAATTTTACGCCTGTACCACGTCATAACTATCGCCTGGGCGTGCCCCGTAGCGGCTACTACAAGGAACTGTTGAATTCCGATTCCACCTATTTCGGCGGTAGCAACCTGGGTAACGCCAACGGCGTTCAAGCTGAACTCCTGTCCTGGATGGGCAGGCCCTACTCCATCAAACTGGACCTGCCGCCCCTGGCGGGACTGATACTGACATGCCAGATCTGATCGAAACCTGATACCCGACATGAATTGAACTGCATGGCAAAGAATAAAAATAAAGCGGCGGTACACTATTTAGACCAGCATGGCCAATAACAGCAACCCGACTCAAATTCAGCATAGCGCACGCGCCCTGCGAATATTGTTCGCGGCCAGCGAGGTTTATCCCCTGATAAAAACAGGTGGTCTGGCGGATGTCGCCTGTTACCTGCCCATAGCCCTGCAGGAACTGGGGCACGACGTCAGGATCGTCCTGCCGGCATACCGTTCCGTTGTGAGCAAGGTTAACGGTCTGCGGCCCGGCAAAAGCTACCGACTCGAACATCTCGGAATCACATTCCGTCTGCTGCGGGGGCTACTGCCCGGCAACGGTGTCCCGGTTTACCTGGTTGATATCCCGGAATTGTTTGATCGGCGGGGAGATCCCTACCGGGACCCGGCCGGACAGGACTGGCAGGACAACGCGCGCCGTTTCGCCGCCTTCAGCAGCGTCATCCGCCTGCTGGGCCAGGGTCTGGCCGGGCTCCGCTGGCGTCCCGAGATCGTCCACTGCAACGACTGGCATACCGGCCTCGCACCGGCCCTGCTGGCTCTGGACCGGGAACGGCCTGTGACCGTATTTTCCATCCACAACCTGGCCTATCAAGGCGATTTCTCCTATGACATCTTCAAATCCCTGCGCCTGCCACAACAGTTATGGTCGCCGGAAGCGCTGGAGTTTTACGGCAGGTGCGCCTTTATCAAGGGTGGACTGGTCTACGCGGACAGTATTGTTGCGGTCAGCCCCACCTACGCCGCGGAGATAATGACCGCCGAGTTCGGGTACGGACTCGAGGGATTGCTGCGCCACCGGCGCCAGGTTCTGCGGGGGATACTGAATGGCGTGGATTACCGCTTCTGGGACCCGCGCAACGATCCGCTGATTACACAACATTACTGGATCCACAGCCTCGATGACAAACGGATCAACAAACGCCATTTGCAGCAGGAGCTCGGCCTGGCGGAAAACGAGCATGCCGTCCTGCTGGCCCATATCAGCCGCCTGACCTGGCAAAAGGGTATCGATTTAATCCTGGCCAGTATCCATGAGTTGATGCAGAACAGCGCCATACAAATGATCGTGTTGGGTTCCGGCGAGGCGCCTTATGAAAAGGGCTTACATATTGCAGCACAAAGCTTTCCCGGCCGCCTGTCGGTAAATCTGACCTATGACGAGACTCTGTCTCACCGCATCCAGGCCGGGGCGGATATCCTGCTGATGCCTTCAAGATACGAACCCTGCGGCCTGACACAGATGTACAGCCTCCGTTATGGGACCATACCGGTCGTCCGCCGGACCGGTGGTCTGGCTGATACGATAAGCGACAGCACGCCCGTATCTTTGCAAGCGGGGACCGCGACCGGTTTTTGTTTCAACGATGCGACAAGCACGGATTTCCTGCAGGCGTCCCGTGCCGCCATTGCCAGTTACCAGGCTGGCTCACACTGGCAGCAGATCATGCAAACGGCCATGCTCAGGGATTTCACCTGGAAAACCAGCGCCGAAAAGTATGTCAGTGTGTATCTTGATCTGCTACAGAAACAACCGCACCCGGAACTAGCCCGCATTTCTCAGCGCCTGCCTTAGGGAATACTGATGCTGATTGATCTGGATCAGCGCAGTTAACACCAGTTAATTTATACTTATATTAGGCGATGCAGAAGGAGGTATTGGCAATGTCATTAATCAACTATGAACCCCTGGCTGTAATAAATCGTCTGCGCGATCAATTGAACCGGATCTATGATCCGGAATTGCTACCATCCTTATGGGATGAGGAGGGCAGTGTTGTCACCAGCCGCTGGATGCCATCAGTGGACGTGCGGGAGGATGAAGATAAATTCGTTTTTCTCGCCGACATCCCCGGTGTCGACCCCAAGGATATCGAAGTAACCTGTGAACACGGTGTGTTGACGATTAAAGGCGAGCGCAAAGCGGAAACCGAGGAAGAACGGGAAGGTTATAAGCGCATCGAACGCTCCCGCGGCACCTTTTACCGGCGCTTTAACCTGCCGGATACCGCCGATGCCGAGCATATCAAAGCCAACAGCAAAAATGGCGTCCTGGAATTAACCATCCCAAAGGTGGAAAAAGCCAAACCGCGCAAAATAGCGGTTAAAAGCTGATAGACGGGATAGCCGTACCAATCCCGCGGACAGCTGTCACAATACAGGGCTATATAGTCAATCTGTATAGCCTTGGTGTTTTCCCATGCTCAGCTACGTGATAGAACCGCGCAGTTCCGAAACCAACGCCACCGGGCATATTGACCATACTGTCATCCCGGTCTGGTTCGAACTGGCACGAACACCAATTTACAAACTTTTCAACCCCGACATGTCCTTTTCCACCTGGAATACCGTTATCAGAAAAATGACTGTCGATTATCTCGGCCAGGTTTTTCACAACCGGAAAACCGAAGTCAGGACCGTCATCGGCGGGATAAAAAATACGTCATTTACCGTCATCCAGGAATTATGGCAAGACCAGACACGGGTAGCGATAGCCGAGACAGTCCTGGTTTATTTTGATTATAAAAATCAGCGCAAACTGAATATTACCCCGGCTATCCAGGATCAGTTAACGGCATTTAATCGGAAGCTTATCTAGACTCCAGTTTGCTGCAGACACAAAGGGTTTTGCTGCCTGATTTATTACAGCCTAAGGATCCTGCGATCCCTCGCTTTCCTTATCGACAAGATAATCCATCACCTTTAGCAGATTGTCATAGCTGCGGGCCATGCTGGGGCTGGTATGATATTTACCGTTGATAATCACGGCGGGTACTCCATTAACCTGGTAACCCCGTTGCAGCTCAAAGGCTTGTCTTAATTTTTCCAGGAGTTCCTTTGAACCGTAAATTTCACTGAATTTATTACCATCCACACCTTGTTCGATAAAGAATTCCTTGACGTCGTCATCGCTAAAAATATTTCGTTTGTCCTTATGGATGGCGTCGAATAGCTGTTGATGGATCTTGTCCAGTATCCCCAGTTTTTCGGCTACGTAATAGGCTTTGGCGTGCGGAACCCAGTTATTGTTTAATATTCCGGGCATCAGTCGAAATTCTACATTGTCAGGTTTTCTGGACAACCATTGCTGCAGGTAGGGCTCAAATGCATAACAATGCGGACAGCCGTACCAGAAGATCTCCAGCACCTCAATCTTGCCCGCCGTCTGCGTTGGCTGTGCCGGAGTGATGGCCGTGTATGCGTCATCGAAACTTTGGGCATAACCCATGGGACTGCAACACAGCACCAGCATGGCCACGAAGATGAATTTATTCATATCATTCACTCTGGCTGTTTTATTTTACTAATTACACGACACTGGCGGCAGCCATGACATCAGTATCAGCAGAGGGGGTCTTGATTGCAGAGGGGAATTAATTATGAACCACCGCTCTCCTTAACAACCAGACTGTTCAGGGTCATTTCCAGTTTGTCAAAACCGCCAGCCATCGACGGACTGGTCAGATATTTGCCGTTGACGATCAATGCTGGTGTGTGTGGTACACGATAGTTTCTGGCCATAACCTCCGCCTGCCTGACCTTGGTGCTGATCTCCATTGAATTATAGACGCGGCTGAATTCGTCCCCGTTGACGCCTTGTTCCACAAAAAAAGCCTTGATGGCGTCATCTTCGAATATTTCCCGTTTGTTTTTATTGATGGCTTCAAATAAGGTGTGATGGATTTTGTCCAGGATACCGAGTTTTTCCGCTGTGTAGTATGCCTTGGCCAGCGGTATCTGGACTTTGCCGAAAATTGCCGGCATGCGCCGGAATTCGACATTAGCGGGCTTATTCTGCAACCACAGCGCCAATTGCGGTTCGAAGTGATAGCAATGGATACAGCCGTAGTAAAAGATTTCCACGACTTCGACCTTGTTGGTTGCCGTTTTGGTTGGCTGGGCAGGCCGGATAGTCGTATATAAATCCTCGGTAGTTTGCGCAAACACCATAACACTGCCTGTCAGCATGAGCAGGATGGACAATACCAATCGATAAGTTTGCTTCATTGAATTCCGCCCTTAGAATAAATAATAGTTATACATCATCTGTTAGAGTAAACAATTCGGGAATCTATCCCAAAAAAATCCCATTTATATATCAATACAGCCCCTGGATATAATTGGCCACCGCATCGATTTCCTGGTTCGTCATTTTGCCGGCGATAATCCGCATGATATTTTTATCATCATTGGCCCGTTCTTCTGCTTTAAACGCTTTCAAGCTTGCCACGGTATACTCAGCATGCTGACCGCTTAAGGCCGGATATTTTGCCGCTGCATTGCCCGCGCCGCCGGGACCGTGACAGGCGCTGCAGGCAACCAGCCCGGTTTTGGGGTTACCGGCACGATAAATGGTTTCACCGTCGACGATATTCTCAGGGGCCGCCTCGCCGGCCGCGGCAGTCAATGAGGCATAATAGGCGGATAAATCTTCGATGTCAGAGTCGGTTAAGGTCGTGGCCATTGGTGACATTTGCGGATTTGAGCGTTTATTGTCCTTAAAATCATGTAATTGTTTGCGGACGTATTCCGCATGCTGACCGGCCAGGTTCGGCCATATTGGCGTCGTGCTGACGCCTTCGTTGCCATGACAGGCCACGCATAGAGCCGTCTTTTCCTTGCCTGCGGCAGGCTCGCCGTCAGCGAAACTGTTAGTCATCAGCATTAACGCGAGGCAAGCTGGAGTAAATATCTTTAGCATTCAGGATTCCTTAATATTGGTTGTTGAGCGTATATAGATTCGATTAAGGTATGCATCTTACCGAAAAACCATGAAATTTTATCGGGATGATTTCCAGACAGGCGGTAGTTTAAAACAGCTTAATGAAAAACAACATATACAATCAGGCTGAATTCCTGGTCAGTGCGAACCTTCCTTCCCAATTCCCTCCCGATTACGGCCGGGAGGTCGCTTTTGCCGGCCGCTCTAATACCGGCAAATCCAGTGTTATCAATGCAGTTACCGGTAAACGGGCGTTGGCCCGAGTCAGTAAAACTCCCGGGCGAACACAATTGATTAATTTTTTTACCGTTACGGATCGAATTCGGCTGGTGGATTTGCCCGGTTACGGGTATGCCGAAGTTTCCGGAACCCTGCGGCAACACTGGGCCAGATTAACCAGCGCCTATTTCAACGACAGAAGGTCTCTGCAAGGTCTGATACTGGTCACCGATATCCGTCGACAACTGTCTGAATATGATGAACAAATTCTGAAATGGTCGCTCGACCAGGATATCCCTGTACATGTCCTGCGCAACAAAGGCGACAAGCTTTCGCTCAGTGCGGCAAAACTGGCATTGGCCGCGGTCAGGAAGCAAATCGAGGTATATTCAGCCAGTGTTCAGTTATTCTCCGCCCTAAAAAAAACCGGCCTCGCCGAAGTCCATGCACAACTGGATGACTGGTTGCTGAAAAAAAGAAAGGCCCCGGATTGCTAAGGGGAGGAAGGGCTACCGGGGCCTAGATTCCCGGTGAAAGTCACCGGGCATTACTCACTTTGGGGGGAGGTTAAGCGAGATAATTCATGTTGTATAAGACACACAGCCTGATAAAAGGTTCAGTGGATTAAAATAAAACGTCTATTTTCTGGCGGTTTTATACACAGTCCTGATCGGAACCCCTGATTTTTCCTGCGATTGCTGCCAAAATGCCCTCAAACCCCGCGATAATAGGTGTATGTATTTGTATTAATAGATAAATATAATTTGTCTAAATTTTAACATTTTTGTCATAAAGCCAATGCGAATCTCCATTACAGCCAGATGTACTCAATTCATCAACAGAGATATCCACAAAAAATGTGAATAAATTATGTTTTTTTGGCACACCAAATAGTTAGAACTTTAATGCTAGAAAATTTCTTAGGAATGTGCGGTAAGCCGGTATATTTTTAATGACTGATATAAACAATTTTGACAGGCACGCGCAGATTGGATGAATAAACCGGGAATCGGATACCTCGGAACCAGGATATAAATGTGGCTACTGAACAATCTTAACCATTTCGCCGGCTTTTATTTCACCTACCGGGTAGTCGTCGTTGAGCAGGCGCAGTTGTTCTTCCGCCAGGTTATGTAGCGGCGAATTCTCTGCCAGAGATTTGTAAGTCGTGTTTTCATCAGCCCGTATGAGCCTGATCCGCTGTTGCCCCGCTGCCATTCTTTCCTGCCTCGACATAGGTCGGAAACTGCGGGCTGTCTCCAGAAACACCAGGTCAAAACGGTTGATACCACCACTATCTTTAGTGGCGCTGGACAGGATAATCGCCCTGCTGCCGAAATATATGACCGTCACCCGTGCCAACCTCCTGCCATAGGGTGAATTGACGATAACCTGGCCTGTGTGTGCGGGAAGATTATTGATAGTGAGATCTTGTTGCTCTCTGAGTCCATTCAAACCCAATCTTTTTAGCATATAGTCTTTGGGGGTGAGTCTGCGATCAGCACTCATGTAGCTGATTTGTATAAGGGCGGAGTCAATTTTGTTCCTTGCAATCACGGCGTTGGCTTTGTTGTCTACAGACCAGCCATCCGGGAAGCGGACGGCATAACCCAGCGGGCCATGATAATAATTTGAATCAATTACAATTCCCTGTCTGACATCCGTGCCGAAATTCAAACCATTGATTAGATTCAGATAGGTATCATTTCCCGCATAAACCGGATCGTCAGTGACTACCTTGCCGGCAGTCGCGACCGCCTCCTGCAGCCTTTTGTCACTGCTCGGATGGGTGGCGAACAGGCCGTGATAAATCCGGGGTGCGCGGCCCTCAAGCCGGGCCAGTTTATATTCATAGTTCTCCTGGTTTTTCAATGTGGTAATGACATCAAGCATGGCCTGCGTGTCATAACTGCTTTTGACCAGATATTCAGCTCCCAGCGTATCCGCTTCCAGTTCCTGGTCCCGGCCATAGCCTTTCAACAAGGCATTACTACCTACCCCCAACAAGTCCGAGCTGACATTCGGATTTAGCCCCGGAACGTATAATGCGCCCAGAATGGCTGCAAGTTTGGTCCCGAGATTCGCCATTTCACTGGCGGATTCCTGTTTTGCCGCATGGCGCGCTGCCACATGCCCGATTTCGTGGCCTAGTACGGCCGCCAATTCCGCTTCCGAATTAAGATAGGCCATCAGACCGCGGGTAAGGTAGATATAGCCACCCGGCAGAGCAAATGCATTAACTTCTTCGCTATCCAGAATCAGAAATGAGTAATCGAGGTGTGGACGGGAGCTCTTTGCCGCCAGCTTCTGACCGACAAACTGCACGTACTTCTGCAGGTTCTGGTTATTGTATATACGGTACTGTTGGAGGATCTGTTGGTGGGCTTGCTTGCCGATCTCGAGTTCCTCGGCTTCAGTCATCGCCATAAGCTGCCCGCCCGAACCGAATATTAAGGCGGAAAACACCAGAAATGAGATCAGCTGTTGGTTAAATTTCGCCATATGAATTTATGATGGAACTACTTCTGTCGAGTTCCCTGCGTAACCTTCAATACACGGATATCCGTCGCATGCCGGATTCTGAGCCGCAATTGCCGGTTGCGTTGATAAACCATACCCCGTACTTCAATTACTTGTCCAGCAAGCTTTGCTATATCAAGATTAGCAAAGTATCGCAGGTCACTTCTGACAACTCTGATTGCCAGGATTGACCCCAGATTCAGCCAGACTGAGCTACTGCTGTTGCCGATGCGGGTTACTTCGCCCCTGACGACATGATAACCACGCTCGTTGCCGGTAAACGCCGTTACGGGTCTGGGCTGATATTGTGTCTGTGACCAAATGCCGGAGCGGGCTGCTATCGCTTGCTCAGCATTTAGCCGGTAGCAATCGAGAAAGGCCAGATTGGGGGGTACCGTCAGGGGTAAGGCAAGCCCCCTGGACAATAAGAGGGCCTGTATGTTGGTTCCATCCCGCAAAAACAAGTGACCTAGAATTCGATGGTATTTATCCCAGTGCTCATTATCGTAAACTATCGATAATTCAGACTGATGTTCCGACAGGAGTGCGTTCAGATAATCCTTGGCTGCCCTGGCCCAGGGCTGGTCCGGTTTCACGTTATGTCCCAACTCAGGGGTATCTATGCCTATCAGCCTGAGTTTGGCGCCGTTCGCCAATACGACGGTATCGCCGTCTATAACGTACTGTACCGCTATCCGTGCGGGCAGGACGATGGGTGTGCATGCCGGTCCATTTGCAGCGGCAACCCAGGACAGGGTAACCGCATAAATAATCAGGATTTTGCAACAGGTAAAGCGAATGCGCCCTTTCACAGTACTAACATGTCCCTGCCTGGACATACTGCGGATTGGTGTTACATCCCGTATTTGCGGCGGAATTTGTCAACCCGCCCGGCCGTATCCAGAATTTTCTGCTTGCCGGTATAGAAAGGGTGGCATTGGGAACAAACTTCAATATGCAGTTCCTTGCCGTAAGTTGAGCGGGTATTGAAGGTATTCCCGCAACTGCAGAGAACCTTAATCTCTTGGTAATCCGGATGTGTTTCAGGTTTCATTGATTTTCACTGGTGCCGCACTCGAACAGGGGCGGCGATTTTATGCGAATCCGACACTTCATGCAAGATTATGATAGCTTTGAATAAGCCCATCCTGGGCTTTCCAGGGACCGCAAAGTAATAGATACGACTTTTACTTTGCTCCATTTTTCAATTCCACCTAAGCGGAATTGAAAAATGCCGGTAAAACACCCCACGGACGGAACCTCTGAGTTAATCAGCAGTTCCTTAAGGCTTTTCCCCAGGCTTATTTAACGGGATCACTTTGTTTTCAGCAGTCCCTGCTCGCCCAACAAGGAATTCAACATCATTCGAATTCCAATCTGCTACAACTTTTTATCAATTATAAATCAAACTCAGCCATCACCGGAGCGTGGTCGGAGGGACGCTCCAGTTTTCTGGGCGCCGTGTCGATGCGGCAGATTTTACAATGTTCCGCCAGTTGCTTACTGGCAAGTATGTGATCAATTCTCAACCCACGGTTCCGTTCAAAGCCTGATGCCCGGTAATCCCACCAGGTAAAACTATTGTCATCCTGTTTGAATAATCGGTAACAATCCACCAGGCCTTTATCGATTAGTTGGAAAAAATGCGCTCTTTCCGCTGCGCTGACCAGAACATTGCCCTGCCACGCCTCTGGATCGTGCACATCTTCATCCGCAGGTGCAATGTTAAAATCGCCCAGAATTGTCAGCAGTTCCGACTGGCCGAGGCGTTCGTGCACGAACTTTTGCAGGTGTGCCAGCCAGTTGAGTTTATAAGCATATTTTCCCGATCCTACCTCCATGCCGTTCGGGATGTAGAGATTCAGCACGGCGACATCCCTGAATCTGGCATAAAGCAGCCGTTTTTGCGGATCTGGAAAAGTTGGCAAATCACCGATCACATCAGTGGCTGATTCCCGGCTGATGATAGCGACACCGTTATAGGTTTTTTGGCCGTTGCAGATGGTTCGATAGCCGAGTTTCCTGAATTCCTCAACCGGGAATAATTCATTGATGATTTTCGTTTCCTGGAGCGCGAGGATATCGGGAGATTCCACGGCCAACCAGTCCAGTACCTGCGGCAGGCGAACCCGAATTGAATTGACATTCCAGGTAGCAATTTTTAACACAACTGAAATTGCTTTATCTGACGAACAGCATCATTACCTGAGTCTAAACTCTGAAACCGCCGTGCCTTCTCCGATTCAGATAATCCATCAGGTAAACCCCCGCTGCCAGACCTATGATAATCAGAATCAGGACCATGAAGAGCAAGTTGCGCCAGGAAAAACTGATGCTGTTTGCGGCAGCAGACAACCCCGGGGAAGACGCTACGTCCGTCAAAACAGCACCACTAACGTCGGTGCTATCCGGCGCGGAACCAGCCGGAGTATTAGCCAGTTTTATCTCGAGGTCTTTGTTGGTTTCCCGGAGTGTGTCAATTTCCCGGTATAAGGCTTCAGTATCATTATCCTGACCGAGACGTTTTCTGAGTTCGGCAATTGTGACTTCCAGTTCGCCGACCTTCAACCGTTCTGACCGGAACTGCTGCTGCAAAGCCGCATATTCGCCTGACAATTTCGCCAAATCATTCGCATTACCCGAAGTTGCCGTCCCCCCGGGTTGCAGGCTTTTCAATTGCTGTTCGAGACTGGCATTACTGGCGGTCAGCGCGTTAATCTGCTCACTGGTGGGGACATCCGCGACCAGATATGAATTATCAACCCAACCGCTCATGCCGCTCGTGGTGCGTACGAAACTCAGCTTGTTTTCACGTTTAACAACTTCCAAAGACGTGCCGGAAGGCAGCACCATGGTGATTGGGCTGTCCAGTGCCTGGTCCTCATGCAAACCGATATTCAGCTTATCTGTTATATAGACAGTTTCCGCATGCAACGCCAGGACAGGAAACAACAACAGAATAACGCCAATCTGCCTGGTTCCGATCATGCAGTCGACCTCGTGCTGGCCGTCACTATGCCGGAGTGACGCAACAATGCCTCAATACTCGGTTTACGGCCTCGAAATTCTACAAATAAATCCATCGGATCTCTCGCCCCACCTTGTTCCAGGATAGTTGTCATAAAATGCTGCCCGGTTGCTTCGCTAAAGATGCCATTCTCCTCGAACTTGGAAAAGGCATCCGCCGATAATACTTCCGCCCACTTATAGCTGTAGTAACCGGCAGCATACCCACCCGCGAAGATATGGGAAAAACTATGTTGAAAGCGATTGTATTCCGGCGGGATGATGACGGCAACCCGGCGACGGATATCGTCGAGCAATTGCTGGATAGTACGAGTGTCTTTCGGCTCACCGTCATGATGCAGATGAAAATCAAATAATGCGAATTCCAGCTGCCTTACCATTTGCATGCCGGTCTGGAAGTTTTTCGATTGTAGTAACTTGTCATACAATTCTGCAGGCAGCAAAGCGTCAGTCTGGTAATGGCCCGAAATCAATGCCAGCACTTCCTTTTCCCAGCACCAGTTTTCCATTATCTGGCTCGGCAGTTCCACGGCATCCCAAAGCACTCCATTGATTCCCGCAACCCCGGGGTAGTCAATCCGTGTCAGCATATGCTGTAGGCCATGGCCAAACTCATGAAACAGGGTGATGACCTCATCATGGGTCAAAAGAGATGTATCAGTGCCTACCGGGGGGGTGAAATTACAAGTCAGATAGGCAACCGGTGATCTGGAAATTCCCTGGTACTGCTTGCGCACCAGACATTCATCCATCCAGGCCCCGCCACGTTTGTTCTGACGGGCATACAGGTCCAGAAAAAAACCACCGCGTAACTGCCCTGTTTTATCCATAATATCGTAATAGCGGACATCCGGATGCCAGGTATCCACACCCGATCGCACGGTGACGGTTAAGCCATAAAGACGCCCGACTAAAGCAAACATACCCCGCAACACGCGTTCAACGGGAAAATATGGCCGTAATTCCTCCGGTGAAAATGCGAATTTATACCGGCGCAACTGTTCCGAATAATATGCCAGGTCCCAGGCCTGTAATTCGGTTATCTGATGGCGCTCCTGGGCAAAGGCTGACAGTTCCTGGAATTCCTTCGCAGCCACAGGTTTGGATTTCGCGGCCAGATCATGCAAAAAACCCAACACTGCATCCGCGGACCTGGCCATCTTGCGCACCAGTGATTGCTCCGCATAATTGCCAAAACCCAGCAGCCTTGCCATGCGATAACGCAGCGATAATATCTCCTGCATAATTTTGCCGTTGTCCCACTTGCCTGCCCCCGGACCGATATCGGAGGCGCGTGTGACATAGGCAATATACATTTCTTCGCGCAAACTCCGATCGGCAGCATATTGCATCACCGGGTAGTAAGAAGGGTAATCCAGCGTAAACAACCAGCCGTCTTGGCCGGTCTGGCGGGCATTCTGAGCCGCGTATGCAAGTGCTGATTCAGGCAATCCCGCCAGTCTCGAGGCTGACTGGATATGGATGGTCCAGCCTTGCGTGGCATCCAGCAGATTTTCCTCGAATCTGGTTTCCAGCAGTGCCAGTTGCCGCTGCAGCTCCCTGAAAAGTTGCTTGTCATCTTCATTCAGGCCTATCCCGGTCAAACGGAAATCCCGCAAGGCATTCTCGATAATCTTTTTCTGCGCCTGACTGAACTGCGCATAAGCATTACTGGCTGCGATTTGCCGGTAAGCATTATAAAGCGCTTCATTCTGTCCCATTTCGGTCGCATATTCAGTCAGTTTCGGCTGGCATTTGTTATAAGCAGTACGGAGTTCGGTATTATCCGCTACAGCATGCAGATGATGGACCGGCGACCAGGCCCGGCGCAGGCGCTCATCCAGTTCTTCCAGCGGATGCAAAAGATTGTCCCAGGTATAACCCTCTGTTTTAGCTAGTAATTCATGCATAATCCGGCGATTTTCCGCCAATATGGTATCGATCGCCGGTTCGACATGGGCCGGCTTTATACGGCTGAATACCGGTAGCGAGTTCTGCTGTAATAAGGGATTGCTCATTTCCACAACCAGTTTTATAAAATTGCCAACATGTTATATAGGTGGGCTAGTATAATTATTTAATAATTAATTCCGTTTTTACACCACCGGAGATTAAGATGAAGGGCGATAGCAGAGTAATTGAATACCTGAACAAGGTTTTAAAAAACGAATTAACAGCAATAAACCAGTATTTTTTGCACGCCAGAATGTTCAAAAACTGGGGTCTGAATGCACTGAATGAATATGAATTCAAGGAATCCACAGATGAGATGAAGCATGCCGACGCCCTGGTTGAACGGATCCTGTTCCTGGAAGGACTCCCGAATATGCAGGATATCGGATCACTGGTGATCGGGGAGAATACCCCGGAGATGCTGCAATCGGATCTCAAATTGGAACAAAAAGCCGTAACCCTGTTGCGGGAGGCAATCGAATATTGTGAATCAATCAAGGATTACGTTTCCCGTGCATTATTTGCGGAGATTCTGGACAGTGAAGAAGACCATATCGACTGGTTGGAAATTCAATTAGACCTAATCCAGAAAATCGGCCTGGAAAATTATTTACAGTCAAAAATCTAATACTCCGCGAAAATAATCGCTGTTGATTCACGTTTCAACGTTCTAATCATACTTAAGTTGCTGTTATTTAAGCTTAAGTATAGATTTCTTGATAATGATTCTCATTTGTACTAAGATTCCTGTTAATATCAATATCCGATACCCTGGTTAAATTATATGTACATTTGCGTATGTAATGCTGTCACCCAGCAAGAGATCTTACAAGCCATCTCTGATGGCGCTGAATCGCTGGCACAGCTCCGGGAAGAATTAAAAGTAGCCAGTTGTTGTGGGATGTGTGTCGAGTCAGTCCAGGAATGTTTACAGGCGCCGGTCCTTGCGGAATAGCCTGTAAAACTAGCGTTGCGCTTTAAGTCATTAGCTTTGATCCGGTAACTTAACCGACACAGGTAGCGCTTTCGGAGGCTCGCATATAGATACTCTACTGCGATACCATTGACGGAAATTTTAGCGTCATTGGACAGCTCCAGGTTTACAGGAATTAACTTTGTCATTGTTCCGTATTGTCCGCGCCACTACCTTCCTTACATTATTACTCATGGGTGTCGCTCCCGTGGGGCGGGCTACCACCGTCTATCAAGAGCCGGAGGACTTTATCAGGGAAGTATTTGGTAGTCCTGCTGTCCGCAGCGGCAGGCTCTGGATAGACAAGGATCTACAACCGGAAGTCCGTCGCATACTGGGACACGATTTGAGTGTATTACGGATACGTTATTGGAGCCAGGCCGGGCGCACAGCCTGGATCCTGGAGGAAATCGGCAAGGATCAGCCGATCACTGCAGGGATAGTTATCAATGACACGAAAATAGAGCAGATCAAGGTGCTGATATTCCGGGAAACACGCGGCTGGGAGATCCGCTATCCATTTTTTACCGACCAGTTTTCCGGCGCCAGCCTGGAACAAAACTACGATCTGAGCCAGCACATAGACGGCATTTCCGGTGCCACCTTATCCGTCAACGCCATGGTGAAACTGGCGAGGCTGGCCCTGCTGTTCCACCGCCATAGCCAGATCCGGGAGCGCAAATGAGCCTTGAAAAGTTTCAGTTTCTGCATCGATTGACTGGGTTCCTGGTCATTTTCTTCGTCCTGTTTTTCGCGGTGACGGGGATATTTCTCAATCACGCCGACCAGTTCGATATGGATAGAAAATATATCGACTACAACTGGCTGCTGAACCTCTACTCAATAGGCCCGTCACAACCGCCCGTATCCTATGCGGCGGACAATATCTGGCTGACATTGGTCGATACTCGCATCTATTTTAACGATCATGAGCTGCCGGAACGGGCCACTGCCCTGCTGGGTGCCGTCAAACTTGATGGCATAGTCATAGCGGCGTTACCGGATGCCTTGTTGCTGCTGACCGAAACCGGGCAAATTATCGAAAAAATAACCCCGGTAAGTGGCCTGCCTGACGCTCCGCAGAAACTAGGTAAGCTGGACAGCGATCTGTTTATTATCGCTACGGCTAGCGGTTATTTTGCCAGTAACCCGGATGTTGGCGAGTGGCAGGAGATAC
>Ga0209640_10000513_pt1 | contig 30080 bp, 32 predicted proteins | sample RifCSP10_1_FD_184018 | JGI IMG/M metagenome (GOLD analysis project Ga0209640, IMG submission 184018) | Soil microbial communities from Rifle, Colorado - Rifle CSP2_sed 10_1 (SPAdes) (version 2) | ecosystem: Environmental > Terrestrial > Deep subsurface > Rock core/Sediment | place: Rifle... | reverse complement strand
CCCGCCGCTTCAACAGCGGCAGGATGCGGCTTTCGTTGCCGAACAACAGGAAGTGCGCGTTCGGGAAGCGGCGTCGCGCGATGGCGGCACCCTTGACCACCATCTCCGGCGCGTGGTCGCCGCCCATCGCATCAAGCGCGATCGTGACTTGCGCGCTCACCCAATAATCCCTTGCCGCTGCCGGCGTGATGCCGATCAGGCGCTCGTCGTCTGGACGACTTCGCGTCCGCCATAATAGCCGCACGAGTCGCACACGTGATGCGGCCGCTTCAACTCGCCGCAATTGGCACACTCGATGCGCGCGGGCGCCTTCAAAGCATGGTGCGAGCGCCGCATGTTGCGACGTGACTTAGAAGTCTTCTTCTTCGGGACCGCCATGGAAATCTACCTTGTGAACGCACAAATGCCGCCGTTATGCCGAACCGGCTGGCCGGCAGCTGAATGCAGTTTAGTTGGTTCGCTTGAGCCTCGCCAGCACATCGAACGGGCTCGGGGTTCGCTCCGCGGCCTCCTTATCGCCAAATGTAGCATCCGGCTTGCGCGGGTATGGGTTCAGCGACAGCGCCAGCTCTTCGGCCACCACCTCGCCAATATCGAGCTCGGTTTCCGGCAGCGGCTCGGCATCTTCCACCGACGTCACCTCCACCGCCCGCTCGTCGAGGTCGGCCGGCTTGGCCGGACGCTCGAACAGGATATCGAGCGTCTCGGCGATGCGTTCCTGAACCGGCTCGAGGGTCACGACGCAGCTCTGCTCGACGTCGGCCTCGAACGCGCCGGTGAGTTGCAGGAGCTTCCGCCCCTGCACCCATTTGAGATGCACGCTGGCTTTCAGCCGGCCCAGCGACACCAGGCCGAAGCGCTTGGCGAGCGCGGCGCGCTCCTCGTCGTTCGCTTCGATATCGCGCACCAGTTCGCGCTCGCCGATCTCATCGATCGCCACCGGCCGGCTGAATTCCGGGGTCATGACACGGGCTCCAGCGTGGGGGGCGCGCCGAACCGCACGGCGCCCGAGCGCCGCTCCGCGGCGTCCTGCGCCGCAACCGCCGATGCCTCGCGACGGAGATAGGCGGTCATCGCGGCAACCTGGTCATGGCTCGGCGTCATACCGCCATAGATATTGCGTCCGATCGCGTCGGCCAATGCGCCGTCGCGGCCCTCCAGCCCGCTACCGTATGCCGCCAGCCGCCCATAGAATTGCTTGGCGAGCATCTTCACGCGCCGGCCCACGCCCAGGTCGCCCGCGCCCATCTCACGGAAACTGCGGTCGAAATCGGCGAACATGCGATCGAACAGCGCCTGGGCGGTGCGCGCCGCGTCCGGCCCGTCGGTGCGCAGCTGCCGCAACACAACGAATGCGTGCAGGGCGATCATCTCGAACCGGCCGTCGAGCGTGTCGGGCACGCCGAGCGCGCGGTAAAACTCCGGCCGCCGGGCCTGGGCCACGATCGCCTCGTAGAGATGTGCGGCGGCTTCCTGCACAGCCCTGTCTTGGAACAGCTTCATCGAAAAATTTCCGCTGAATCGGCGGCGATTGACAGGCCGGCGGTCGCACGGCAAGGTCGCCGCGTAACATGGCGTGGCGCGGCGTCTGCGTCAAACGGCGAGACAGGGCCCGAAACCAACTGGAGTTCATGATGCGTCATTCGGCTTTGGCGGCCGTGCTGGCCGCGATGCTGGCTGCAGGCTGCAGCCCGACCGTCGACGTCCGCGGCAACCTGCCGGACCCGCAGGACCTCGCTCAGGTAAAGGTCGGCGAAACCAAGCGCGACGACGTCATCAAGCTGCTTGGCAATCCATCGACCTCGGGCACCTTCGAGAAAGAGACCTGGTACTACATCGGTCAGCGGACCGAGCAGCGCCTGACGGTGTTCAATCCGGTCATCAAGGACCAGAAGGTGGTCCTGATCCGCTTCAACGGCGATGGGACGGTCGAGGAACTGCAACAATTCGGTCTCAAGGACGGTAAGCCGGTCGATGTCGTCGATCGCGTGACGCCGAGCCGCGGCAAGGATCTCACCATTCTGCAGCAGCTGGTCGGCAATATCGGGCGCTTCGGCTCGGAGGGCAGCGCGCTCAACAAGCCGGGTAGCGACCGCGGCGGTGGCGGCAGCGGCGGCGGTTACTAGGTTTCGCAAAGCAAGGCGCCGGCCGCTGCAACGGCCGGCGCTTTTGTTTTGTGCCGCTTACGACGCCGCGACCGCGAGCAGCAGCAGCGCCACGATGTTGATGATCTTGATCATCGGGTTGACCGCCGGCCCGGCGGTGTCCTTGTAGGGATCGCCGACGGTATCGCCGGTCACTGCGGCCTTGTGGGCCTCCGAGCCCTTGCCGCCGTGATGGCCTGCCTCGATGTACTTCTTCGCGTTGTCCCACGCGCCGCCGCCCGAGGTCATCGAGATCGCGACGAACAGGCCGGTGACGATGGTGCCCATCAGCATCGCGCCCAGGGTGGTGAACGCCGCGGCCTTGCCGGCAATCGCCCACATCACCAGGTACACGACGATCGGCGCCAGCACCGGCAGCATAGACGGGATGATCATCTCGCGGATCGCGGCGCGGGTCAGAAGGTCGACCGCCTTGCCGTATTCCGGCCGCGCGGTTCCCTCCATGATGCCTTTGATCTCGCGGAACTGACGCCGCACCTCGATGACCACTTCGCCGCCGGCGCGGCCGACCGCCTGCATGCCCATCGCGCCGAACAGATACGGCAGCAGCCCGCCGATGAAGAGCCCGATCACCACGAACGGGTCTTCCAGGCGGAACTGCAGGTTGAGACCGGGGAAATAGTGGCGCAGATCCTGGGTGTACGCGGCGAACAGCACCAGCGCCGCCAGACCGGCCGAGCCGATCGCGTAGCCCTTGGTCACCGCCTTGGTGGTGTTGCCGACCGCGTCCAGAGCGTCGGTGTATTTGCGCACGTCCTTGGGCAGATCGGCCATTTCCGCGATGCCGCCGGCGTTGTCGGTCACCGGGCCATACGCATCGAGCGCCACCACCATGCCGGCCAGCGCCAGCATCGCAGTCGCCGCAATCGCGATGCCGTAAAGGCCGGCGCTGAAATACGCGACGATGATGCCGACGCAGATCACGAGCACCGGCAGCGCCGTCGCCTCCATCGAGATGGCGAGGCCCTGGATCACATTGGTGCCGTGCCCGGTCTCCGATGCTTTGGCGATGCTGCGCACCGGGCGATACGCAGTCGAGGTGTAATACTCGGTGATCCACACCAGGAACCCCGTGACGGCCAGACCGACGAATGCGCAATACAGCAGATGGCGCACCTGGATCGGCGATCCGCCGATCGTCACCAAGTTGGTTCCGAGTTGGGCGGTGAAGCTGCCGAACAACAAATAGAGCGACAGCGCGATCAGGATGGCCGACAGCACGGCGGTGACCGCGAGCCCCTTGTAGAGCGCGGCCATGATGTTGCCGCTCGGGCCCAGCCGTACGAAGAACGTGCCGATCACCGAGCCGATGATGCACACCCCGCAGATGACCAGCGGGAGCACCAGCATGGTTTCGAGCAGCGGGCCGGTGAAGAACACCGCGCCGAGCAGCATGGTCGCGACCATCGTGACCGCGTAAGTCTCGAACAAATCCGCCGCCATGCCCGCGCAATCGCCCACGTTGTCGCCCACGTTGTCGGCGATCACGGCCGGGTTGCGGGGATCGTCTTCGGGAATGCCGGCCTCGAGCTTGCCGACCAGGTCGGCGCCGACGTCGGCGCCCTTGGTGAAGATGCCCCCGCCCAAGCGCGCAAAGATCGAGATCAACGAGGCGCCGAACCCGAGCGCGACCAGCGATTCCAGGATCTTCCGCAGGCCGGCCGGATCGTTCGCATTCATCCAGCCGCGCAACACCATGTAGTAGCCCGCGACGCCGATCAGGCCGAGACCGACCACCAGCATCCCGGTGATCGCGCCGGCCCGGAATGCGATCGACAGCGCCGGGACCAGACCGCCGGTCCGCGCCGCATCCGCGGTCCGCACGTTGCAGCGCACCGAAACGTTCATGCCGACATACCCGGCCAAGGCGGACAGGATCGCGCCGATGAAGTAGCCGATCGCGACAGGCAGCCCGAGCAGAATGCCGAGCACCACCCCGACCACGACGCCGACCATGGCAATCGTGGTGTATTGCCGGTTGAGATAGGCACGCGCGCCCTCTTGCACCGCGCCGGCGATCTCTTGCATGCGCGCGTTGCCGGCGGACGCCGCCAGCACGGAACGCACCGTCACCGCGCCATACAGCATGGCCAGCACCGCGCAGGCGACGACGATCCAATAGGCAGTAGCCATGTCCCTCAATCCTTCACTGAAATCGCGCCGGAACCTCGAAAAGCGCCGGGGCGGCGCGGCAAGCAAGGCGGCGCGAATTGCGCGCGGAAAATGCCAGAATGACCCCGACGTGGCAACCGCGCCGGGATTCGCGACCGAAACAGCTCATTCGGCGGGGGAGGCGGTGACCACAAGCTTGCGTCCGCTGAACCGGAGCCACAGCGTCAACACCAGCGCGACCGCAACCACCGGCATCACGCCGATATTGACGAATGTCCAGCCCAGGCCGGTCTGCAGCGCGCCGGAGGCGAACACGGCGACCATCACGCTCGACCAAATCAGGAAATCGTTGAATCCCTGAACCTTGGCGCGCTCCGCCGCCGTGTGGGTCTGGATCAGCAGCGTGGTGCTGCCGATGAACAGGAAGTTCCAGCCCACGCCCACCAGCGTCATGCCGGCAAAGAAGTTCAGGAAATCGATACCCGCGAGATCGATCGCGATGGTAGCCACGAACATCGCCGCTCCCACGATCATCACGTTGAGCACGCCGAACCGATGGATCAGATGACCGGTGAAGAACGACGGCACGAACATCCCCAGGATGTGGCCCTGGATCACCCATGCGGAGTCGGAGAAGGCGAAATTGCATTCCGCCATCGCGAGCGGCGCCACCGTCATCAGGAGCGCCATGGTCGAATAGGCGGCGGTCGCCGCCAGTACCGCGACCAGGAACACCGGCTGGCGCGCGATTTCCTTCAGCGGGCGGCCGGTCTCGCGCTGCTCGGCCACGGAGGGGCGGGGTATCCGGATGAACAGCATGGTCACGATGATGGCGAGAAACACCGTCACCAGGCTCACATAGGTGCCGGCATACGCCACCGGTTCGAACATATCCTTGGTGAACCGCGCGAGATTGGGTCCGGTCACCGCGGCCACCACGCCGCCCGCCAGCACCAGCGAAATCGCCTTGGCGCGGAACGCGGAGTCGGCAACTTCCGCCGCCGCAAAGCGGAAATACTGGGCGAACGCATTGAAGCTGCCCATGAACATCGCCCCGGCGCAGAACAGCGGGAACGAGCGCTCGAAGATCGCCCAGGCGCATACGACGCAGCCGACACAGGCGATGCCCGCGCCGGTGATGAAGCCGAGCTGGCGGCCGACCCGCTTCATGTAGAACGACGCGGGCAGCGTGGTGATCATGGTCGCCGCAAACTGCAGCGCGATCGGCAGCGTGGTGAGCGACTTGTCCTCCGCCAGCATGTTGCCGACCAGCGCAATCATGGTCACGACCGCCGAGGTCGTGGTCATGAAGAGCGCTTGGCAGAGGGCGAGCAGAAGAACGTTGCGGCGGGCGCGGTCGAACGGCATGGGGTGCGCACCATACGCGATTCGATGCGCGGCGGCCATTGCGCCACCGGCGGCGGATCAACCGATCAGTGCGGTCGGCGCGGTTGCGACGATCCCGCGGGTGCGGCGGGGGCATCGGCATGTCCGCCCGCATCCACCCCGTTGGAAAACTCGCAGATCATCGCCATGCGCAGCAGATCGGCGAGCGATTCCGCCTCCATCTTGCGCATGAGATTGTTGCGATGAATGGCGACGGTGGTCGCGGTGATCCCGAGCTCGTTGGCGATCTGCCGGGTCGAATGGCCCGCCGACACCAGCGACAACACCTCGCGCTCCCGCTGCGACAGTCTGTTCCGGCGGCCCTTGATCTCGCCGTCACTGGCAGAGCGGGTATGGCGCGCCTCGTCCCGGCGCAGCAGCTGCAGGATCCGGTCCAGGAGAAGCTGCCGGTTGAACGGCTTCTGGATCACGTCGGCCGCGCCGATCTTCATGGCGAGCACCGCGGAGTCCACATCGGCGTGGCCGGTCAGCAGGATCACGGGGGTTTTGTAACCGCGTCGCTCGAACTCGCGCAGAATGTCGAGGCCGCCGATATCCGGCAGCCGAAGGTCGAGCACCACGCAGCCGGGAGCCGAGGGGTTGAATGCCTCCAGAAATTCGCGTCCGGCGCCAAACGCCTGGGCGGCCAAGCCGACCGATCCAACCAAGTCCACGACATCGGCTGCGATCAGTGCTTCATCATCGACAATGTAGACCATCGACACGCGACTCTCCTCGTCACGGCCAACCAAACGATAAAGCGCGCCTGGTCACCCAACAATCGACATCGACCTCTTGGTGCTGCCGTTCAGTCGATAAATTTTCCTGTGGTGCAAACCAGTGTAGGCGTCGCGTACCGTCTACTGGCGTCTTCCCTGTAAGCCAAACGCAGAATCGCGATAGCAATTCCGTTGACCGGCACAAAATTCGTTTGGAGGCGGCTTCTTGACTTTCCGGGGTCGCTTAGCTGCCCGGCTGCGAGGCGGGGCTAGCGCTCCTCGGGCGGACGCGGGTCGGCCGGGGGTGGCGCGGGGCCGGCATAGGCTTCCTGGATCAGCACGGCGGCTACGATCTTGGGGCCGGCCGTTTCATGGGCGATGCGTAACAGGCGGCTTTGCAGGAACTCGAGCCCAGGCACCTGACCGCTGGACGACCGCGCGGTCACCGCTTGCAGCAGAAACGCATAGATCTCGTTGCGCAGCTTGGGTAATTGCCGCCCGAGCTCTTCGCGCAAATCGGGATCGGCGAGCTCCAGGGCAATGACCAACGTATATTGCCCGGTCATCTCGTTGCCGCGCGTCAGCGGCACGACAAACGGCACCGGCGTCAGATACTTGATGGCTGGCAGCGTCGAGCGCGGCGCCAGATCCATCTTGCTGGATCTTTGCTTCTCGGGCTTCTCGGGCTTGTCGTTGGCGCCGGCCGCGTAAACCGGTGTCGCGAATGCAAGCAGGAGTAGCAGGCAGAGGTGCAGCACTGACATGTCGCCCACTCTTATGGACGAGAATGGCAAACGGCCGGTTAATCAGAAATGCCGCCAGCCGGCGCCGGACAGGGTTAACGGCCGGCCCTGCGGATCGAGCAGCGCCACGCCGGCGCCCGGTACGCACTGCCCGATCTCGGCGACGGCGACCCCGAGATCGCGCGCGCGGCCGACCACCTCGCCGGCCTGCGACGCAGGCGCGGTGAACACCAATTCGTAATCATCGCCGCCGGTGGCAACCAGCTTGATCAGATCCGGATCGATGGCGAGCGCGGCGCGCGTGGCTGGCGACAGCGGAATCCGATCCACGGCGATCTCCGCCGCCACGCGGGACGTTTCGCAGATATGTCCGAGATCGGCGACGAGCCCGTCCGATACGTCGCAGCAGGCGGTTGCCAGACCGACCAGCGATTGGCCGAGCGAGACCCGCGGCTGCGGCACACGATAGCGCGCCACCAGCGCGGTCCGATGCTCGGGTGCGAGGTTTGCGAGCTCGCCTCTGAGCGATTTCAGACCAAGAGCCGCCTCGCCGAGCGTCCCCGACACGAATACCCGGTCGCCCGTGCGCGCGCCGGAGCGGCGGATTTCCTTGCCGTGCCCGATTTCGCCCAGCGCGGTCACCGTGAGCGTCAATGGGCCCGGCGTCGACGTCGTATCGCCGCCCGCGAGCGCGATGTCGAACTCCCGCTGATCGAGGGCAAGGCCGAAGGCGAAATCGCGCAGCCACCCGATCTCGGTCGATTCCGGCATGGTGAGCGACAGTAGATAGAGCGTGGGACGCGCCCCTTTGGCGGCGAGGTCCGACAGGTTCACGCGCAGCAGCTTCCGCGCGACGGATTCCGCCGGATCGTCCGGGAGGAAATGCACGCCGGCGACGATGGTATCGGTGGTGACAACCAGGCATTGGCCCGGCGGCGTCTCGACGATCGCGGCGTCATCCTTGAGATCGAGCGCGCCGGGGTAGCCCGCCGCCAGCGGAGCGAACAGCTCGGCAATCAGCTCGAATTCACCCGGCCGCTTGGCCACGTTCGTTCCCCAACTCGCCGGGCCGCAGGGTGCGTGCTATGCGATCAAGCACCGCGTTCACCAGCTTGGGTTCGTTGCCGGTGAAGAAGCCGTGGGCAAGATTCATGTATTCGCTGATTATTGCGCGCACCGGCGTATCGCGGCGCGCGATCAGCTCATAGGCCCCCGCGCGCAGGATGCTGGCGACGATGAGCTCGAGCCGATCCGCCGGCCGGTCCGGTCCCAGCGCCGCGTTGATCATCGCATCGATCTCGGCCCGGCGCTCGGATGTCCCGCGCACGATCTCACCGAACAGCGCGGCGCTCGCCTTGGTCGGCGCCTCGCCGTCCTGGCTCTTGCCCAGCCGATGGGCCGAGAATTCCTCGACCACATTGCCCGGCGCCGCGCTGGTGACTTCGATCTGATACAGCGCCTGGACCGCGGCGAGGCGCGCCGCCGTATGGCGGGCCATGGACCGGCCGCCTCGATTCCCGCTCATCGCGGGAACATATGGAACTTGCGCTTGAGTTCGATCATGGCGAGGCACGCGCGTGCGGCGTGGCCGCCGCGATCCTTCTGGTCATGACGTGCGCGCGCCAGCGCTTGCGCGTGGTTTTCACAGGTAAGGATCCCATAGCCCAGCGCGAGCGAGAACCTGACCGCGAGATCCTGCAGCGCCCGCGCGCTTTCCTGGCAGACATAATCGTAATGCGTGGTTTCGCCGCGCAGAACGCAGCCCAGCGCGATATACCCGTCGAACCGACGTCGCGCGGTGTCGTGCTGCAGCGAGCGCACGGCGATCGCGATCGCCGCCGGCACCTCGAATGCGCCGGGCACGGTGAAATGCTCGTAGGTCGCCCCGGCCTCATCCAACACGACGGTCGCCGCTTTCAGAAGCTCGTCGGCGATGTCCTGGTAGAAGCGCGACTCCACCACCATGATGTGCGGCTTCACGTCCGCCACGTCACACCTCGAGCGGCGGGATTGGCCGGTGGCCGACGATGTGCAGCCCGTAGCCGTCGATTCCGACCACGGTGCGGATCACGTTCGACAGCAAAATCATCTCGTGCACGCCGAGGTCGACCAGGATCTGGGCCCCGACGCCATAGTCGCGCAGCGCCGGCGCGATTTCCGCCGGCGTCGTGCCGGCGCCGGTTTCCGGTATCCCGTGCCGGTCGCGGATCTGGTTCGAAAGGCTGGTCCAGCGCTGCTCGCGGATGATGACGACGACGCCGCGGCCGGCCTCGCCGATGACGCGGATCGCCGATTCCAGCTCGTTGGCGCGGCCGCTGGCTTTCACTTCGTGCAGCACGTCGTCGAGGATGTTGATCGCGTGCATGCGCACGAGCAGCGGATCGGGCCCGGCGATGTCGCCCTTGATCAGCGCCAGATGCTCGGTGCCGGCGAGCTTGGATCGATAGCAGATGAGCTGGAAATCGCCGCCATGCTCGCGCGTGAACCTGGTCTCCAGGATGCGCTCCACGAAGCGCTCGTTGCGCAGGCGATACGCGATCAGGTCGGCGATGGTCGCGATCTTCAGCCCGTGGAACTGCGCGAATTTGATCAGGTCCGGGAGCCGCGCCATGGTGCCGTCGTCGTTCATGATCTCGCAGATCACGCCCGACGGGTTGAGGCCGGCCAGCCGCGCGATGTCGACCGCCGCTTCGGTATGGCCGGCGCGCACCAGCACGCCGCCTTCGCGCGCGACCAGCGGGAACACGTGGCCGGGGCTGACGATGCCTTCCTTGCCGACGCCCGGATCGATCGCTTTCGCGATGGTGCGCGCGCGATCGGAGGCGGAGATGCCGGTCGTGACCCCGTCGCTCGCTTCGATCGATACGGTGAACGCGGTCTGCGTGCGCGAGCGGTTGGACTGCGCCATCAGCGGCAGGCCCAGCTGGTTGGTCCGCTCCGGGGTAAGCGAGAGGCAGACCAGCCCGCGGCCATGCTTGGCCATGAAATTGACTGCGTCGGGCGTCGCCATCTGGCCTGCGATCACCAGGTCGCCCTCGTTCTCGCGATCCTCGTCGTCGACCAGGATCACCATCTTGCCATTGCGGATATCGCCGATGATCTCCGGAATCGAAGACAGGGCCGCGTGCAGTTCCTTGCGCAGCCTCTCGTCGTCTCGCGCGGTTAGCGTACGATCCGCGGCCAAGCTCAGCCCCTTCCCACGAGGCGCGCGACATAGCGCGCAATCATGTCTACTTCCATGTTGACCCTGTCGCCGGCCTTGAGCGCGCCGAACGTTGTGACCTTGCGCGTATGGCTGATGATGTTCACGCCGAAGCGCGCGCCGTCGACGCCGTTGACCGTCAGCGACACGCCATCAAGCGCAACCGAACCCTTGGACGCAACATAATTCTTGAACTCGTCCGGCGCCTCGAATTCGAAGCGCATGCTGTCGCCTTCGGGGGTGATCGACACCACGCGTGCGACCCCGTCGACATGGCCCGAGACGATGTGGCCGCCGAGCTCGTCGCCGACCTTGATGGCACGCTCGAGGTTGACCGGGTGGCCGACCTGCCAGCCGCCCAGCGTGGTGCAGGCCAGCGTCTCGGCCGATGCCTCCACCGCGAACCAGTTGGGTCCCTTCCCCACCACGGTAAGGCACGGACCCGAGCACGCGATCGATGCGCCGATGTCGATCGTCGCCGGGTCGTAGCCGGTCTCGATTTCGATCCGCGTGTCGCCGCGCTTTTCGATCGCGCGCACGCGTCCAAGGTCGGTGATGATGCCGGTAAACATATCGCTCAGGCTCGCACGTAGGTTTCCATCATGTCGGCCCCGGCCGGGCGCGTGTCAATCATGACGAAGCGCTTGCTGTCGGACAGCGCCTCGACGCCGAAGCCCGCGATCGCCGGCACGCCGTCGCCGCCAATGACTGTTGCGGCGCGGAACCAGACGACGCCGTCGACCAGATCCTGGCTCATGAACGAGGCCGCGAGCGTCGCGCCGCCTTCCACCAGCACGCGGGTCAGTCCGCGCGCGGCAAGCGCGGCAAGTGCTTCGCGGAGGTCGGGGTTGCCGTTCTCGTCGTGCGCAATCTCCACCACCTCGACGCCGCAATCCTTGTAGGCGTGCAACCGGTCGTGCCGGTTGCCGGAAAGCGTGAGCAGGATGGTCCGCACCGCGCGCGCGCCGGAGACCAGCATGTGGGTCAGCGGCAGCCGCAGCCGCCCATCCAGGACCACGCGAACCGGCGACCATGCGGCCATGCCCGGCAGCCGGCAGGTGAGTTCCGGATTGTCCGCCACCGCGGTGCCGGTGCCGATCATCACCGCGTCGTGATTCGCCCGCAGCGCGTGCGCATAGGCGCGCGCGAGATCGCCGGTGATCCACTGGCTCTCGCCTTGCTGGGTCGCGATCCGGCCATCGAGCGTGGTCGCGAGCTTGAGCGTGATCAGCGGCCGATTTTCGGTCAGCCGCAGGATGAACCCGCGGTTGAGCTCCGCCGCCTCGGTCTCGCCGACGCCGGTATCCACCGCAATCCCGGCAGCCTTGAGCCGCGCGATGCCCTTGCCGTCGACCCGCGGGTCCGGGTCGCCGAGCGCGACCACCACGCGGCCAAGCTTGGCCGCGATCAGCGCATCGACGCACGGCGGGCTCTTGCCATGATGCGCGCACGGCTCCAGCGTGACATAGGCGGTGGCGCCGCGCGCGGCCGCGCCGGCCCGCCCCAGCGCCTCGGTCTCGGCATGCGGCCGCCCGCCGGGCTGTGTCCAGCCGCGCCCGACCACCGCTCCGTCCTTGACGATCACGCAGCCGACCGCGGGGTTCGGCCAGGTGCGGCCCAGCCCACGCCGCGCCAGACCGAGCGCCATGCGCATGAAGCGCAGGTCAGTCGTCTTCGCCCTTTCCGCCACTCAGCGCTCCTACGAAATTCTCGAAGTCGCGCGCCTCGCGGAAATTGCGGTACACCGAGGCGAACCGCACGTAAGCCACCGGGTCGAGAGTGGACAGCGCGTCCATGACCAGCCCGCCGATCACGTCGGATTTGATCTCGGTCTCGCCCATGCTTTCGAGCCGGCGGACGATTCCGTTGATGATGCGTTCGATCCGCTCCTGATCGACCGGGCGCTTTTTCAGCGCCGTGTACATCGAGCGCGCGAGCTTGTCGCGATCCAACGGCTCGCGCTTGCCGCTGCGCTTGACGATGATCAACTCGCGCAGCTGGACGCGCTCGAAGGTCGTGAACCGCGCGCCGCAGCCGGTGCAGGCGCGCCGGCGCCGGATCGCCGAGTTGTCCTCGGTCGGGCGCGAGTCCTTGACCTGCGTGTCTTCCGCCCCGCAGAACGGGCAGCGCATTTTGTTAAGCCCCCTGTTGCAACACGCGCCTAGAAGCCCGGATAGATCGGAAACCGGCGGCACAACTCCGCCACCCGCTTCCGCACCGAGCCTTCGACACGGCTGTTGTCGCCCGCGTTCGCCGTCGCGAGCCCGTCGAGCACCTCGTTGATCAAGCCGCCGATCTCCTGGAACTCGGCCACGCCGAACCCGCGCGTCGTGCCGGCCGGCGTGCCGACGCGGATGCCCGAGGTGATGGTCGGCTTCTCCGGGTCGAACGGAATCCCGTTCTTGTTCACGGTGAGGCCGGCTTTCTCGAGGCTGGCTTCCGCCACCTTGCCGGTCAGCCGCTTCGGCCTGAGATCGACCAGCATCAGATGCGTATCGGTGCCGCCCGACACGATCGCGAGCCCGCGGTCGGCGAGCGTCGCGGCCAGCGCGCGGGCGTTCTCCACCACCGCACGCGCGTAGCTCTTGAACTCCGGCTGCAGCGCCTCGCCGAATGCCACCGCCTTGGCCGCGATGATGTGCATCAGCGGACCGCCCTGCGTGCCGGGGAAGATCGCCGAATTGATCTTCTTCCCGATCTCCTCGTCGTCGGCCACGATCATGCCGCCGCGCGGGCCGCGCAGCGTCTTGTGCGTGGTCGTGGTGCAGACATGGGCGTGCGGGACCGGGCTCGGGTGCACCCCGGCCGCAACCAGCCCGGCGAAATGCGCCATGTCGACCATCAGGAAGGCGCCGACCGAATCCGCGATCTTGCGGAACCGGGCGAAATCGATGATGCGCGGGTAGGCCGAGCCGCCGGCGACGATCACCTTCGGCTTGTGCTCCTTGGCGAGCTTTTCAACCTCGTCGAAGTCGATGCGCGCATCGTCCTGCCGGACGCCATACTGCACCGCCTTCAGCCATTTGCCGGATATGTTCGGGGCCGCGCCGTGCGTCAGATGGCCGCCGGCCGCGAGCTTCATCCCCAGCAGCGTGTCGCCCGGCTGCATCAGCGCGAAATACACCGCCGTATTGGCTTGCGCGCCGGAGTGCGGCTGGACATTGGCGAACTTACAATTGAACAGCCGTTTCGCGCGGTCGATGGCGAGCTCTTCCGCCTGGTCGACGAATTCGCAGCCGCCGTAATACCGGCGGCCCGGGTAGCCCTCGGCGTATTTGTTGGTGAGGACGGAACCCATCGCTTCCAGAACCGCGCGCGAGACGATGTTCTCCGATGCGATCAGCTCGATCTGATCCTGCTCGCGGCCAAGCTCGCCTTTGATGGCGCGCGCAACGTCGGGATCCCGCTCCATGAGCGAGGCGCCGAAGAACCGATCGTCGAGATGCGCTGCAGGTGCTCGCGATGCCACTAATGCTTCTCCACCGATTTCTGTTTGGCCAATTTGGCAATGCGCCGCTGGTGCCGGTCGTCGCCCTCGAACGGAGTTTCCAGGAACGCACGCAGGCATTCCCGCGCCGTCTCGGGCCTCATCAACCGCCCGCCCATCACCAGCACGTTCGCATCGTTATGCTGGCGCGCCAGCCGCGCCATCTCCGGCGTGAGGCACAGGGCCGCGCGGATTTTCGGATTCCGGTTGGCGGCGATCGACATGCCGATGCCGGTGCCGCACATCAAGACGCCAAGCTTTGCCCGGCCTTTGCCGATTGCCTTCGAAAGCCGCTCGGCGAAATCCGGGTAATCCACCGGATCCTCGCTCATCGTGCCGAGATCGATCACCTCGCGGCCCAAGCGCGCGAGTTCTTCCTTAAGCGGCGGCTTGAGGACGAAGCCCGCGTGGTCGGCAGCAATCGCAACCGTTTCCGATGACATGACTGTGCGGCTGTTGAAACGCCGGCTAAATACCATATGTCGCGAACAGCCGCCACAGCCCTACAAAGGGTCGGGGGCCGCGAAGCGCCCCTGCCCAACTTCGGCATCCCATCCGCATCGCGCAGTGGGCGCTGGGGCGTGCGTAAATAACTTACGTACAGCGCTGCGATCGCAAGTAATTTACCCGTCGAGTCGCTGCGTTACTTGGAAATATTTTCTTCTAACCGGTTGACAGAGGAATGTCTACATGGCAATGACGCCCTATCATTTGGCTCTGATTAATGGTGCATGAACAAAATGGCTGACGACCAAGATAAACAGACGAAGCAGGGCGATATGCTTCGAATGGCTGTTGAGATTGTCTCGGCTTACGTGTCGAACAATTCGGTTCCCGCAGCGCAAGTTCCCGACGTGATCAATACAGTGTTCAAGTCTCTGGCATCGCTGGAGGGTGGCGCGGCGGTCAGCAGCGAAGCGCTGCGGCCGGCGGTGAGCGTCCGCCGCTCGGTGCACCCGGAATACATCATCTGCCTGGAAGACGGTAAGAAGCTGAAGATGCTGAAGCGGCATCTGCGGGCGGCGTACAACATGACGCCGGAGCAGTACCGCGCCAAATGGCAGCTGCCGCCGGATTACCCGATGGTCGCGCCCAACTACGCGCAGCAGCGTTCGGATTTCGCCAAGCAGATCGGGCTGGGCCGCAAGAAGGGCCAGCGCGTCGGCAAGCGCAAGAAAGCCGCCGTCTAGCGACGCGTTGGAAAGCCCAAGCGGCCGGACGAGCGCATCGTCCGGTCATTTGATTCAGCGCACGAAATAGTCGTACTTGCCGTCCTTCCACGCGTAGACCACGTAGCCCGGCGCGGTGACGTCGCCCTTGGCGTCGAACCCGATCTCGCCGATCAAGGTCTTGAACCGGCCGTTCCTGAGCGCGCGCGACACCGCGGCGGTGTCGGTGGTGTTGGCCTGCGCGACGGCCTGCGCCCATGCCTGGACCGCGGCATAGCTGTACAGCGTGTAGCCTTCCGGCTCGTAACCGGCCTTGCGGAATTTCTCGACGACTTCGGCCGATTCCGGAAGCTTGCGCGGATCCGGGCTGAACGTCATCAGCGTCCCCTCGCCTGCCTCGCCGGTGATCGCCCAATACTCGTTGGTGACCAGCGCGTCGCCCGAGACCAGTATGGTCTTCATGCCCTGCTGCACCATCTGGCGTTTTATGAGGCCGGCTTCGGTGTGGTAGCCGCCGACGTAGAGGATCTCGACGCCCGCCTGCTTCAGCTTCGAAACCAGAGCGGAGTAGTCCTTCTCGCCGCGGTTGTAGGATTCGTACATGACCTCCCTGACGCCGCGCGCGTGCAGGGCTTTCTGCGTCTCGTCGGCCAGACCTTTGCCGTACGCGGTCTTGTCCTGGATGATCCCGATCTTCTTGTCCTTGAACTTGTCGGCCAGGAAATTGCCGGCGACCCCGCCCTGCTGATCGTCGCGGCCGCATACCCGGAAAACGTTGGCGAGCTTGCGCTCGGTGAGCATCGGATTGGTGGATGCCGGCGAGATCTGCAGGATGTTCTCCTCGGCATAGACCTCGGAGGCCGGGATCGAAGAGCCCGAGCAGAAATGCCCGGCGACCATCTTGGCGCCTTTGGCTCGAAGCTGGTTGGCGACCGCGACCGCTTGCTTTGGGTCGCACGCATCGTCGCCGATCTCGAGCCGAAGCTGCTGGCCGAGCACGCCGCCTTTGGCGTTGATGTCCGCCACCGCCATCTCGGCCCCGCGCTTCAACTGCTCTCCGAAGGCCGCGTCGGAGCCGGTCATCGGACCGGCGCTGCCGATGATGATATCGGCTTTGACCTGTCCGCCGCCGAGCAGCGCCGCCGCTGCCAGCACGGCCATGAACATGCGTCGCATCGATCCCTCCTTGCAGAACCGGATGGTGGGTAAGTCTAGCGCAGCGCGCCGCCTTCCAGATATGCCGATTGCACCTCGGGATTCGCCAGCAACTCGGCGCCGGGACCCGACAGCGCCACGGCTCCGTTGGCGAGCACATAGCCGCGGTCCGCGATCTTGAGCGCCTGGTACGCGTTCTGCTCGACCAGAAGCACGGTCGTTCCGGCCCGATTGATCTCGCGCACCACCTCCAGGATACGGCGCGCGATCAACGGCGCCAGACCGAGCGTCGGCTCATCCAGCAGCAGCAGCCTGGGCCGCGCCATCAAGGCGCGCCCGATGGCGAGCATCTGCTGCTCCCCGCCCGACAGCGTGCCGGCGCGCTGGCCGGCGCGTTCGCCCAGGATCGGAAACAGCGCGTACACGCGTTTCAGGTCGTCGGCGAAATTGTCGGGGTCCCCGACCAGCGCGCCGAGCTGCAGATTCTCGTGCACCGTCATGCGGGCGAAGATGCGCCGCGATTCCGGCACCTGGCTGATGCCGCCGCGCACGATCTGATCGGTCGGCATCCCGGTGATGTCGCGTCCGGCGAACACGATGCTGCCGGCGTGCGCGCGCACCACGCCGCACACGGCCATCAGCAGCGTGGATTTGCCCGCGCCGTTGGCGCCGATCAGCGCGACGATCTCGCCGGCGGCGACCGTGAGGTCGATGCCGCGCAAAGCCTCGATCGGGCCGTAGCCCGCCCGCAGGCCGGAAACCGCAAGCAGCGCGCTCATGTCCCGCCTCCGCCAAGGCTACGGCGGGCAGTAAGCCGCCGAAGCACGATCGTGCGAAGGCGGCTCATGTCTCCTCGCCCAGATATGCGCGTATGACGGCGGGGTCGGCGCGCACCTGCGCCGGCGGCCCGTCGGCGATCTTCTTGCCGTAGTCGAGCACCACGACGCGATCCGAAATCCCCATCACCACGCGCATGTCATGCTCGATCAGCACGATGCCGATGCGATGCTGGTCGCGGATGAAGGTGAGAAGCTCGTTGAGCCGGGCGGTCTCGCGCGCGTTCAGCCCCGCCGCCGGCTCATCCAGGCATAGCAGCACCGGCTCGCCGCACATCGCGCGGGCGATTTCGAGCCGCCGCTGCCCGCCGTACGGCAGCGTGCCGGCCTCGTCGTCGGCGCGCTCGGTCAGCCCGACGCGATCGAGCCAGTAGCGCGCGCGCTCCACCGCCTTGCGTTCCGCGGCCTGGTAGCGCGGCAGCCCCAACAGCCCGCCGACGGTGAACAGCGAGGCGCGCATCAGCGCCTTGTGCTGCGCGATGATCAGGTTTTCCAGCACGGTCATGCGCGGGAACACGCGGATGTTCTGGAACGTGCGCGCGACCTTGGCGCGGCGCGCGATCTGGTGATCGCGCAGCCGGTCCAACCGGAACGCGCCGTGCGCGCCGGTGAGCCGGAGCGCGCCCGCGGTCGGGCGGTAGAACCCGGTCATGCAGTTGAACACGGTGGTCTTGCCGGCGCCGTTCGGACCGATCAGCGCGGTGATCGCGCGGTCCTCCGCCTCGAAGCTGAGCTGATCGATCGCGAGCAGCCCGCCGAAGCGCATCGTCAGGCTATCGACGGACAGGAGCGGCATTACCCGCCCTTCAGACGGATGGTCGGTGCGCGGCGCGACAACAGCCCTGCGGGACGCCACACCATGATCGCGACCATGGCCGCGCCGAACGCGAGCATGCGGTACTGATCGAGATCGCGGAACCACTCCGGAACGCCGATCAGCAGGATCGCCGCCAGCGCGACGCCGACCTGGCTGCCCATGCCGCCCAGCACGACGATCGCAAGGATGATCGCGGATTCGATGAAGGTGAAGCTCTCCGGGCTGATGAAGCCCTGGCGGGTGGCGAACAGCGAGCCGGCGAAGCCGCCGAACATGGCGCCGATGGCGAACGCCGACAGCTTGGTCGCGGTCGGGTTCACGCCGAGCGCGCGGCACGCGATCTCGTCCTCGCGCAGCGCCTCCCAAGCCCGGCCGAGCGGCAGCTTGCGGATGCGCAGCGTCACCGCATTGGTGACCAGCGCGAGCGCCAGCACGAGGTAGTAGAGGAAGACGATGCGGTGGAGCGAGGAGAATTCGAGCCCGAACAGCTGGTGGAACGATGTCGTTCCCTCCGGCGGGTTCGCGCTGAACGGAATGCCGAAGAACGACGGCCGCGGAACGCCGGTGATGCCGTTCGGCCCGCCGGTCAGGCTGGTCCAGTTGACCAGGATGATCCGCACCATCTCGCCGAACCCCAGCGTGACGATCGCCAGATAGTCGCCGCGCAGCCGCAGCACCGGAAAGCCGAGCGCGATGCCGAAGAACGCCGCGAACAGCCCCGCGAGCGGCAGGCATTCCCAAAAGCTGAGGCCAAACGAGATTGCGAGCAGCGCGTAGGAGTATGCGCCGACCGCATAGAACGCGACGTAGCCGAGATCGAGCAGGCCCGCGAGCCCGACCACGACGTTGAGCCCCCACCCGAGCATCACATAGGTGACGACCAGGATCGCCACGTCGAGCACACGCCGGTCGGCGAACGGCAGCAGCGGCAGCAGCACCGCGAATGCGATCAGCGCCGGAGCGAACCAGCGGCCGAGCGGCGCGGCCGCCGCGCTCCAGCCGAGCGGTATGGCGATCCGGCGCCGCGGCAGCGCCTCGCGCAGCGCGAGGTAGGCCGCGCGTCCGACGAACACCACCGCGACGGCAATGGCGACATCGCCGAACCGGCTGCCGAGCACGAAGTTGCCTTGCGGGCCGGAGAGGATCGGCAGACCGACGATGGGACCCGCCAGCGCGAAGGTGATCAGCGCGGCAATGCCGGCATCCTTGACGATGCGGCCGATCAAACCTTCTCCACCTCGGGCCGGCCGAGAAGCCCGGTCGGCCGGAAGATCAGAACCATGATCAGTATGGAGAACGTTGCGACATCCTTGTATTCGACCGATGCGTAGCCGGACCAGAACGCCTCGATCAGGCCGATGAGCAGCCCCCCAAGCATCGCGCCGGGCAACGATCCGATGCCGCCCAGCACGGCCGCGGTGAACGCCTTCACGCCGGCGAGGAAGCCGATGAAGAAGTCGATCACGCCGTAATACAAAGTGACCGCGAGCCCGGCGACCGCCGCGATCGCCGCCCCCACCACGAAGGTCATCGAGATCGTGCGGTCGACGTCGATGCCGACCAGCGCCGCCATGATGCGGTCCTGCTCGCACGCGCGCTGGGCGCGGCCGAAGCTGGTGCGCGTGATCACCAGCGTGAAGCCGATCATCAGCGCGAAGGTGAGCAGGATGATCACCACCTGCAGATAGCTGACATGCACCGCGAACCCGCCGGAGCCGAACAAGGTGAACCCGCCGTGAATCTGCGGCGCCAGCGCCTTCACGCGCGCCCCTTGCGCGAGCTGCACGTAATTCTGCAGCAGGATCGACATGCCGATCGCCGAGATCAGCGCCGCCAGCCGCGGCGCGGTGCGCAGCGGGCGGTAGGCGATGCGCTCCAAGGCCCAGCCATAGACCGCTGTGATCGCCATCGCGCCCAGCAGCACCAGGATCAGCGCCAGCGCGACCGCGCCGGCGCCCACCGGGCTCAGCAGCAGAAAGCCGATCAACGCCACGAACGCGGCGATCATGTAGATCTCGCCGTGCGCGAAATTGATCATGCCGATGATGCCATAGACCATGGTGTAGCCGATGGCGATCAGCCCGTAGATCGCGCCGAGCGTCAGTCCGTTGACCAGCTGCTGAACGAAATATTCCATGCGCGGCAGACCAGATTAACAGACCGCGCCTGAATCGGGCTAAACTCCGCGCATGAGCGAGCTTGCCCAGGCGCGCGCGCATGTTTCCGAAGCGTCCACCGGACTGCTGCCTGCGCAACAGATCCAGGCGCTGATCAACAGCGGCGAAATCGCGGCCGAGGCGCCGCTGGCGCCCGAACAGATCCAGCCGGCGAGCCTCGATCTGCGGCTCGGCCCGCGCGCCTATCGCGTGCGCGCGAGCTTCCTGCCCGGCCCCGGCGTGACCGTGGCGGAAAAGATCGCGCGCCTGAGCACGCACGAGGTCGATCTCTCATCCGGCGCGGTGCTGGAACGGGACTGCGTCTATCTGGTGCCGCTGCTCGAGCGCGTACGGCTGAGCGAGCGTATCGCCGGGGTCGCCAATCCGAAGAGCTCGATCGGCCGCATCGATCTGTTCACGCGCCTGGTGACCGACGGCGCCGCCGAATTCGACCGGATCCGTCCCGGCTATGCGGGGCCGCTTTACGTCGAGCTGTCGCCGCGCGCGTTCAGCGTGCTGGTGCGGCAAGGCTCGCGCCTGAATCAGCTTCGCTTCAGCCGCGGCGATCCGCGCATCAGCGCCAGCGAGCTGCGCCGGCTGCATGCCGAAACCCCGCTGGTCGACCGCGCGCTGCCGGCGGGCAATTGGGAAGGGATACCGCTGTCGGTCGATCTCAGCGGCGACAAGGCGACGCGCTTCATCGGCTACAAGGCGCGCAAGCACACGGGCCTCATTGATGTCGATGTGCGCGCGGCGTACGACCCGGGCGATTTCTGGGAGCCGATCGAAGCGCGCGGCAACGCCGGCATCATCCTCAACCCCGGCGACTTCTATATCCTCGCGTCCAAGGAAGCGGTCACGGTGCCGCCCACCTACGCGGCCGAGCTTGCCGCCTACGATCCGCTGTTCGGCGAGTTCCGCGTGCACTACGCCGGATTTTTCGATCCGGGCTTCGGCCATGCCGAGGCCGGCGGCTCCGGCACGCGCGCGGTGCTCGAAGTCCGCTCGCACAACGTGCCGTTCCTGATCGAGGACGGGCAGATGGTCGGGCGGCTGGTTTATGAGCGCCTCGCCGGCCGCCCCGATCGGCTGTACGGCGCGCGCATCGGCTCGTCCTACCAGCGCCAAGGTCTGCAGCTCAGCCGCCACTTCAAGCCGTTCGGCGCATAGCCACCACACCCGGCAAAACCCACCGATGCCGCTCTCGATCCCGCCCGCTGCGTACACCCTGCATGACAAGATCCGGTTCTCCGACTGCGATCCGGCCGGCATCGTGTTCTATCCGACGTATTTCTCGCGCATCAGCGATCTGTTCGAGGATTGGCTGGAGCATGTCGGCCTGCGGTTCGAGCGCGACTTCGTCGCCGGTGGCGCCTCGCTCCCGACCGTGCATCTGGAAACCGACTTCAAGAACGTGCGCAAGCAGGGCGATCGCATCAGCCTTACGCTGATCCTGACCCATGTCGGCAATTCGTCGATCCGCTACACGGTGCTCGCGCACGACGGCGATCTCGAGATCTTCCGCGCGCGCATCGTGGCCGTGCTGATGTCGAAAGAGACATCGCGGCCGATCGCGCTGACGCCCGACATCCGCCGCAAGTTCGAGTCCTATAAAGAGGCGTGCGCCGGCTGGCGCGAAGACTAGCTGCTGATTTTGAAATTGACGCAGAGCCGCGTCAGCTCGTCCTTGGGCAGCCCATCGCCCGTGATGCCGCAGGCATGGCGCGTGCTGTGCGCGTCCTCGGCGAGGACGCGCAGATGGTCGCACTTGTCGCAATAGCCGAAACACGCCCGGCCCCGGTCCTGCTGCAGCGCGCTGAGCAGCAGGTCCATGCCCTCGGCGACGGCGCGCTGGTCGTCGGCCGAAACCTTTCCGGAGGCCGCCACGATGTGGCGCACCGGATCGCGCGCAAGGGTCGCCCTGCCCGCATCGGTCAATTCGATTGTGACGGATCGGCGGTCCCGGGCGGTCCGCAGCCGCCGAATCAGGCCCTTCGATTCGAGGGCGATCAAAGTTTGCGAGGCGGTGCCTTTGGTTGTGCCAAGGAACTCAGCCAAGGCTCCGGGCGTTAGGGAGTAGCGGTTGGCCTGGGCAAGGTAGCGGAGTGCCGCCCACTGAGCCGGGTTCAAGCCATCTGCGAACTGCAAGGTATGCGCAATGCGCGACAACCGTTCGACAAGTTCGGCAACCCGTTGGCGCTCCGGCATTGCTGGGATCGGCTCCGGTAACCACCTGTTGAACAAGCGTGAGCGGTCGATTCTAGCGAGTCGATATAAACGGCTTGCGGGGCAGAAACAAGCATTGTAACTAAGTATCGAGTCGATACTATAATTCGTGACCTGGCAAGGGACAGCCGGGAAAAGGAGAGGTGGGTACACCCCATGGCGACGATGAAAACGAAGCGGCAGGGCGCGGACCGGAACGAACGGCGCTACATCGCGGCGGCGATGGAAGCCCCCATGCTGGAACGCGCGCACGAGGCAGATCTGGCCCGCAAATGGCGCGAACACCACGCGCAGAGTGCTCTTAACGCATTGATTACAAGCCATATTCGCCTGGTGGTCCGGATCGCCTCGGCGTTCCGGGGCTATGGCTTGCCGTTGGCCGACCTGATCCAGGAAGGCAATGTCGGCCTGCTGGAAGCGGCGAATCGGTTCGATCCGGAGCGCGAGGTCCGGTTCTCGACCTATGCGACGTGGTGGATCCTGGCCGCGATCCAGGAATACATCGTCCGCAACGCCTCGATCGTGCGCATCGGCACCACGCCGGCACAGAAGACCCTGTTTTTCAACCTACGGCGATTGCGCGCCCGGTTCGGCGGCAATCCCGCCATGCACATGACCGAGAACGAGCGGCGCACCATCGCCCGGGAGCTGGGCGTGCCGCTGGCCGCGGTCGAGCGCATGGAGGCGCACCTGATGCGGCCGGACCGCTCGCTCAACGCCAGCGTCGGCGGCGAGGAGAGCGACGAGCTGCAGGACTTCCTGGCCGATCCTGGGCCCACGCCGGAGGATGTCGTTTCCGAGCGGCACGATCATGTCGCCCGCGCCAAGTGCCTGGATGAGGCGCTGAAGCAGCTGACCCCGCGCGAGCGGCAGATCATCCGCCGCCGCTTCCTGGGCGACGGGCGCGAGACCTTGGCCGAGATCGGCGATTCGTTCGGCGTGACCAAGGAGCGGATCCGCCAGCTGGAAAGCAAGGCGCTGGCGAAGCTGCGCAACTATCTGGGCGACAATACCGATTGCGCCGCGTTGATCCCCAACTGAGGATCACCGCAACCGGGGCACAGCCGCCGTCCACCGCAAGGTGGGCGGCGGTTCCGTTTTCAGGCGACGTTGGAAATCAGCGAGCGGCTGTCGAACTTCTCGCCGTAGGCCAAATGGCCGGCGAAAAACCGCTCGAGCGTGCGCAGCGTGGCGTTGGTCGTCTCGAGCGTGGTGCGGCTCACCGGACCGGTGCCCAGCGACGCGGCATGCCGGTCATAGAGCGCCGTGATGTGCTTGCAGAGCGCGAGCCCCTTTTCCGAAACCCGCAGCTGCACGGCACGGCGGTCGAACGACGAACGCTCCTGCACGAGATAGCCGTTCTCGACCATTTTCTTGACGTTGTAGGACACGTTCGAGCCCAGGTAATAGCCCCGGTCCGTAAGCTCGCCCACCGTCAACTGATCGGTGCCGATATTGGTGAGAATCAGGCTCTGGACGTTGTTGATGTCCTTGATGCCGAGCCGGTCGAGCTCGGCCTTGACCACTTCGAGAAACTGCCGGTGCAGCCGCTCGATCAGCCGGATGGTCTCAAGGTACGCGTTCTTCATGCGGCAATTCTTGCACCGCTGTGCTTAATATTTGTTTAAGCCGCACCGCCTCGGCCGCCTTTGTCGCAACGCGGCCTTGTGGTTAATTGTGGGAAATGCGCACACCCATCAATCCCGGCACGTTCCCGAGCACCCGCATGCGCCGCAACCGCCGCGACGGCTGGACCCGTCGCCTGGTTGCGGAAACCGCACTCAGCGTCAACGACTTGATCTGGCCGACTTTCGTGCACGACAGCAAGCGCGCACGCACGCCGATCGATACATTCCCGGGCGTATATCGGCTGTCGATCGACCGGCTGGTGGACGAGGTCGGCCGCGCCGCCGAGCTTGGCATCCCGCTGGTCGCGGTGTTCCCGGTCACCGACCCCAAGCTCAAGACGCCGGACGGCGACGAGGCGGTGAACCCCGACAACCTGGTGTGCCGCGCGGTCGCGGCCATCAAGAAAGCCAAGCTCGATATCGGCGTGATGTGCGACGTCGCGCTCGATCCGTTCACCAGCCACGGCCACGACGGCGTGATCCGCGACGGCTATGTGGCCAACGACGAAACCGTCGACATCCTGTGCCGCCAGGCCGTGGTGCAGGCGCAAGCCGGCTGCGACGTGATCGCGCCGTCGGACATGATGGACGGCCGCGTCGGCGCGGTGCGCCGCGCGCTGGACGAAGCGGGCTTCGATCGCGTGCGGATTTTGTCTTATGCGGCGAAGTACGCTTCGGCGCTGTACGGCCCGTTCCGCGACGCCGTCGGATCGGCGCCCGCGCTGCGCGGCGACAAGCGCACGTATCAGATGGATCCGGCGAACTCGGACGAGGCGCTGCGCGAGGTCGCGCTCGACATCGCCGAGGGCGCCGACATGGTGATGGTGAAGCCGGGCCTGTTCTACCTGGACATCGTGCGGCGGGTGAAGGAAACGTTCGGCATGCCGACCGTCGCCTATCAGGTGAGCGGCGAATACGCGATGCTCAAGGCCGCCGCGCGGGCCGGCTGGGTGGACGACGACAAGATCATTCTGGAGAGCCTGATCGCGTTCAAGCGCGCGGGCGCGGATGCGATCCTCACCTACGCCGCGGTCGAGACCGCAAAACGTTTGAAGGCGGGTTGAACTTCGCGGCCCGAAACTCGTTATGGCACAAGTGACGGCTGGCCTGCCTACGCGGCGCGGCGTGCGCCGGTTGCGCAACTGGTTCGCCGCGCTGGCGTGCTTGATCGTGCTGCTGATCGTCGCCGGCTTTCTTCTGCTGCGCACGTCGCTGCCGCAGGAAGCCGGCGCCGTGCGCCTTGCCGGCATCGCGGCGCCGGTCGAGGTGGTGCGTGATGCGAACGGCGTGCCTGCGATCTTCGCCGGTTCCGAGGACGACGCCTATTTCGCGCTGGGTTTCGTGCATGCGCAAGACCGGCTGTGGCAGATGGAGGCGATGCGCCGGCTCGGCGCCGGCCGGCTGTCCGAGTTCGCCGGCGCGCGGACGTTGGCCATCGATCGTTGGATGCGGGTTCTCGGCATTTATCGACTCGCCGAAGCCACCCTCCCGCTGCTGTCGCCCGAAGTACGACGCGCGATCGACTCATATGCCGCCGGCGTGAACGGCTATCTGCGGTCGCATTCCGGCGTGCTGCCGCCGGAGTTCCTGCTCACCGGCGACCGGCCCGAGCCGTGGCGTCCGGCGGACTCGCTGGTGTGGGGCAAGCTGATGGCGATGATGCTCTCCGGCAATTGGGAGCATGAGGCGTTGCTCGCGCGCCTGGCGGCGCGGCTCACGCCGGAAGAGATCGATCAGCTGTTTCCGCCCGAAGACGGCGCGCCGCCCACCATGTAGGCCGCCGCGCCGGTGGTGCCTCGCGAAGCCGCCGCCGCGCTGCAAGATCTGTTTGCCGATTATCCGCTGCCGCAGACCAGCGCGTCGAATGCCTGGGTGGTCTCCGGCCAATTCACCGAGGGTGGCAAGCCGCTGCTGACGGGCGATCCGCATCTCAGGTTTCAGACACCTAACCTCTGGTACCTCGCGCGCATCGAGACGCCGCAATGGAAGATCATCGGCGCCACCGCGCCCGGCGTGCCGTTCACCATCCTCGGCCACAACGGCGCGGTGGCCTGGAGCTTCACCACCACCGAGAGCGACACGCGCGATCTGTATATCGAGAAGATCGATCCGTCCGATCCCAAACGGTATCTGACGCCCGACGGCGCGCTTGCGTTCGAGTCGCGGCAGGAGCGCATCAAGGTGCGCGGTGCGGCCGACGAGGCGATCGAGGTCCGCGCCACGCGTCACGGTCCGGTGCTGTCGGACGCGCGCGACGAATACGCGAAGCTCGCCGGCAGCGGGCACGTGATCGCCGGCGCCGCCGTCGCGCTGATGGACGGCGACCTTACGCCGCAGGCGATCTACCGGCTGAACCGCGCGCGCGATGCGGCGGAGGTGCGCGCGGCGCTGGCGGAGTTCACCGCCCCGCAGCAGAACATCCTGTATGCCGATGCCGCCGGCGACATCGGATTCATCGCAGCGGCGCGGGTGCCGATCCGCAGCCGCGGCGAAGGGTTGGCGCCGGCGCCCGGCTGGACCGGCGAATACGAATGGACCGGCTTCATCCCGTTCGACGCGCTGCCGCAGAGCCTCAATCCGCCGTCCGGGCGCATCGTCAACGCCAACCACCGGATCGTGCCGGACAGCTATCGCTACTTCCTCGGGCACGGCTGGACCCCGGCGTACCGCGCGCAACGCATTCACCAGATCCTCGATGCGCAGCCGCGCCATACGCCGGAGAGTTTCGCGCTGGCGCAAATCGACAAGGTCTCGCTCGCCGCGCGCGACCTGCTGCCGCTGATGCTGCCGCATGCCGGCACCGACGGAATCGCCGGCGCCGCGCGCGAGCTGTTGAGCGTGTGGGACGGTGCGATGGCGCGCGAACGGCCGGAGCCGCTGATCTTCACCGCCTGGCTGCGCGCGCTCAACCGACGGCTCTACGAGCATCGGCTGGGCCCCGATTTCCCGGCCGTGTGGGACCTGAAGCCGACTTTCGTGAAGAACGTGCTCATGACACAGCAGCGTTGGTGCGACGATCCTGCGACCCAACCGGCGGAAGATTGCCCGACGGCGATCCGCGGCGCGCTCGATGACGCGTTGGCGGAGCTGGTCAACGCGCATGGCGCCGGCATCGCGAGCTGGCGCTGGGGCGAGGTGCACTACGCACGTTTTCGCCACGCGCTGTTCGACGCAATCCCGGTGGTGCGCGAGTTCGGCAACCTGCGCGTCGCGCAAGACGGCAGCGATTTCACCTTGAACCGCGGCACCTCGCGCATCGCCAGCGCATTGCCCTATGCGAGCGTGCACGGCGCCGGCTACCGGGCGGTCTACGACCTCGGCAACCTCGACAATTCGCGCTTCATGCAGGCGACCGGCCAATCCGGCAATCCGCTGTCGCGCCGCTACGGCGACCTGAAGGAGCGCTGGCGCGATGGCGGCACAATCCTTATCGCGGGGACGCGCGACGCACTGGTCAAGGGCGGCGCAAGCCTGTTGACCTTGTTGCCCGAAGGCGCGCCGTGATCACCATCGACGACATCCGCCGCGCGCACGCGGCGATCGCATCCGGCATATCCCGCACCCCGCTGGTGCGCTCGCAAACGCTCGGCGAGATCACCGGCGCGGAGATCTGGCTCAAGCTCGAGAACCTGCAATACACCGGCGCATTCAAGGATCGCGGCGCGCTGAACAAGCTGCTGGCGCTTGGCGATTCCGAGCGGCGCGCCGGGGTGATCGCCATGTCGGCCGGCAACCACGCGCAGGCGGTGGCCTATCACGCGCGGCGGCTGGGGATTGCCGCGACCATCGTGATGCCGCGCAACGCGCCGTACATCAAGGTGACCAACACCGAGCAGCTGGGCGCCGCGATCGTGCTCGCCGGCGACAATCTGGCGGAATGCGCCAAGGAGGCGGAGCGGATCCGCGCCGAAACCGGCGCGACGCTGGTGCATCCGTACGACGATGCCGCGGTGATCGCCGGCCAGGGCACCATCGCGATCGAGATGCTGGAGGATCAGCCGAACCTCGATGCGCTGATCGTCCCGGTCGGCGGCGGCGGGCTGATCGCCGGCATCGCAACCGCCGCCAAGGCGATCAAGCCGTCGATCGAGGTGATCGGGGTCGAGGCGGCGCTGTACCCCTCGGTGCACAACGCGCTCGACGGCAAGCCGGTCGAGGCGCACGGGCCGACCATCGCCGACGGCATCGCCGTGAAAGATCCGGGTGCGTTGACGCTGCCCATCATCCGTAAGCTGGTAAGCACGGTTCTGCTGGTCGACGAGCCAACGCTGGAGCGCGCGGTCGCGCTGATCGTGGAGATCGAGAAGCAGGTCGCCGAGGGCGCCGGCGCCGCCGCGCTGGCCGCGGTGCTGGCGAACCGCGCGCGGTTCGAAGGGCGGAAGCTTGGCCTGGTGATCTCCGGCGGCAACATCGATGCGCGGCTGCTCGCCTCGGTGCTGATGCGCGCGCTGGTGCGCGGCGATCGCCTGGTGCATCTGCGCATCGATGCCAGCGACGATCCGGGTTCGCTCGCGCGCATCACGCAGATCATCGCCGAGCAAGGCGGCAACATCGTCGAGGTGAACCACGAGCGCTGGTTCCACGACCGGCCGGCCCGCGTCGCGGTGATCGACGTGCTGGTCGAGGTGCGCAATGGCGGCGGCGGGGCGCTGATCGTCGGCGCGCTCGTCCGCGCCGGCATCCCTGCCCGGCTGCTCAACGCCAAGGACACCTCGCGCGCCTCCATGTGATAATCGGCGCGAACCGGGAGGCACCATGGAAGGCACGACCAAACCGCAGGCTTTCGCCGATTACGGCGGCCCGCACGCCGATCTACGCGACTGGCTCGCGCGCGCCGAGAAGATGGGCGAGGTGCTGCGCCTGAAGGGCGTGGACTGGAACCTGGAGATGGGCGCGGTGGCCGAGATGGTCTACCACGCCAAGCCCGACAGCCCGCCCGCGATCCTGTTCGAGGAGATCCCCGGATACCCGAAGGACTATCGCGTGCTGTCCGGCGCGACCAATTCGATCCGACGGCTCGCGCTCACGCTCGGTCTGCCGAAGCCGGCGCACGCGCTGGACGTGGTGCGCGCGTATCGCGACCGGCTGAAGGATTTCCACGAAATTCCGCCGCGCGTGGTGAACGGCGGCCCGGTGCTCGACAATGTCGCGCGCGACGGCGAGGTCGATTTGCTGAAATTCCCGGTCCCGTTCCTGCATGAGCAGGACGGCGGCCGCTACATCGGCACCAATGACCTCGTGATCATGAAGGACCCGGACACCGGCTGGGTGAATGTCGGCACCTACCGCGTGATGGTGCACGACAAGAACACCTGCGGCCTGTGGATGTCGCCCGGCAAGCACGGCCGCCAGATCCGCGAGAAGTGGTTCAAGCAGGGCAAGCCGTGTCCGGTCGCGGTCAGCGTCGGGCACGATCCGCTGCTGTTCCTCTCCGCGGGCAACGAGGTCGATTACGGCACCTCGGAGTTCGCGCACGCCGCCGGACATCGCGGCAAGCCGTTCGAGGTGATCGAGACCGAGCTGCACCGGCTGCCGGTGCCGGCCTCCGCAGAGATCGTGCTGGAGGGCGAGATCCTGCCCGATGAAAAACGCCCGGAAGGCCCGTTCGGCGAATGGACCGGCTATTACGCAAGCTCGGTGCGCGAGGACAACGTGTTCAAGGTGCGCCGCATCTACCACCGCAACGCGCCGATCCACACCATGGCGCGGCCCGGCCGCCCGCCGTCGGACTATTCGCTGTCCAAATGCGTCATCAAGTCGGCGCTGATCTGGGACGACGTCGAGAAGGCCGGCCTTTCCGGCGTCGCCGGCGTGTGGTGCCACGAGACCGGCGGCGGCCGGCTGTTCAACGTGATCGCGAAAGCAGGCGTTCGCCGGTCATGCCAAGCAGGCGCTGCTGCTCGCCGCCGGCAGCCACGCCGGCAACTATCTCGGCCGCTTCGTGGTGGTGGTCGACGAGGACATCGATCCGGCGAACCTCCACGACGTGAACTGGGCGATGGCCACGCGCTGCGATCCGGAGCGCGACATCGACATCGTGCGCAACGCCTGGTCCGGCCCGCTCGATCCGAGGAAGCGCGTCGGCGAGGTGTTCAACTCGCGCGCGCTGGTCGATGCCTGCCGGCCCTACGACTGGAAGGACGAATTCCCGCCGGTCGCGGAATCCAGCCCCGAGCTCAAGGCCAAGACCAAGGCCAAATGGGGCCACATCCTGGACAAGCCGTGAAAGGGCCCTCACCCCAACCCTTGATCCGCTTCGCGGCTCAAGCCCGTAAGAAC
>Ga0209640_10000512_pt1 | contig 30152 bp, 27 predicted proteins | sample RifCSP10_1_FD_184018 | JGI IMG/M metagenome (GOLD analysis project Ga0209640, IMG submission 184018) | Soil microbial communities from Rifle, Colorado - Rifle CSP2_sed 10_1 (SPAdes) (version 2) | ecosystem: Environmental > Terrestrial > Deep subsurface > Rock core/Sediment | place: Rifle... | reverse complement strand
TGTGGGATGGCTTGCGCCAGATCGATTATTTCGGCGCCCCCGTGCTCTCGATGGGCGAAGTGATCGAGGACCCACACATCAAGGAACGAAACGCGTTCATCGAGCGCAATCATCCGACGGCCGGACCGACGAAATTGCTCGCGCCCTGGATTCACATGTCGAAAACCCCGGCGAGCATACGCGATGACGCGCCCGCTCTCGGTCAGCACACGGACGAGGTGCTCGGCGGTATTCTCGCTCTCAGCGCCGCCGAATTGAGTGACTTACGAACGCAAGGAATTGTGAAATAGATTATTTGACAGCCGCGAACGAGTTTCCGAGTGTATGAGGAGAACCATTTCGCCCTGATCGGCGGCTCGAACATGTCGCCAATTTTGCCATTGCGGCCCTTTAGGGTGGACATTGGCAGCCGGCTGTCGTATGGGATTTGAGATTGAGAGGACCGACGTCAACGCGCTATGAACCTCGACCCGATTAAGCAGGACATTGTCACCGCCAGTCATATTTTACACCGGCAAGGCATCGCGGCGGCGTTCGGCCACCTGAGCGCACGCATTCCCGGCACCGATACGTTTATCTTTCCGCCGCGCATGAGCCCGGCGCTGGTGCGTCTCGATAACTTGCTCGTGCTCGACGTCGAAGGAAATCAATTGTCCGGCGACGGCAAACCCAATACGGAATTTTGGATTCACGCGCGCATTTATAAGGCCCGCCCCGACGTGCAATCGGTCTGCCACGTTCATCCGCCGGGCTGCGTCGTGCTCGGCTCGCTCGGCGAGACGATTCGCCCGCTGCATGCCTCCGGAGCGATCTTTAGAAACAACGTCCAGATATTCGACCCGATCACACTGATTCGCACGCGCGAGCTTGGCGATGCCGTGGCGAAAACTTTAGGCCAGCACGGAGCTATGTTGCTGCGCGGCCATGGCGTCAACGTGGCGGATAAACATGTCCGGCGCGTCTGCGTCATGACGCTCTGGATGGAAGAAGCGGCGAATTATCAGCTGCGGGCGATGTCGGCGGGCAAGCCGCGCTATTTTACTCCCGAAGAATTGGAACACATGCACCAACAAGTCTCGGGCGAAGAAGTCTCAAACCGCGCGTGGGAATATTTCAGCAGTCTCGTGAACGATTGAATGAAACATGATATCGAGCGCAAACGATCACCGTCACGCATACGGTTTCTCTTAAAACTGCAGGAGGAATTATGGCCATGAAGCATTCGGAGCTCCGGCAAGCGGTCATTGATAGCGCCAGTTTTCTGATTCGAAGCGGCGCCATCTCGATGAGTCATCACGGTAACTTTAGCGTGCGAGTGCCCGGTACCGACACGATTCTTCTGACCGCAACCAGTTCGTTCGACCATTTGAAGCCCGAAAACCTCGCGGTTCTCGACCTCGACGGAAACTTAGTCGAAGGCGAGATCAACCCGACCAATGCCGAGATCGTTCACATGCACGCGATCGTTTACAAGGAACGCCCGGAGACCGGCGCGGTCGTGCACACCCACTCCACCTACGCGACCAGCTTTGCGCTGGCGAGCCGCCCGCTCGGTTGTTCCTATGAAGCCTTGGTGCGCCAAGACATGACCGACGGCATCCCGCTCGCCAAGTACGGGCCGCGCGGCTCCGCTGAGTCGGTGGCGAATATCGCGGAGGCGTTGAGTTCGACGAAAAACACCAAGGCCGTATTGCTCGAAAATCACGGCGTGCTCGCCTTCGGCGGCGACCCGGCCGCGGCGGCGCGGGCCAACTTGATCGTCGAGGAGGCGGCGCAGATGGCGCTCTTCGCCGAAGTGCTCGGCGGTGCGAAGCTCATAGCGCCCGAGTTGCTCAAGGCGACCGTCGGCCGAAGAGATGAATTCGCCCGCGCCGGAAAGCAAAGAGCCTAGGTCGCCGTCACAACGAGATCCATGGCGCGGCGAGCGGCTGGTCGGCCCGCCGCACGAGAAAGAGTCGCGAAGTCGAAGGGACGAAAAAATATGGAACTGACCGCGGCCGAGAAACGGCAAGCTTTGCGCGAAATGCTCGACGAGCCGGTGTGTCATATCGCACCCAGCTGTAACGACGGGATTCAAGCCCGACTCGTCGAGTGGCTCGGGTTTTCGCTCGTGCATATTTCCGGCAGCGGTCAGCACCGTGCGCTCGGCTTTGCCGACGCGGGACTGCTGACGTTGACGGAAATGATCACCCGAGCCCGCGAGATCGCCGATGCCGTGAATGTTCCGATCGTGAGCGACGCCGAGACCGGTTACGGCAACGCCGTCAACGTTGTACGCGCAGTGCGAGAATTCGAAAACACCGGCGTTGCGGCGATTCACATCGAAGATCAGATGACGCCCAAGCGCGCCGGCCACGAAGGCTTCGACGTCGGCTTGGTCTCAAAGCAGGAATTCGTCAACAAGATCAAAGCGGCCGTCGATACCCGGCGAGACGGAAATTTGGTGATCATCGCGCGCTCGGAAGCAAAAGATTCCCTGCAGGAACGCCTCGAGCGCACCCAGGCCTGCCTCGAAGCCGGCGCCGACGCGGCTTGGGTCAGCGCGCGTTCCGAAGAGGACATCAAAGCATACGCGAACCTCGGCAAGCCGCTGGTCGGCGTCCCGCCCCGCCAGGTGATGTCGGTACAGCGCTGGGGCGAGCTCGGCGGCCGCGTCGGTTGCATCCCGACGGTACTGCAAGTCGCGGCATTGCACGGCATGCGCCAGTGTTTGGAGGAGCTTAAGAAAAACGGCACCGAAGCCGGACATTTCAAAAACACGCCAGGCATTGAAGACACGCGCAAATGGTACACCAGCCTGGGCAATGAAGAGCTTAAAGCGTTTGAAAGAAAATACGGATACTAAATTGTAGGGGCAGTTTGAAACCTGGCTTGCACCGTCCAACAGTAATCTCGCTCGCTCATTCGCGATAGATCGCCGATTGGGGCGGAATTTCCATCAGCTCGATGCTGTTGCCGTCCGGATCGGAAATAAACGCGATGCGTTGGTCGGCGCGGCCGATGAATTTTCGCTCGGGCTTCACGTTCATTTTCGCGAGATGGTCGAGCGCTTGTTCCAGATTATCCACGACGACACAAAAATGGATGTAACCAATCGGATCCGGAGGTGATTTCGGCATGTTCTTACCGCCTGTGAACAGTTCAATGCACTGTCCCTTGCTGAATTCCAAAAACATCAGCTCCGGCCGCTCGCCCTGCGCCTCGGCGTGGTAGATCTTTTTGGCGCCGAAAGCGTCGCCGTACCAGCGCACGCTGCGCTCTGCGTCGGCAACTTTAAATGCAACATGTCCGAAACGAACTCCGGCGATCGTCATTCATGCTCCTCCCTTGAGTAGAGATCATGTCGCAATGTCATCTCGAGGGCCTAAGATCTCGAGTTTGTAATCACCTGAAAAGCCAAGGCTTCGCCCTAGCGCAAGCATCCTGCTGCGCGAAACAGCGGCAGCGCCTGCCGGATTAACGATCGTTAATTTCGGCCAGGAGCTGCGCGGCGTTTCTTTTGTGCTTGGCGTCATCGGAGAACTGAATCGCTAAGTCGGGGATCGTCTTAAGCAAGGCGCGCGCGGGCTCCCATTCTTCTCTGGCGACATGGCTGCGCGCCAGCTCCAAACGCGAAACGATGATCGTTGGATTGAGCTCGACCGCCTTCTTTAGATATTCGATCGACTTCTCCAAAGTTCCCTTCGGGACCGATTTTCCGTATAACACCGAAGCGAACACGCGGCTGGCGGCGCCGATCTCGGCCACCTTGCGATGCCACACGCCGTAGGCATGATAAGCGAGACCGTTCTTGGGGTCCAGCGCGAGCGCTCGCTCGATTTCGGCGCGAATCTCCTCGGCCAGCTCCAGTTGCCGCGCAATCGGCGATACCATCGCCGCGTTGCCGAGCGCCGCAGCCAGCCAAAAATGGCCCCAGGTGGAGCGCGGATCCTCCTTGATCGCGGTGCGGGCATAGCGTTCGGCGATCTGGTATTCTTTTAGCCTTCGTTCTTTCCAGTTGTCACCGTTCTCCGGAATCGTGTCGCCGATATCGATGTAGGCGCGCGCCATTTTTATCAGCGCCTCGAAATTGCGTCCGTCGACTTCAAGGATTTTTTGCAGCTCTTTGATCGCTTCTGCCGGTTTGAACTGCGCATAAAGCCGATCGGCAAGCTTGTGCCAGCGGGCGATATCGGCGTCACGCCGGCAACAGCCGGGTCCCGTCTCCGGGGTCGCGCCCAGCTCCGCGGCGCCCGCGCCCGATTGCGGGATTAGAAACAGCGTCGCGGCCAACCCAATCTGCAAGATCGTTCGATTTACCATCGCTTACTTCAAGGGTAGCGCTTTTCCGGCCTCGTCGACAGCCACGTAAATAACTTCTGCCTCGGTCACCTTGACGCGATGGCGCGGCTCCGTGCCGCGCTCCGCTTCGACGCTCACCCTGACCGTGATCGAGGTCGTGCCTTGGCGCAACACCGCAGTATAGAAACTCACCACGTCGCCGACATACACCGGCGCGATGAATTCAACTTCGCGCATGGCCCGCGTGACAAAGTTACGCGGCGCCTGCCGCGACGCGGCGATGCCTCCGGCCAAGTCGATGTGGCTGAGAATGACACCGCCGAAAATCGTGCCGCGCGCATTGGTATCGCGCGGCAACATGGTGATGCGTAAAGTTGCGTCAAGAGCGTCTGGCATCGGGTAGTCTATTGGAGATCGGCCGGCTGGCCGGCGAACAAAGAATCGCGCGGCTAAACGTAGGTGAGCCACTTCTGGTATTTGTGGTTTTTTCCCTTGATCACGGCGAAAAACGTTTCTTGAATATCTTCGGTCACGGGACCGCGTCGGCCGGCGCCGATCCGGCGATCGTCGACTTCGCGGATCGGCGTTAGCTCCGCCGCCGTGCCGGTGAAGAACGCTTCATCCGCGATATAAAGTTCGTCGCGCGTAAAACGCTCTTCGACCACTTCGTAGCCCTTGTCCCGGGCCAAGGTGATGATCGAGTCCCGCGTGATGCCCGGCAGGATCGATGTGAGCGGCGTGGTTTTGATCTTGCCGTTGCGCACGATAAAGATATTTTCACCGCTGGCTTCCGACACATAGCCCTCGCTGTCGAGCATGACTGCTTCGTCGTACCCGCCCTTTTTGACTTCAGCTTTGGCGAGAAACGAATTGACGTAGTTACCGGTCGTTTTGCTCTTAGTCATCATGACGTTGACATGGTGGCGCGTATAGGAGGACACCTTGGCGCGAATGCCGTTCTTGAGACCCTCGTCGCCGAGATAGGCGCCCCAGGGCCACACCGCGATGCACACGTTCACCGGATTGTGCGGCACGTAGATTCCCAGCTCGCCTAATCCCAAAAAGGCGAGAGGCCGGATGTAACACGCTTTTAGCTTGTTCGCCCGGATGACTTCGGCGGTGGCCTGACACATTTGTTCGACCGTATAGGGCAAAGGAAAGCCCAGAATCTTGCCTGAATCGACGAGCCGTTGCATATGCTCCGGCAGACGAAAAACCGCCGACCGGCCGTCCGCCATCTCATAGCAGCGGATCCCTTCAAAATAGCCGGTGCCATAGTGCAGTCCGTGCGCCAACACGTGCACCTTGGCATCTTCCCAACGAATCAATTCTCCGTCCAACCAAATTTTTTCCGTCTTCAATGACATGATGAAACTCTGCCGATCGGCGACCGGCTTCTTTCCTGCTGCAGTATATTACGTGCCTACACCCCGCTCATCAAGTCGACCAAAAAAAAGGCCACCCGGTTGTCCGCGTGGCCTTAGACGGTTGACCGAATGATCCTAGAGCCCCTTTTTGAGCACAGGGGCGGCCTTGAATCCTACTGTGCGACTTTCACTGATATTCATCAGAGCGCCGGTCTGAGGATTTCTGGCTTTGCGGGCCTTGCGCGAGCGTACGGTGAAAGTCCCAAAACCCGGTACCTGGAACCGCCTGCTTTTCTTGATCGCTTTGGCAATGCTGTCGAACGTTGCATCCACCGCTTCGTTGGCGGTGAGCTTGCTGATTTTAGCGCTCTTGGCAACGGCTTCGATTAACTCTGCTTTGGTCATTGCTCTCGCCTCCCCGTGACAAGCCGGCGTTCCGGAAGCTACGTGGAATATTTTTTAATTTTTTAAAAACAGAGGCCGATCATTTCCAATTCGCCGACAAAAGTCAACAGTTTCTACAGCACTTGCGCGGCTTCGTGGAGCAAACCATAACGCACACCCTGATCGCTGACGATGACGTGCTCGGCGCGATAGAATTTCATGATCCGCTCGATCAGGCAAGCACCCGCAAAAATCACATCAGCTCTTTTTGGATCCATCCCGATGATGACTTTTCGTTCGGCGATGGATTTCTCCTGAAACAAACTGATTTGCCGCCGGAGCTCGTCGAGAGTGAGGCGACTGCCGTGTACATCGCTGTGGGAGTAATCTCGCAAGTGCTTTTGTACCGCGGCCAGCGTGGTAAAAGTGCCGGCGATACCGACGAGTGTCAGACTCGAATCGCCTTGAATTCCGAGTCGGGGCAGTTGGGCGATTTCGTGGTCGACGGCCGCGACCATTGCCGTGACTTCGTCGCGGTGCACCGGATCGCTATAAAGGAACCGTTCGGTCAGCCGTACCGAACCGACATCGATACTGACGGACTGAGACACGCCGGATCGGTTGCCGCGTATAAACTCGGTGCTGCCGCCGCCGATATCGATGACCATGAACTCCTCGGCATCGAGAGAGAGACCGCGCTGGACGGCTAGAAAGGAATACGCGGCTTCTTCCCTGCCGGAGATCACCCGGATGTCAAAGCCGAGCTTGTCGCGATAACGTGCCCGGACTTCCCCGCTGTTTTCGGCATCGCGCAGGGCGCTCGTGCCGACGGCGATGATCTCCTCGACCCCCAAATTCCTGCAGTGGTCGCGATAACGTTCGAGCACTGCGAGCGCGCGCTGCTCGCCTTCGGGGCTGATTCGACCGGTGCGGTCGACGCCTTGGCCGAGCCGCGCGATGTCGGCCAGATCGTCCACGACTCTGAAACGGCCCGTCTCCCTGAGGTCGGCGATCAGGCAAAGAATCGCATTCGTGCCTATGTCGATAAAAGCGCTGCGGCGTGGACTCATCGGGCCAAGACGGTTTCCGAGCTGCGATTCGGTTGTGCATCAGCCGGCGCAATCCGAGTGTCGGTCTCGCGCAGCCATGCGGCCATGTCGGCCAGCGCGCGGCGTGACATCAGTTCCTTTTTTTCTTTGCCGCGCACACGCTCGGCCAAAGGCGGGAGCAAGCCGAAGTTCACGTTCATTGGTTGAAACCTGGCGCGCTCGGGATCGCTGATGTAACCCAACAGCGCTCCCAGCGCCGTCGTCGCCGGCGGCACGACCGGCGGCTTGCCGGCGAGCAAATGGGCGGCATTGATGCCGGCGAGCAGGCCGGTCGCAGCCGATTCAATGTAGCCTTCCACACCGGTAATTTGGCCGGCAAAAAATAGCGATGCGCGTTGACGCCACTGCAGGGTCGGCAGAAGGTGTTGGGGCGCATTGATAAAGGTGTTGCGGTGCAGGCTGCCGAGCCGAACGAACTCGGCTTTGGCCAAGCCGGGGATCAGCGCGAACACGCGCCGCTGCTCCGGATAGGTCATCTTGGTTTGAAAGCCTACCAAATTGTACAGGGTCTTTTCTCTGTTCTCTTGGCGCAACTGCACGACCGCGTAGGGGCGCCGCCCGGTGCGTGGATCGCTCAGCCCGACGGCACGCATGGGACCGAACGCCAGGGTTTCCCGACCGCGATCGGCTATCTCTTCGACCGGCATGCAGCCCTCGAATGGCACGAAGCGCTCGAAACTGTGAGTCGGCACGCGCTCGGCGCTCAATAGCGCGGTGACGAAACGATCGTACTCTTCGTGAGTCATCGGCAAGTTGAGATAGTCATCACCGCCTTTGTTGTAGCGCGCGGCGCGAAACGCCACGTCGATGTCGATCGACTCAGCGGTGACGATGGGCGAAATCGCATCGTAAAAATAAAGATGTTCTTCGCCCAGACGCGCCGTCAGATCGCGCGATAAAGCCGGCGAAGTGAGCGGCCCGGTGGCGAGTATCACGAGGCCATCATCGGGGATCGCCGGCATCTCGCGCCGGGTGATCCGCACTGAGGCCAGCGCTTCGACGGCCTCGGTGAGCGCCGCGCTGAACCGATCGCGATCCACCGCCAAGGCCGAGCCGGCCGGCACCCGGCTGATCTCGGCGCAGCGAATCACCAGCGAATCGAGCTGGCGCATCTCCGCTTTGAGCAGGCCGGCGGGCGCCGTCACCAGATCCGAGCGCAGCGAGTTGCTGCACACCAACTCGCCGAGATTGGCGCCGGCGTGGGCCTCGGTCATGCGCTGCGGGCGCATCTCGAAGAGTTCCACGGCGATACCGCGGCGAGCTAGCTGCCACGCGGCCTCCGCGCCCGCCAGCCCGCCGCCGATGATCCGAACGATGTTTTCCATGACGCAATTGAGGGAAAAAAGATGGATGAATCACGCCGCCGCTGCGATCGTTGGCGCGCTGCGTAATCGAACGACGAATCCTACGCTGGTCGTACCCGGCGGGCTACTGTTCGGCGACCTGGATCGAGTAGCCGCACTCCTTCTTATAGCAACGATGCGTGCGGCCGTTGCGCTTAGTCACTTTCTCGACCAGGATCGGGCTTTCGCAATCGGGACAAGGCGTCGGCATGGGCTTGTCCCAAGACGCGAATTTGCATTCGGGGTACTTGTCGCAGCCGTAAAAGACTTTCCCCCAGCGCGATTTGCGCTCTTTAATGTTGCCTTTTTTGCACTCCGGGCATTTGACGCCGAGATCGACCGGCTTTTCCAGCGGCTGAATGTTTTTGCACTCGGGATAGCCGCTGCAACCGAGAAATTTACCAAATTTGCCCCAGCGTAGCAGCATCGGCCGGCCGCACTCCTCGCAGGTTTCATTGACCTCTTCTTCGGCGGCGATTTCAATCTCGCCCGTATCGCTGCGTTTGAAGTTTTTGGTGTTTTTGCACTCGGGATATTGCGGGCAAGCGAGAAACTCGCCGTTGCGTCCCCATTTGATCACCATCTTCGCGCCGCACTTGTCACATTCGATGTCCGTCGGCACTTCCTGCCGTTTGACGTCGCGCATCTCTTTCTCGGCCTTCTTGAGATCGCGCTCGAACGGCGTATAGAAGCGCTTCATCGCCTTGGTCCATTTTTCCTTGCCGATCTCGATCTTGTCGAGCTCGTCCTCCATGCTGGCGGTGAACTCCACGTTAAGAATGTCGGGAAAGCTCTCGACCAAAAGATCGGTCACGAGAAAACCCAAATCGGTGGGCAACAGTTGGCGGCTTTCGTTCTGGCTTACGTACTCGCGGTCGAGAATATTGGAAATAATCGCCGCGTACGTAGACGGCCGGCCGATGCCTTTTTCGTCGAGCTCCTTGATCAAGGAGGCCTGCGTGTAGCGCGGCAGCGGCTGGGTGAAATGCTGGCGCGGGTCGAGCGAAAGCAGATTCAAGGCGTCGCCCTTTTTCAAATCCGGCAGCATGCCGTCCGTGTCCTGCGCCTCGTCTTCTTCATCCTCGCCGTTGGCTTGGGACGCGCGCTCGTCGCGCCCTTCGATATAGACCTTCATGAAGCCGTCGAACTTGATTTGCTGGCCGGTGGCGCGGAACAGCGCTTCTTTGACCGGAATCGCGAAAGCGGTTTGATCGTACACCGCCGGCACCATCTGGCTTGCCACGAACCGGTCCCAAATCAGCGAGTAAAGTTGAAACATATCGCGCCGCAAGTAACGGCGCACCCGTTCCGGAGTGTACTCCAGCGAAGTCGGACGAATCGCTTCGTGGGCGTCCTGCGCGCCCTTTTTCGAGCGAAACGTGTTGGGCTTGCCTGGCAGGTAATTCTTCCCGTAATTTGTTTGAATATGCTGGCGCACGGCGGCCAGCGCATCGTTGGAAACCCGCGTCGAATCGGTCCGCATATAGGTAATCAAGCCGACTGAACCTTCCTTGCCGAGCTCGACGCCTTCATAAAGATGTTGCGCCAGCTGCATGGTGCGGCGGGGCTGAAATCCGAGTTTGCGCGCCGCTTCCTGCTGCAGCTTGCTCGTGACAAACGGCGGCGTCGGATAACGGCGGCGCTCTTTCTTCTCGACCTCGTCGATGACCCAAGCGGCGCCGTCGAGCGACTGGATGATACCCTGGACCGTGGCATCGTTTTCCAGGCGAAACTTCTTGTTGTCTACCTTCTGCTCTTTCCACTGGATCAGCTTGGCTTTGAAAGAGGGCGGCAGACGCCCTTCCAGAAGCGCGGTCAGCGACCAGTATTCCACCGGCTCGAAAGCGCGAATGTCGGTCTCGCGCTCGCATACCAACCGCACCGCCACCGACTGCACGCGTCCGGCGCTGAGGCCGCGCCGCACCTTGTTCCACAATAGCGGGCTGATCTTGTAACCGACCAGACGGTCAAGCACGCGGCGGGCGATCTGCGCGTCGAATTTGTTGCGGTCGAGCTCCAACGGATTGGCGATCGCGTCCTGCACCGCTTTCTTGGTAATCTCGTTGATCAGCACGCGGTGCACGCGCTTGTGATTCTTGGCGACTTGTCCGGCGATATGCCATGCAATCGCTTCGCCTTCGCGATCCGGGTCGGAAGCCAAATAGATGTTTTCCTTGCCCTTGGCCGCCTTTTTTAAATCGTCGATCACCTTTTTCTTCGCCTGAATAACCGTGAAGTCCGGGGCGAAGTCTTTCTTGACGTCGACACCCAGCTTGCTTTTGGGCAAGTCGACGACATGGCCAACGGACGCTTTGACTTGGAAATCCCGCCCCAGATACTTTTCCAAAGTTTTCGCCTTGGCCGGTGACTCAACGATTACTAGATTCTTTGCTGCCATATGGATGAACTCTTTTCTGAGCGTGCTCAACTAGGCTGTGTGAATTTATCTTTCCGCCGCGTAAATCTTACCCGGCGCCTGCCGAATCAATCCCTGCAATTCCAGATCCAATAGAATTTCCAACACCTGAGCGGCCGGCAGTCCGCTCCGTTCGATGACCTGATCCACTTGCAGGGAGTTGTCTTGCAGTAGCTTGAAAATCTTTCGCGCACCCGCACTGGCGCTCGGCGGTAGCGTCTGCGCCGTCTCAACCGTACCGTCGCGGCGCACGAGCTGGGGCGCGATCTCCTCGATGATATCGTCGACGGTCTCGACCAGTTTTGCCCCCTGGCGAATCAATCGGTGCGCGCCGCGGCTGCGGCTTGCGCCGACCTCGCCAGGCACGGCGAATACTTCGCGCCCCTGTTCCAGCGCCAGAGCCGCGGTGATCAACGAGCCGCTCTTCTCAGTTGCCTCGACCACCACGACGCCCAACGACAAACCGCTGATCAGACGATTGCGCGCCGGAAAATTAAACGCCATCGGCCGGGTCTCGACCGGCAGCTCCGAGATCACTGCGCCCTGTTCACTGATGCGCCGGTAGAGTCGTTCATGCTCCGGAGGATAGGGCCGATCGACGCCGGAGCCCAAGACCGCGATCGTGCGTCCGCCCGCCTGCAAAGTACACTCATGCGCCGTGCCGTCGATGCCCCGCGCCATGCCGCTCACCACGGTGAATCCCACGCCAGCCAAGCCGCGCGCCAGATCGCGCGCGACGCGCCGGCCGTAATCGCTCGCGCTGCGTGATCCAACGATCGCCACCGCGCGATCGTCTTCGGCGCGCATCGCACCCTTGATGTAAAGCACCGGCGGCGGGTCGGCGATCATGCGCAAACGCGCCGGATAGCTTGGGTCGTTAAACCGCACGATCGTTACACCGGCTTCGCGAGTGCGCCGTAACTCATCGTCGATCTCGCGCCAATCGGAAAATTTGGCGAGCGCGTCGATGACATCTCGATGCAATCCCTCGACTTGCTCCAAATCCGCGCTGGAAGCGAAAAACGCTTGGGTCGGATCGCTGAAACACGCCGCAAGCCGCTTAAAGCCCACGCCGCCAAGTCCCTTTATCCGTCCAAACGCAAGCCAAAACGCATATGGATCGCGCATCGGCACGCCGGTCGAAATTCCTTTCGTAAAAGATAACGATGGCTCAACCATACTCGTTTACAGATTGTCAACTGGCGCGCGGATCGATGGTTCAATGCGAAGCCAGGGAGACGAGATGAAAATGATAAGGCAATTTTCTGCCGAAGGCCAGGACAGGCGTATAAGCGGTCCCGGGAACACACCGGGTCATCTCTGCAAAGGTTGTGTTTTTACGCATCTTTCTTCGAATCGCAGCGATCTTTTTTTACCCCGGAACCGAGCAAGAATGAAGCAAAAGTGCCGGCGCAACGCAGCGTTCGATAGCACCATCGCCAGCGTGCTGTCGCGCCGGCGCATTGCCCACTGCGCGCTCAAGAGGCCCTTGGCGCGTAGCCGCTCGTTCGCCGTAAGGATCCTTGCGATGAACGGCTAAAGGAGACAGCCGCGACGATCAAAGGTCATGACCGCCGTTGGGCTTTTCGTTCTTCGCGGCGGGCTCTTAAATGGAGGCGAATCGGCGCGTTGTCGAAACCGAGGTTTTCGCGCAGCTGATGAACCAGATATCTTTGATAACTTTCGTGCACCGCGCCGGGCCGGTTGACGAATAACGTAAACGTCGGCGGCCGCGTGCCGGTCTGGGTACCATAGTAAAACTTCACCGCCCGACCCTGCGACAGCGGCGCGGCGTGCGCGCGCACGATTTTTTGCAGCGCCTGATTGACCGCCGACGTGGACACTTTACGCCGGTAAGCTTGCATCACCCGCATTCCCGTCTGTAACATCTTGTGCACGCCGTGGCCGGTCGCCGCCGAGATAAACGCGATCGGAGCAAACTCCAGGAACGAAAGCCGATAGTTCACTTCGTCGCGATACTTGTCCGTGTCGCCGTCGTTTTTTGCGACCAAGTCCCACTTGTTCACGGCCAGCAGCAGCGCCTTGCCCCGTTGAATCGCGTAGCTCAGAATCTGCGCATCCTGATCGGTGACGCCTTCCGGCCCGTCGATGACATGGACGATCAAATCGCCGCGGTCGACGGCGCGCAGTGCGCGATTCACGCTAAACCGCTCTATGCGGTCATCGATGCGCGCCTTGCGGCGAATGCCGGCGGTGTCGATCAATATGCAGGGTTGGCCCATAAGCTCGAATGGCGTGTCGAGCGAATCGCGCGTCGTACCCGCCTTGGAGTCCACCACCGAGCGTTCAAAACCGAGCAGACGATTGATCAGGGTCGACTTACCGACGTTAGGACGGCCAACCACGGCAACCCGCAGGGGCTCAAGAACTTCTTCCGGCTCCTCTGGAACTGAGTCGGCGCCGCTCGGCAGGTCATCGGGTAAGCGGCCGACGATATCATCCATTAAGTTAGCGATACCCAAGCCGTGCTCGGCCGAGATCGAATAAAGCCGATCGATCCCGAGAGCGAAAAACTCGTACAGATTATCGCCGCGCCGCTGTGAATCGAGCTTATTGACGGCAAAAAACACCGGCTTGTTCGTTCGCCGCAACTCATCGACCGCTTCGCGGTCGAGCGGATTGAGACCGCTTTTGCCGTCGAACAGAAAAACGATGATGTCCGCTTCCGCCAGCGCGAGCCGGCTCTGCGCTTGAACACTCTGTTCGAGCTTGCCGCCGCTGACCGACTCCATACCGCCGGTATCGACGAGCAGATAGCTGCGCCCCGCCCACTGAGCCTCGGCGTAGTTTCGATCACGGGTCACGCCCGGCAAATCGTCGACGATCGCTTTGCGCTCGCCGACGAGACGGTTGAACAAGGTCGATTTCCCAACATTGGGCCGGCCGACGATGGCGACGAGCGGTAGCTTTCGCGCCCGCTTGTACCCTGCGTTAAAACGCGCCGTGGACGTTGACTGCATCTACAAACCCATCTCGCCCAATAAATGTGGATTTTGCGTCCAGCCCGGATCGACGCGCACGAAAAGCTCGAGAAAAATTCGACAACCCAGTAATTTTTCCAGTTCCTCGCGCGCCTGTTTGCCGATCTCTTTAAGCATGGCGCCGCGCTTACCGATCAAGATCCCCTTGTGAGAATCGCGTTCGGTATGGATGGTCGCCGAGATGACGAGCAAGTTCTTTTCCTGTTTCTCGGTGAATTCGTCGATCGTCACCGCGACGCCGTAAGGAATTTCCTCGCGAGTGAGCAAAAATACCTTCTCGCGGATGATTTCCGAAGCGAGGAAACGCTCGGACTGATCGGTGTACTCGCCTTCGGTAAAAAACGGCGTTCCCTCCGGCAGCCAGTTTTCGACGATATCCAGAACCAGTTGCACGCCGTCGCCCGTGAGCGCGCTGACCGGCACGATCTCCTTGCCGGGCGCCAGCTGCGAGCAGCGCTGCATCAACGGCAGCAACTTTCCCTTGGAAACCAGGTCGATTTTGTTCAAGAGCAACAGTACCGGCGTCTCTACGCCGCGCATCGTCTCGGCGATTCGTTCTTCTTCCTGTTTGATCTTATCGTGGGCGTCCAGCAACCAGAGGACGCCGTCCACTTCATCGAGGGTCTGCAGGGCGATATCGACCATGCGCCGATTCATCACTGAATGCCCCTGATGGATCCCCGGCGTGTCAAGAAAAACGATCTGCGAGGCCGGCGTCGTGCGTATGCCGGTGATGCGATTGCGCGTGGTCTGCGGCTTGGGCGAAACGATGGCGACCTTCTCGCCGAGAATCTGGTTGAGTAACGTCGACTTGCCGACGTTGGGCCGCCCGATTATGGCAATCGTGCCGGAGCGGAAAGGCGGCGCGTTTTTTTTCTTGTTCTTGTTTTCCGGCTCTGCCATAAATCAAAATCGAGCGAAGACGTATTATGACATCGCCGAACCGCCGTTCAAGGTCAAATCCGGCAGCCCGATCCCAGTCATGCCGATCCGACTGACTGCGCCGATGAAACGGCGGCTCACCCGGCGCGCGTTAGAGATGATCGAGAACTCGCTGAAACATTTTCCGGAATTGCAGGACACCACCATCACGGTCGGCTACACGCGCAAACACTTGGGCAGTGCGACGATCCTTTATCGCAAGGGTATCGTCACGCGGCTGATTATCCGCCTGAGGGTTCGCAAAGTGACCTATCAGACCATCGGCCACGAATTGACCCATTTGATTCAGGGCCTGGCGCATGGCGGCCGATCGCGATCCCGCTCGGCCGATCCGGCCAAAGTCCCGTCCGGCGAACAGCAATGCGATATCTGGACTTTGGCGCGCGATCCACTATTCTGCGACGACCCGCCGACTTACATCAAAATGCCGCGGTCAATCCGGGAACGCTGGCCAGAGTACGCCGATCAAGTGCGTCATCTGTGCATTGCCGCTATCACGAAACGCCACACGCACCGGTTTTATATCCGTTGGCTCGAACAAGAACTGCGAAATTTGGCAAAAACAGCGCGCGCGAAAAACCGCGAGGCGCAGCAGCTATTATTGCCTTTCGTCATTTAGTGACGGATTGGCCGCACGGCCTTGCGCAGTCGAATTTCTCTCGACGTGTTGTTGTGATTAATCACCGGGCGATCGCAAGATCGCGTCGACCTCTTTCACTTGCTGCGCGCTCAAATTCCAATCCGCCGCCTTTACATTGCTGATCACTTGCTCGGCTCTTTTTGCCCCAGTGATCACCGAACACACGGGTGGCTGGGCCAGTAGCCACGCCTGTGCCAACTCGTTGACGCCGCGGGCCTGCGCTCTCGCCCAGGCCGACAGCCGGGTGACGGCTCGAAAGTTTCTTTCCGTCATCAGCTCTTGAACATTTCGTACCGACTCACCGCGCGAGCCGGGCGGCGGTGCTTTTCCCATCTCGTACTTCCCCGTGAGAAATCCTCCGGCCAGGGGATAGTACGGCACGAAGCCGACTTTGTGCATGCGGCAGTACGGCAAAACCTCGGTTTCGACCTCCCGTTTTAACAGGTTGTACTCGGATTGCAGCACGACGAAGCGGCTCCAGCCCTTGAGCTCCGCCAACAGGTTGGCGTGGGCGAGCTGCCATGATGCATACGCCGAGGCGCCGATGTAGCATATCTTCCCCAAACGAATCAGATCGTCCAGGCCGCGCAAGGTTTCTTCGATCGGAGTGGTGTCATCCCAACGATGACAGTAGTAAAGCCCGATCCGATCGGTCTGCAGGCGGCGTAAGCTTTCCTCGACGGCCTGCATCATCTGATAACGCGATGCGCCCCAGCTGTTGGCGCTGGTTTTTCTGGGAAAATTGAACTTTGTCGCTAGCACGACCCGGTTCATGCGCCCTTTTAGCGCGTGACCCAAAGTTTCTTCGGAACGGCCGTCATTATAAACGTTGGCACTATCGATAAAATTGACCCCGCTATCGAGCGCGGCGTCGATAATCTTGTTGACTTCCGCCTGCGGCACCTCCTCGGAACCGAAACGATTGGCGCCGAGACCGACGACGGATACGCGCACGCCCGAATGACCCAGTTGGCGGTATTCCATGAAATCTCCTTGGTATTGATCTAACCGTCAAGGGATGAGAAAAGCGAATCAAGACTTGCGTTTGCGGATCGTGGTGGAGATCGGCCTTACCCAGCGCTGCGCCGCCTGGCCGGAGCGCTCCCGGCCGCAGTTCCAGCACTCGGTGAATTGACCTTCGAGGGTTTCACCGCAGCCGACGCAGTGCCAGGGCTTTTTCACCGACTCGAGCGGCGCCAGCGTCTGCTTGAGGATCGATTTGGCTCTGCCGAATTTTTCATCGTCGATGACCCAGAGCTCCGGCCAGCACTCGATCGGCGGAAGCTCGCCCGCAGCGCTGATCAGGTCGACGTTTTTGGCGATACACTTGATGCCGAACGTTGCCAAGACGTTCTTCAAGTGGCCGATCATCAGCGGATCTTTGGCGCTGTGAACCCGTTTCATCTGCCCTCGAGAGTCTTACTCACCGCGTCGCAGCGCCCGCTCATTGAGCTTGAGCCGCGCCCCCAGCCAGAGCGAGCGTTCGAGATGATCGCCGTAGCTATCGCCGGACGAGGGGTGAACGAGCACGGACAGGCCTTCGCGATGGAGCATCAGCCATGGCACAACCTTACCGAACTCTTCCGGGGCGAAGACCGCCTGATACATCGCGTCGAGATGCGGGCCGACGGCCTCGTCATGCCAGCTGCCGAGTCGGACGTTGAACGCGCTCAGCCCCGCGCGCACCCGTGCCGCCGCGTCGCGCGTCTTTGCCGGATCATAATAGATATGGGCGTGGTAATCTTTTATTACCCGTTCGCTCATTTTCCACCTCGCGCATTCAGTCTCTGCAGTCTTATTACCAAATCACGCTGGCAGAAGCCAAACCCAAGGCAATCCGGCGCGAAACGGAACAGGCGTTCCGCTTCGCCGGGGCCACGCAAAACTACTTCGATGGTTCTGGCGACTAGAAGGTTGGCAGGTCTAAGCGGTCAAGAATTAGCCGGCTCGGGCAAGACTTCATCGGGGAAAAGATATTCGTAACCAGCCGGCCCGAAGTTGACCAGGATCAGTTGGCGACCCATGTTTTCCACCATTCGGACGAACGTGCCTTCGCGAGGCAGGACAACACCGGTCTTCTGAGATCGAATAGGTTTGACGGTTGTCAATAGGTCTCCCGGACTCATTGACTCTCCTTTTCCATGCGAATCAACCTGCTCTAAGTTCCGTCTCATCAATAGCTGCCTTCTCCGGTCGACTCAGCGTCTCTCACTAATTAGACGCCTGAGGAAGCGAATTAAATGCAATCATAGGACCAAAAAATTTGGCCCACTCGGTGAACCGTTGTGTTGGGCTCATGATGTTTCTGCCGTTCAGCCGGAAATCTCGATAAAAAAAGAGATTTTTTACATTCGCGGACTGACGCCATCCGCCTGATTCGCCCGTTACGGGGCCGTCTCGGTCAACCGTGTTGGAAAATAAAACAGGCAATTTCATACTCCGAGGCTTGTCTCGACGCAAAATTGTCCTTTCTGACCCGATTTGAACGCGAAAAAATCGTGCCAAATCCACTGATATCGATTAGCGAAGTCGCCCAGCACAGCCATCGAACGCGGGCGCCTGATAGCGAATCGCCGGCGCCGCAGCATCGTCGCCGCAAGTCTCGTTCGGCTGGCAATCGGAACTCGTTCATCCAGGAATCAAAACAGAAAAGATTCGGATCTCGGCAGATCTACTAAGCTAGAATGGGTGCACCGGGTGGTGAATCATCACCACGGGCAAGCTAGCACAAACAAAAATTTTTTACTATTTTTTTTCCCGAAATTTTGATTTTTGTTTGGCGGATCGCAAACAATTTGAGCAGACACCCTTCAGTCCTTTTAACCAACCTTTAAAGAAATGGTGCCGGCAAGCGAGCTTGCCGCAGCGTGAGCATTTCCTGCCGCTAAGCTCAGCGAACTCTGCGCCGCACAGCGCACAGGTAAAGGGCACGATGTTGAGCGAGCAAAGGCTCATGAGCGCCTTCCATATTAAAGCCTTCTCAAAGGCTTTTACATCCAAAGTGGTCGGGGATCTTGCCAAGCTTCACGGCGCGTGAAATGCAGCAATCTCGGTACGACCTCAATTATCACGTGACGTGAAGTGGTTAAACAACGGGGGTGACGAGCATCGCGCGGCCGCGCCACTGGCGCAAGACCAAATCAGCGAGAAACAAAAACAGCGCCGCGCCGGCCAGTGGCCACCAGGTGTCTTGTCCCTGCCGGCCTTTTCCGGGAGTCGGGGTGTAGAAACGTTTGAGCGCTTCGTTGAATTTTTCGGGATCGACCATTTCGCCGCCGGTTTCTTCGGCGAGCCGGCTGAGCAATGAGAGGTTAGGTTTAAGCTCGCGATATTCTTTCGGATAGGGCGCGACGTAAGGAACCGTCGCCAGCGGCATCGGCTCCGCGCCGCCATCGCCCTCGGCATAAACAGATACGAAATGAATGCCACGTGCCGCCGGCGTGAACTTGCCCTCGTAGCGGCCCGGCGCACTCTGTTGAAAACTCTGCTGTTGGCTGGTCTGGTTGGGTGCCGTGATATTCGCTTTGACATTTAGTTGATTCAAAAACTTGCCGTCGCGCGACACCAGGTCAGTGACGACCTTGATGGTTTCGCCCTCGGCGTGCAACTCCGTCTGCATTCCGGTGTCCACAAACTTGCGCATGGTATCGCGCGCGAGTTGGCTCGTCCATTGAGAAAATCCCGGCCAGCTCACCCAGTCCCTGCCCCAGCGCCCGCTTAAATCGGAGGTAAACGCCATCACCCGCCCGAGACCATGACGCCAGGACACCAGCAGCGGATCCTTATCCACGCGCATCAACAGCTCCGCGCGCGGCTTGGGATAAGTCAGCACGTAGCCGCGCAGCGACGGCAGGCTACTTTGCGCGATGCCTTTGAGCGGACCGATCGACGCGACGATCGTCGGAGTGACCGTTTTTTCAATCAACAGATCACGCGAGATCAGCAGTGTTTCGGTCGTGAAGATTTGCGGTATCGTTTGCGGGTCAAGGGCGACATAACCTCTGCCCTTGCCGTTCTTCGCGATCTCCGCCATGAGCTGCACGTCGGCGTCATTGCCGACCGAAACCGTTGACACCGTGATGCCGTCACGAGCCAAGTTGCCGACCAGCGTGTGAAAGTCCGCCTTGTCAGTGAGCCCGTCCGAGAGCACGATCACATGCTTGATCGCTGCTTGCTTGCCGGCAATGACCCGATGCGCTTCAAGCATCGCCTTAAAAAGGTCCGTGCCACCATCGGATTGCAACGAGGCGAGTTTCTCGGAAATCCATTCACCCTGGCCGACCTGGCGAAACGGCAGCGCCCAATCCCAACCGGCGTCGAAAGCGAGGATGCCGACTTGATCCGTCGGGTTCATGATATCGGCGGCCGCGATCGCCGCTGCCTTGGCGAGATCGAGCTTGGTGTTGCCCTCCGACCCGGCGCCCATACTGCCGGATTTGTCGATGACGAAGAGCAGCGCCACGTGGGGCATCTCGAGCCGCGCGGGCGGGCGCATATCGACCGGCAGAATCCGCTCCAGTGGCGTGCGAAAATAACCGCCGGCGCCGTAACTTTGCGAGCCGCCGATCACCAGCACACCGCCGCCCAGGTCGCGCACGTATTTTTCCACATTCTCCATCTTGGCATGGGTCAGTTGAAACGCCGGTACGTCATCGAGCACCAGCAGATCATAGGCGGAGAGCTCGGAGAGCGACAGCGGATGGGTCTGCGGGGTTGACTCCACCACGGAGTATCCTTGCACCTGTAAGACCCGCGAGATCACGCGCCGGCTCTCCTGATGCGCGGACAGCAGGAGTACTCGCGGCGGTCCTTTCACGGCGACCACGGCCTGCAGCAAATTGTTTTCCGCCAGAGTGTCATCCGAAGCTTCAACCAGCAGCTCGTAGGAATGGTTGCCGCGCTCGGCGACGCTGTCGCGGAACGCGATCGAGTTCCTGCCGGGCTTGAGCGCCATTTCCCGTTCGGAATGCAGCACGCCGTCGCGTAACAAGCGCACTCGCGCCGGCGCTTCACGCAGGCTCTCGACGACGCCGCGGATCTCGAATCCTTCGGCGCTGTCGACCAGCCGCGGCACGGTCAAATCGCTGAGATAAACCTCATTGCGCCCGCGCGCCAGGCTTACCGGCAAGGTCCACACCTGTACGTCCTGAGCGCGCAGCAGCGGGATCACGCGCGCGATCTCACCGCGGTTTTCGTTGCCGTCGGAAACGATCAGAATTTTTCCCTGCCGACCTTCGCCAATCTGGGCCACGGCGGCTTGCAGCGCCGCTTGAATATCGGTCTCCTCGCGGTCCAGGCGAACGCCAAAATCGCCCGGCGGTATTTGTTCGCGCGGCAACGACTCCCACTCGGGCGCGCGGCCGAAGGCCATGATCCCGGTGCGTACCTCGGCGCTGTTGAGTCCGCTCGCCGCCTCCAGAAGCTCATGCGCCTTCTCGCGTCCCTCGTGGCCGACGCTGCGCGACATATCGACGCCGAGGACGACGTCGAGGGCGGTCGTCGAGCGAAACATACGGGGATTCCAGAGCGCGAGCGCCAATACGGCCAACGCGGCGCCGCGAAAAATAATGGGATAGATCGGCAAACCTTGGCGCAACGCCAGGAAGAGCTCGATTCCAAGCACGATCAGCACCGCGCTCACCAGCACGGGCCAGAGCGAGAACCCGAGCTCGAGCCCGGCATTGCTTGGCTCAGCCCGCCCGGCGGGGCTGTCCAAATTTACCCGCGGCACGATCTGTGATTCGTCTTCGTCGAACAAATTGACGGCAAAGCGGCCCTCGCGCTCGGCACTCTTGAAGCCGTAAAAGCCCGCCTGAAAAGTATCGGCGAAAATCAACGGACCCGCGGTTGAAGAAAAAACGTCTTTCTTCCCCGACGGCGCGGTAATTTCCACGGCGCTTTCGCTGGGCCGCAACCGCAATGTGATCGGCGCGCCGGCCCGGGCAGTCTGCGCCGGGAATTCGAGCCGCTGCGGCTGAAACCACTCGAGCGCATTGTGAAACAGCAACGGAAAAGCGATCCGCAGCGGCAAATCCGAAGCCATCAAATCGAAACCGACAAACAGCACGCGCAGTTTCCCTCGATCCAGCGCATACATTAGCGCGCCCTCCGCGGCGCGTGCCAAAACCGTCCCTTCGCCTTTGAGCGCGATCCGGCGGGCTTCTTGCACTCGGAGATCGCCGAGGCTCAGGCCCTGCGTGAGCGGATGCTTCGCGATCGGAGCAAGCACGCGCGGATTCTGAACCTTGCCCGTGAGCACGATCGGCAAATTCGGCGCCACCGTGTCGATGAGTATTAGATTCCCCTGCGTCAGCGCGGGCGCTGCCACGCGGTCGAAGACCATCAAGTCGAACTGTTTTTGCTCCAACTCCGGCTGCCACTGCGGCGCGCTGCTCACCTCCACGTAAGGAAACAGACGCAAGAGACGGCTCAAGTAGAGATTTCCCGGGCCGACATACAACAGCCTCAACGGCGCGCGATCGGTAAGCGCCAAATAAGCCTGATTATCCGTGGCAAAGTCGTCGTTGACCTCCAGGCGGGCGAGCAACTGCCCTTCGAAGCTGCCGTCGTACGGAAAAATCATCACGCGCCGGTCCTGCGCGCCAAGCTCGATCTCTTCGCGCGCCAGCCGCTTGCCGTCCAGGCTCAGGGTGAGCGGCGCGCGCACCGGTTGAGCTGTGAAGTTTTTTACGTGCACCATGATCTCGGCTGGAGAGGCCTGTGCGCCGTGGCGCCGCACTTCGAATCCGACGATGGCGACGTTATCCTTGCCGCCGTCGACTTTGACGAAGTGAAGAGCGCCAGCCTTGGCAAACTCGTCGGCGCCCGTAAACGCGCCGTCGCTCAGCACGACCACGCGATCCGGGCTGCCGCGCTTGAGAAAAGCATGGGCGAAGAGAATCGCCTCTTTGATTCGCCCGGGCGTATCCGTGGCTTCCAAGCCGCGCGCCAGTTCGCGCAGGCGGCGCTGGTCGGCGGTAAAGGGAATCAGCAACCGCGGCTCCATGCCGGCGCCGATCACCATCATTTTTTGTCCCGCGCCGAGATGATCGACCAGAGTCAGCAACTCCCGTCGCGCCGCATCGAACCGCGCAACACCGCGCCCTTTCGCCTTCATGCTGGCGCTCAAGTCGACGACCACGACCAGGTCGCCGGACGCGCTACCCAAGTGGCGCAACCAGGGGTCGGCCAGCGCGGCGATGAGCGCCGCCGCCGCGAGCAGCTGCAAGATCAGCAGCAAATTATTGCGCAGCAGCCAGCCGAGCCGGGTGCCAAGCGGCCGCTCCCTGAGCACCCGCTCCCACAGAAAAAAGGTCGTGGTGCCGATTCGAAGTCCCTTGGGCTTGAGGCTATGCAGGAAGACGATCAGCGGGATCGCCGCCGCGAGCAACAACAGCGCGGAGGGTAGACGCCAAAACATAACTCACGCCACGCTGCTCACCTGGCGCAGCGTCTGCAAGACGAACTCCTCGAAAGGCACGCTCGTGGTCGTGCGCAGATAATCGATACCGCGGGCGGCGCACATGGATTCGACTTCTTTGAAATAGCCGGCGACTTCCGCCTTAAAGCGCCGGACCAGCTCGGCATCGAGAAAGAGCTTGCGCTCGCGCCCCCCCTCGACATCGATCAAAGCGACGTCGCCCCAGGGTTCGGGTGTGATTTCTCGCTCGTCGACGACATGAATCATCAGCAACTGGTAGCGTTTCGCCGTCAGCTCTTCGAGCGCGGCGCGCCAACCGAGCGGATCGAACAGGTCGCTGACAATCACGACGAAGCCCGGATGGGGAAACAGATTGGTAAAAGTATGGATCGCCGCGCGCAGATTGGTTTCGCCGCTGCACGAAAGTTTGGCGAGAAAGCCGAACAGGCTGAGAATTTGTTTTCTGCCGCGCCCCAGGGGCAACGGCGCATGCAGACGCGCGGAAAAGGAGGCGCCGCCGACGCGGTCGAGATTCTTAAGGCCGATGTAGCCCAGCGCCGCCGCCACCTTTTTGGCATAATCGATTTTCACCGGCGCGCCCTCGGCCATCGACCGGCTGGTGTCGACCAGAAGATAAATGTTCATCTCTTCTTCCGAGGTAAACACTTTGAGCAACACGCGATCGAGACGCCGATAAATATTCCAGTCGACGTAGCGCAGATCGTCGCCGCGCTGGTAGCGCCGGTAGTCGGAGAACTCCAGGCTGAAACCTCGGCGCGCTGCCGCATGCTCGCCCTTGGCGCCCGCCCAGCTCAAGCGTTTGGCGACCAGATGCAAACGCTCGAGTTTTTTCAACAACTCGGTGTCGAAGAACGTCTCGGGTTGCGCGTCTCGGGTCTCGCGTGGGGAGGCTGCAATCATTGGCGCTTCGCCCGCGTTCCGCGCGAAGCGAGGAATCTTGTGTCCGGCGCTACGCAGAAACTTGGCAACGCTTGCGGCGATCTTGTCCGGCGTCTTTTCAAAACTCGCGACTCTGGACTTCAGACTCATACCTTTACGCTACCTCCGCCACCTGGGCGGCGATCTCACCCAAGATTTTTTCCGCGTTGACGCCTTCTGCGTCGGCTTCCAAGTTGAGGATCAAACGATGGCGCAAGCTCGGCAGTAATAAACTGCGCACGTCGTCGAAGGAGACATTCGGCCGGCCGGCGAACAGCGCGCGCGCCTTGGCCGCCAAGATCAGGCTCTGAAGTCCGCGCGGGCTCGCTCCATAGAGAACGAATTTTTGCGCCAGGCCGCCTGTGCCGTTGCCCTGCTTCTCATGCGGATGCGTGCCCAGCACCAATCGGACCGCATAATCTTTGACCACGTCCGCCAGCGGCACTTCGCGCACCCACTGGCGCATGTGCATGATCGCCGGTCCGTCCAAGATCTCGCGCACTGACGACGGCGGTGCCGCTGTGGTGAGATCGGCGATGCGGCCCAGCTCCTCACGGCTGGGGTATTGCAGCAGCAATTTAAAAAAGAACCGGTCCACCTGCGCCTCCGGCAGCGGGTAGGTCCCTTCCATCTCGATCGGATTTTGCGTTGCCAGCACCATGAACGGACTTTCCAGGCGATGGATCTTGCCGCCGACCGTGACGCTCTGCTCCTGCATCGCTTCCAACAGCGCCGATTGCGTCTTTGGCGTAGCGCGGTTGATCTCATCGGCCAGGACAATGTTCGCGAAAACCGGGCCGCGCTGAAAATCGAATACCTTGCGTCCCGCAGGATCATCCGTGAGCATGTTCGTCCCGGTAATGTCCGCCGGCATGAGATCGGGCGTAAATTGAATGCGCGAGAAACTGAGGCTCAAGATTTCACCGAGGCGGCGCACCATCAGAGTCTTGCCCAAGCCCGGCACGCCTTCGAGCAAGCAGTGGCCGCCGCACACCAGAGCGCTAAACACCTGCTCGATCAGCTCTTCATGGCCAACGATCACCCGCGCCATCTCCGATTTAACCTGGTTAAATGAGGCGCGCGCGCTGTCGATGCGTCGCTCGATCTCCGTAGCTGGGTCCATAGCTCAATTCCCCTCAGGCTCTGAACCGACATGACCGCGAAGAATTGGAGTGATGAGGAGTGGAGCATTGGGATCGGAAACCCATAACTCCAAGACTCCACGACTCCAACCGTTCGCTCGGTTCACTGACTTCCCTCCCCCAAGGATAAAAAGTAGTTCTTGATCGTCTCTTTGAGCGCCTCGGGCACGCGCTCGGAATTCAGTTCTTGCTCGGCCTGTCGGCGGTAAGAAGCGACCACCTCCTCCTGTGAGACCGTGCTCTTTCCCGGCGTCGGTTTGCCTTTGAAAAATAACGACGTGCTCTCACCCGCACCGAGCGCGCCTTTCACTTGAGTCGACGCGTCGGCGCGAAACTCCGGCAGCGAATGATATTCTTCGGCACGCTTTCCCGGCTCCTTGCCGGGCAGACTGTTGTGATTCTTCTCTTTGACACCGTCGGCCGCCGGATCTTCTTTGCCTGGACCACTGCTGCGTGCCCAATTCTCGCCTTTCTGCCCCCGGCCTTGATTCATCATCTGGTGCAAATATTGCTGCGCGTCCAGCAACGCGCGGCGATCCAACTCACCGGTGACCTGTTGATCGAGCTTGTCGAGATAGGACTTAAGCTCGCTTCGGGCCGGACTCTGCCCGCCGCGGTCCGCCTTATCCAAGCGCCGCTTGAGCTGCGGCAGCGCCGCGAGCCGTTCCATCCATTGCCGGCCGAACTCCTCGGCACCCTTCGGCAGATCCGGGAGTTGCGCGAGGTCGCGCGCCGCCGCCAGTTCAGCTTTGAGGTCCTTGAGACTTTGCTGGCTTTCCGCCGCCGAAAAGGGATCCTTTTCGTTGTCCGAATTCGCCGCCTCCTCAAATTTTTTAGCCATCCCAGCCAGGTCCTTTTTGAACGATTCGTCGGCGGTTTTCTTTTCCAGCCCCGCGCGCGCGACTTTCTCGAGCTCCTGGCCCATCTGGAGGCTTTCGCGCAAGCCTTCGTCCCGGGCTTTTTCCTGGAGCTCGCGCGCGTATTCACGCGCCTTGTGGGCCAACGTCTGCGGTGCCGAGGAACGATCGGCGGAAAAATCCCAGCGGTCAAAATCGAGCCATAACAAGGTAAACCAAAGAACAAAGAGCGGCAGGGCGAGATACGCCGGCCAACTCCAGCGGCGCGGGAAGAGCGCGCGCGGGTCGATCGCGCACAGTCTTGCCTGGGCTTGTTTGAAAACCAGCTGCGCCGCGGGGCTCGGGTCGGCGCGCCTTGACAGTTCCCAGGCGGTCACGGCGCGCTCCTCGAGCGCGAGCGTCTTATCGAGCAACACTGCCGCATGCGCGTCGTCCTGGCGCTTCCAGCGACGCCGGTAGAAGAAGCACGGCGCGAGCGCGCCGAACAAAAAGACCGGAATGAGCCAGCGCAACCAGTTGATCGGCAACAACACGTGCAACGGAAAGATCAGCAGCGCCAACGCGAACGCCGCGCCAAGCGCGGCGGCGCAGATCTGCTCGTGCCGTTTCCGCCGCTCCCAGTCGATCTGCTCGGCGAGCTTACGCTTCAGCTGATCCATGACCGTGCTCACAACAGCGGCTCCCGCGCCAGCGCCCAGCGATGTACGGCGTAACCCGCGGCGCCGAGAAGAAAATGAAAAGTCAGGTGCACGACAGTTCCGGACCATTGCCAACCGAAGAGTGACAGCGGCGGCAGTTCCTGGCGGCTCAGCAGGGCGAGGACAAACGCCACCGGGTTTAGCGGCAGGTAAAAAAGCGCCGACAGAAAAATCAAGCAGACAAAAAAGCTGCGAATGAAAACCTGGCGGCTCTCGATGCGGCGCTCCCAAACGGCCAATGTCGCCAGGCCCCAGACCCCGTACGTTAGCGAATAAAACGGCAAAAGCAGCAGAGTCAGGCCGATGATCGCGAGCGGGGTGCGCGCGATGGCACCGGCCCAGACCAAAAAGGGTCCGTACAGCAAGAGCGACACTCCGACATGCACCAGCAGAAAGTACACTTGAGCCCAGCTGACCGAGGCGACGGGTTGCGCCTGGTCGCGCAGCCAGTGTTTGAGCGGCTTGAAGCGCCACGGCGCGAATTCTTGATTGGCCACCCGCAAAGCGAAATAGACCATGAGCACCAATGCCGTTACGGCTGAAACTTTAAAAAGGCTCGCCGACCCGCTCCACATCTGCGCGTCTAAGGATGGCACATACAAGGACAGGAATTCTACCGGGGCGAGGATTACCAGCATATAGAAATAAACCGCAAATCCATGTCCTTCGTCGAAATAGACGTCGAGGCTCTCGCGCCAGACGGGATTGTCTTTCATTCCTCCTCCTCTCCCGGCAGCGGAAAAATAGCCCGGAACAGCGTGTAATCCTGCGCTTGAATGCGCGGATCGTCGATGCGCACGCGCGGCTCGGGATCCTTGACCCAGCCGAAGAAAACCGCCGCGCCGCTGATCCAGCGCGCATCACCGTCGCGCGGGAACATCGAGGAGTGAAACAAGATATCGCGCGTCTTATCGGCGAAAGTCATTTCGCGCAAGTTCAGAGTTCCCGCGCGCGCCGCTCCGGTCGCGTCGTTGACCTGGCCATTCGACAGCGGAAAAACCTGGCGCAAGCTCGCGCCGCGCGGCACCACGCCGATATCGAAACGTTGTCCCGGCACCAAGAGCCAACAGTTGACCAGATCCTTGCCACTGCGATTATTCACGCGCATGACCAAGCGATCACCGTAGGCCTCGAATTCGGCGCCGACGCCGAATCGGTCGACGCGGCGCAGGCGGTACAGCCGATAATCCCACTCGCGCAGCGGCAAGCGATAACGGCTCGCGCCGCCCGCATCCTGGGTGATGACTGCAGGCTCCGAGGTATCGCGCGCGCGGCTGGTGACCGGGGTCAAATCGATCCAACCGCGCTCGAGCTGCAAGTCGTACTGACGCAGTTGGGTCGAGAACAACGCCAGATTGGCCTGCGTGTCGACGAACCCCTCGCCGCTGTTCTCCAGTACCGTGGAAACCAGCAGCACGCCGTCGGGAATATTGCCGCCATGGCTGAAATGGACGTAACCCGCCACTGTGCCGCCAGTGACGAACGTCACCAGCGCAACGAGTAGTCGGCGCGGCGCAAGACGTTTTTTTTGCCACAGCCAGGCAAGGGCGCCGATACCGAGCAGATAACCGGTCATGGCGAGGAAGAGCGAGGCGGAAGGCACATAGGTGGCGATGAACTTCGGGCTGGCGATCAACTGATTGAACACCGCATCGCTCCAGTCGGTGCGGGGCAGCGGCTCTTCGGCGCGGGCGGGCGCCAGCAGCGGTTGTAAGAACTTCGGCAAACCCTCCCATTTCGATAATGGCGGGCGGCCAATATCGAGCGCGAGATAGGTAATTCGCCCGCGGCCACGGCTCGTTTCCACAAGCATGGGAACTCCGTCTATCTCAGCGAGCGCTTTACCGCTTAAGACCGTCGAGGCCTGCGTCCACACGCCGGGGAGTGCGGTCGCCGGCTGATTCTTGTCCGGGGCGGGTACAAATGAAACTTGTTTGGCGCCGCTCACGCGGACGGGCAGAAAACGCGCCAGCGCCGGCTCCTGGTAGAGCGCGTAGTTCAGGCTGCCGATGATCACCATACGGCCGCCGGCGGTGAGCCAGTGGTCGAGAGCAAGAAGCTGCGCGCGTGACAGCTCGCGCAGCGACTGGTCATAGAGGATTAGATGGGAAACTCCGAGCAGCGCGCGTGAATCGGCGGCGAGCTCGCCAGGCGATACAGTGACCAGCCGCCGGCTTTGCGGCAGCGCCGTGAGCGCGATGGGGGAAAACGCGCTGCTGCCGCTCATCAGCAAGAGGACGGGTCCCGGCGAGAAGTGACGGCGCAAATCGATCTCGCGCTGCGCCTTGGCCCCGGCGGCGTGGAATTTAATCGATAATGGCCGGCTGATAAAATCAGGATCGACGGTGAACTGAACGGACTTGCGCGACTGGCCGGCAAGAAAAATCTCGCGCCGGTAGTTAGCGAGGTACGGCGCACCGCCTTTGGTCGCGCCGCCCTTCCAGACCTGAACCTCCAAAATTCCTTCGACTGGCCGGCCGGTGTTACTCAGCCCGACCTCGAGCGGAAACGGCTGCCCGAGTTGAAAGACGCCGTGAAAGCCGACGCGGGGCTCGATCAAAATCTCCGATCGCGCCGGTGTCGCGCTCGAGGCTAAGAACAACAGGCCAGCGGCAATTAACTGCGCGAACCTAAACTTGCAATCGTTAGATTGAGGCAGGCGCCGGGGACGGGGGCGCCGTCGGGAAGAGAGATTTAGCGCAATGCGTATGGCTGAAAAGGACATATTTCCTTTCCAGAATGGCCCGTCCCACTCGTGGCAACGACTTTATTCGATGTATTCCACGCTGAGTATATCAAAAGTCCGGACACCTGTCGGAGTGTGTACTTGGACTTCGTCTCCTTCGCTCTTGCCGATCAAGGCACGAGCGACCGGCGAGCTGATTGAAATTTTGCCGTTCTTCGGCTCCGCTTCGTGATCGCCGACGATCTGGTATACCATCTTATCGCCCGTGTCACCATCGGCCAGAGACACGGTGGCGCCGAAAACGACTCTATCGCCTGACAGTTTGGCGACTTCGATGACCTGGGCGCGCGCAAGCTTGTCTTCGATCTCACGAATCTGCACATCGAGCAGCGATTGACGCTCCTTGGCGGCGTGGAATTCGGCGTTCTCCGAAAGGTCGCCGTGGCCGCGCGCCTCCTCGATCTCACGAATATTTCGTGGCCGCTCGACGGTCTTTAAGCGCTTCAGTTCCTCCACCAGAAATTGGTACCCCTTGCTCGTCATTGGCACGCTTCCTTCTGCCATATCGTCCACTCCTCGATAAAAATAAAAACCCCTCGGAATCGCTCCCGAGAGGCCTTCACAAATCGTCGGCATTCTACCAGCTGCTAATCCCTAGTACAGCAATTTTAGCATCGACGGCAACGAATTCAACTCCAATCCAAGCACGGTTGCGCAGTGAATCTCGGCCAAGACGCGAAATTCCAAGCGTTGGCGCAGCGATTAGGGGCCGACGACGCCGTTTTGGATCAATCATGGTATTCGACTAAGCTGCGGATTTAGGTTGGACTAGCAGGCTGCTGAAAAAGACTCATATGCTTCGTTGCGCTCAATCGCCTCGCTACAACGTACTGGCTAAGTACGCCTCCGCTCGTCGATTTTTCGCG